>Ga0207671_10002710_pt1 | contig 18563 bp, 19 predicted proteins | sample KBSC24metaG_FD_184352 | JGI IMG/M metagenome (GOLD analysis project Ga0207671, IMG submission 184352) | Corn rhizosphere microbial communities from Kellogg Biological Station, Michigan, USA - KBS C2-4 metaG (SPAdes) (version 2) | ecosystem: Host-associated > Plants > Roots > Rhizosphere > Soil... | reverse complement strand
GCACCAGTTGGCTGCTGATGCTTGGTGGCATTATTACCGCCATATTTGGATTGATGATAATTTTTAACGTTGTGTTCGGTTCATTGACCCTTATATTTTTTATGGCGTTCGCTTTTATAATCATGGGTATATTTAACACATGGCTGGGTTATAACATGAAACCGCGATAAAACATCAACACGGTTTAAAAACAAAAGCTCCTTTCCTAAATCGGAAAAGAGCTTTTTAATGTTCTTTAATTATAAATTATAGAGGAGTAATTGTATTGGTCTGATAGTCGATAGTATAGTAATGATTAGGATCAATAGTAAGCTTAGCTTTGTAATTGCCCAGGAATTCAATAGTACCGGTGTAGTTTATAGTAACGCCTTCGGCACCGGTGGTTGAATCAATATCCTTGGTGTATGAAGTGTAAGGAGCTGTACCCTTTGTAATGTTAGCTGTACCACTTGAAAAATCTATTACCAATCCCTGCAGGTTATAGTTGCAACCAAGCGCATGGTAGGTACCTGTAGTTGAAGTATTTGTATAAAGTGTATTCCAAATGGTAGTGTTGATACTGCCATTGCAGCTCACCAGCTTAAAAGTATTATCCAAAGCAACTACGTTATATTTTTGTATGTTTTGGTAGCTGTTTACAAAGCTTGCAGTGCTAACTTCAGTTTTTACACTGTCATAAACGGCATAGCCATCAACATTACTGGTAGTGCAAGTATTGGTAAATATTAATTTAGTGCTCGACCAGGTGCTTGTGTCACCGTTGGTAGTAAGGCCGCTGTAAGCAGTATCGAGGGTAAAACCACATAATGACGAAACAGCGTCTAATGACCTACCGTTGTGGCGGATCAGATTTGCGGGTGCTTTAATACCATTATTAATGCTGGTGCCACCCATTTTGCCACTTAACGAATTATAAAGGCTCAATGCTATTTGCTTTGCAACAGCATCAGGATTAGGTTTTGGTGTATTTGTGGGTTTGATCCCGCTTTCAGATTTTTTACAAGCTGAAAAGGTGAAAGTTGCTACTATTAAAGCAATAGCTATGCGAGTAAGATTGCGTTTCATATGTATTTCTATAAGTTTATGCCATGAGTATGACTATTATTATGCCACGCAACGTAACTTATAGTCATTTGTGTAGAAAAGATACATTTTATGCTTAAAAATCAATAAGAAATTAATTTTTGCTAACTTTTTTTATCCTGTAATTAAAAATTATACTGGGGAAAAATATGCGCATATCTTTAATTAATTGTTCCTTGCGAAAAAATTTCCCCAATATTTGGTGCACAATCCCACTTGAATCCCCGGTAATTATCCTCGGTTATGCTGTTTATCAATCTTTATTTCCAGATGATGTTTTGCCGGGCCCTAGGCAGTACTGCACGCTATTGAACATCATACTGTATCAAAACGTTGCACTAGTTAACTCAATAAATACATAATATATTGTAAATAAATCACTTACAACGATGGCATTTAATTTGAGCAACAGAGGTTATATACAAATGGTGTAACCATGAAACATGAAAAACCCCTAATAAGGCGTACCTTTTTACAGGAACGTTTTATGATATTAATAGAAAGGCAGCAAGCTGGTGAAGCTACTTTTGCCGAACTTACCGAATTGGATGAGTTGGTTAACCGCGACCCGAAACTGCGGGATATTATCCTGGAAGAAATGGAAGAACCCGTTACCCCCATTGATACGCCTTTTAACGGGGAGATAAAAAAAACAGAATTACCTGTAAATCAATCATTGATAGAGCGTTTTTGGAATTATATTAAGAATATACACTTGCTTTATAAATCCGACCCTACCTTATCTGTCTGAATGAATTGCAATATATTTCCATTTTTTTACTAATTTTAAATCATGGAAGATCAAACCCTATGTTCCCATATCCTTGCCATTACTAAGGTGCAATTAAGCGAGGACCATGTTTGCGAAGAATGTATAAAACACAATGGGCACTGGGTACATTTGCGTACCTGCCAAACCTGCGGCGTTACGCTCTGCTGCGATGATTCGCCTTCAAAACATATGACACAGCATTACCATGCCGAACACCATCCTGTTGTAGCTTCGGCTGAACCTGGTGAGCGCTGGCTGTGGTGTTATCCTGATGAACAATTCGCGGAATATTAACCAAAAATATGCTTAAAAAAGGAGAACATATCGAAGGCACGCCCGCCGAATTGCAGGTACTGCTTGATGAAGATGCCGAGGCGAAAAACTTTTTTGAGGGCCTTTCTAAATCGTACAAACAGGGTTATTGTGATTGGGTGGGTTCAGCCAAACAGGAAGATACACGCAAGGTAAGGGCCGGCAAAGCATTGATAATGCTGCAAAACAAACAAAAAACGCTTAAAACATAATTACCAGAATACTAATTAGCTAAACAAGTTTTATAAAAAAGCGTATAACTTAATCAAATGCTGCTATTATACCTCATAGCTGTGTTTTTGCTAACGTTATATATGAGAAAACTATTTATTGTATTGCTATTTTTCCCGTGTTATATTTTTGCCCAAACTGCCGATTCATATACGCAAAGTGGCAATGCAAAGACCGGAAGAAAAGAATATGAGGCAGCGATCGCCGATTTTACAAAGGCCATCGACCTAAATCCAAAAGACGCCAACGCTTATTTTTATCGTGCAAACGCTTACAGCAACCTGCATAATGATGCTGAGGCTGTAAAGGATTTTACCGCAACGCTGGCGTTAGACCCTAACTATCATAACGCAGTTTATTATCGCGCGAATGCGGAAAGCAACTTAAAAGACTATTCTGCAGCTATTGCCGATTTTAATAGAGCAATTGTTATAAGCCCGAACGATGCGAACATCTACCATTACAGGGCTAATGCTAAAAGCAATTCAGGTGATTATGCAGGTGCGTTAGAAGATTTTACTAAAGCGATTCAGTTAAGCCCTAATGAAGCTGATCTGTATGAATATCGCGGTGTGGCAAAGGCTAACTTAAAGAATGATAAGAATGCTATTGCCGATTATGACATTGCGGTAAAGATGGACCCTAATAATGCCGACCTGTTTTATTACCGGGCTAACTCAAGAGCAAATGTAAAAGATTATGCGGGTGCTATTGCCGATTTTGACCGTTCGTTAAAGCTGAACCCAAAAAATGCGGATGCTGTTTTTTACCGTGGTAACGCGAAGCTGAATATGGGCGATTATAAGGCCGCAGTAGCGGATTATAAAGTGGCTCAAACTATAAATCCTAATATAAAGAATGTTGAATTTTATTCGGCCAACGCGTTGAGTAATGTAAATAATTATGAGGCTGCCATCAGGATGTATGATAAAGCGGCAGAGATAGACCCTAAAAATCCAACTATATTTTTATACCGGGGGAAAGCGAAAAATAATCTGAACGATAAAAAAGGCGCCATTGATGATTTTAACCGGGCACTTACTCTCGACCCCAAATATGCCGAGGCATTTCAAAACCGTGCCAATGCAAAAGCAGGCATGAATGATATTGACGGTGCAAAACTGGATATAGATACCGCCATTATGCTCGACCCGAAAAATAACTATGCCTATTTTGAACGTGGCAGAATCAGAGTGGAGCTGAAAGACACCGTTGGCGCAATGGCTGATTTTGACAGGGTAATAGCTGCCAAAACAACTGATGAGAACGTGTACATATCGCGCGGTAATTTAAAAAGTTTGCTAAATAATTTTGGCGGAGCTGAAAAAGACCTGAGCAAAGCTATTGAACTAAACCCGGCAAATACAAATACCTATCTTAACCGTGGCAACCTGCGCCTTAAACTAAAGGATTATGATGGCGCGACAGCCGACTTTCAGAAAATACTGAACGCTGACTCTAAAAACGAAGAAGCGCATATTAAACTGGCCAGTACCATGATACTGGATAGGCAGTATGCTAACGCTATTGCGGTTATCAATTCGGCCATAAGTGCAAAACCTAAAGATGGCGCCTTATATGAATTGCGTGGTGAGGCTAAGACAGGCATGAATAATTTTAGCGAAGCGATAACTGATTACAACAGGTCGATTGAATTAGATACTACTGCCGACCGTGCAAAGGCCTATGCGAACCGTGGGAATACCAAAGCGCTAATGAAGGATTATGATGGCGCAATGAAAGATATTGACGCTGCTATTAGATTTAATAAAACTTATGATGGTTCGTTTTTTATAAGGGCGAATATAAAAATGAAGTTGAAGAATTATGATGGCGCTGTTGATGATTATAATTCCACCTTATTCGCTAACCTGGAACGTATTGAAACCTATGCCTACCGCGGGCTGGCCGAAGCGATGACCGGTGATACAGCTTCAATGAATGCTGATTTTGCCTACGCTGTTAAAATAAATCCCAAGGACGATATTACTTATGTAAAACGTGGAGCAGCAGAATTATACTTTAAAGATATTAACGCGGCAGTTAAAGACCTTAATACTGCCATATCCCTTAACCCAAAAAGCGATGAGGCTTATATGCGCAGAGGGATGGCGAAGCTGGCGCAGAATAATAAAGCAGGTGCTTGCGCCGATTGGAACAAAGCCGTTGCACTAGGCTCGCGCGAAGCGCCGGAAATGTTGAGTGAGTATTGCAAATAGGTTATTTATTTCCCACATCCGCATCTTTACTACTACGCGGATGATATTTATATAGCTTTTGGTAGAAATATCCTCGCCGTTTATTGGCATCGGATAATGAGTGTTCGCCGCTAAAATATCCGCCTAAAATTTTAGGGACTGCAATTCGCTGAGAACTGTAGATGCCCGAATTTCCGCTAAAAAAGTATGCTGTAAAACAGGCTATTGCAAATAATAAGGCGTGTTCGCCGCCAAAAAGTTCGATGCCCATAAAAGTGCAGGCCAGTGGTGTATTGGTCGCACCGGCAAATACAGCTATAAAGCCTAAGGCAGCAAACAAACCCACCGGCGCATTCAACAACCCGGATAAGGTATTACCCAATGTTGCGCCTATATAGAATAATGGGGTTACTTCCCCTCCTTTAAAGCCGGTGCCCAAAGTAAGCGTGGTATAAATAGTTTTCCATAACCAGCTCCAGGTATGGGCACCACCGGCATTGAATGCAGATGTGAGCGTAACAGCACCGGGGTACTGCGCATCAACTCCTAAACTTAGATAATCAGGTTTGCCAATTAAGAAGGTAAGGCCAATAATTATAAATCCGCCAAGAACAGGAATGAGCCATTTAATGCTGAAAACTTTATTAAATAAAGCTTTGATCTCATGAACCATAATGGCAAACAGGTAACTGGCCAATCCGAATGCCGCCGATGACAGGATTATTTTAGCTATCAAAAGCAGGTCGACAGGTAAATAATCAGATAGAAAATATGGAGTTGGCGCGATTACTGCAATGTGATAGGCTGTATGATGCACGTGCCATGCGGCAACTGTAATATCGCCGATAAAACTGGCGATAATGGCGGGTAATAAAGCATCGTATTTTATGCGGCCAATGGTTAATACCTCTACGGCGAATATGGCACCTGTTAATGGTGTACCGAATACAGCGCCAAAACCTGCGGCTACGCCTGCGGTAAGCAGCATACGGGTATCGGCAGCATTTAATTTAAACCATTTACCAAATAAAGCTGCTATACTGCCACCAATTTGTACTGCCGTTCCCTCTCTCCCGGCTGATCCACCGAATAAATGTGTAATAACTGTGGTTATTAATATGATCGGCCCCATACGTGCGGGCACACCTGCACCGGGTTCATGTATCTCGTCCATGATAAGGTTATTGCCCTTTTCAGCAGATTTGCCTGCCCATTTATAAATAAAATGAATAAGAACACCAGCAAGCGGCAATAAATACAGTAACCATGTATGTGTAAAGCGAAAATGTATAGCTGTTGTAAGCAACCATAAAAATAGCGCAACCATACTACCAATAACTATTGCCACAGGTACAACCAATATAGTCCAACGGATGAGGTATTTGAGTATGCCATAATGCTCCGCGGAAAAAAGCTGTTTTTTCAATTGACCAGGATACTGTGATAATTTTGAAAAGATAATATTGAATTTATTCACCTGCAATAAATTTATAACCTAATGCTGTGCATTAAGGTTGATTTGCAGGCGCCATCAGCAAACGCGGTTTTTAAAAGGAAGACACCATTTCCTGCTGCTAATATACAAATAAATACATCTTAACAAAAAATACCCCCAGCAAATACTGAAAGGCATTAACGCTATTTAAACTAAAAGATTTATGCCGACCTTTTACGGTTGTTGCCCAGAGCGGTAACATATACTGTTGAAACTATATGTTTTTGCAAGGAAAGTAATTTCAAATTCAAGATTTATATGAGCAAAGTATTTCATTAAAAACTAATAATCAGTTATTTAAAAATAAGTTTGCCTGCAGAATATATATAACATCCGGCACAAATCCCTAAAAATGATTCAAGAAAAGCGAAGAAAACAAGTACTCCCGACAGTGCATAAACGAGGGTTTGCTGGTGAACATAGCCGGTGATGATTATTGCTAACGAGAACACCATCCCTAACCCAGCGGCGAAACGTTTGGGCGCGCGGTCGACAGGTTTGTTTTTTATTTTTAATTGTTTAATAATGGCGTCACTTATGAAGCCTAATAAACTATACTTGCCGAGGTTAAATGCCCTCAGGCTAAAATCGATCAGCAAGAAGGCCATTATGAGCCAAAAGCCGTTCAGTAAGTAAACTATGGTTAAAGCAAAAACAAAAAAGGCTGTTAAGCGGGATTTATTCTCGTTTATGGGGACGAAATCGACTGGACATTGCATACATTAGAAATTTTGTCATTTCGAGCGATAGCGAGAAATCTTATACAACATGTTACGAAAACTTTGCAGGTGTATAAGGTTTCTCCTGGTACCGCGTCGAAATGACAAATGATTATTTATTCGGCTGTGGTGTTGTCCTTAGATAAGGCTTTACCTGGGTAAACCCTTTAGGGAACTTAGCCGGGATGTCTTCTGTTTTTATGGCCGGTACAACAATTACGTCTTCACCGTCTTTCCAGTCGGCTGGGGTGGCAACACTGTAGTTAGCGGTTAGCTGTAATGAATCGATCACTCTCAAAATCTCCTGAAAATTCCTGCCGGTTGATGCGGGATAAGTGATCATCAGTTTTATCTTTTTATCAGGGCCGATAATAAATAATGATCTAACCGTGGCAGTCATTGATGCGTTGGGATGTATCATATCATAAGCCAGGGCTATTTCACGGCTTTCGTCACCCACTATCGGGAAATTAACTTCCACATTTTGGGTTTCGTTAATGTCGTTTATCCAGCCTTTGTGCGATTCGACCGAATCAACACTCAAAGCCATTACTTTAACATTACGTTTGTCGAATTCTTCTTTTAACGACGCTGTTTTGCCCAATTCGGTAGTACAAACAGGAGTATAATCGGCAGGGTGCGAGAATAGTACGCCCCAGCTATCGCCTAAATAATCATAAAAGTCGATCTCGCCCTGCGAGGTTTTTGCTTTGAAATTTGGTGCATCATCACCTAATCGTAAACTCATGGTGTTTGGATTTTAATGTTTAATAAATGAATCGGGTTGAATGAGGTTGTTGAAACAAATGTAATAATCGCATATTAAGTTTATGGGAATATATTTCATCCTTACATTAAAAAGATAATTAGGCTTCATGCGGCTTTATTTTAATGATAACCATTTTTGATGTTGGGGTGTTGCTTTTTGCGGCTACAGTATCGATTGGCACTAAAACATTGGTTTCGGGATAGTAAGTAGCTGTGTTACGTTCGGGGATACTGTAAGGAACGATGACAAATAAGCGGGCCGCACGTTCAACACCGCCGTGGTAATTATACAGGTCGACCTTATCCCCTGCTTTGAATCCGCCATGCGCTATGTCTTTTTCATTCATAAATATTACGCGGCGTTCGTTGTGAATACCACGGTAACGGTCTTCGAGGCCGTAAATGGTGGTATTGAACTGGTCGTGGCTGCGGATGGTCATCATTATGTATTCATCGTTGGCCAGTTTGTGTTCGGTTAGGTTTGTAACAGTAAAAGGCACTTTGCCTCCCATACCCTGTGCTGTGTATTTACCTTCGCGCGGGGCATTGGGCAAATAGAAGCCTCCAAGTTCGCGCACACGTTTGTTATAGTCATTACAGCCGGGTATCACTTTTTCAATATCATCGCGCACAGCATCATAGCTATTGGCAAACTTGTCCCAATCAATTACCGACCTGCTGCCTAATGTAGCTTTCGCCAAGCGGCAAACTATTTCATTCTCACTCATCAATTTATTGGATACGGGTTGCAATATTCCTTTAGACATTTGGATAACGCCCATGGAATTTTCACAACTCACCAACTGAGGTTCGCCATTTATTACATCCTTATCGCTGCGGGCTAAAGTGGGTAATATCAGGGCTTCTTCGCCATGTACCAAATGACTGCGGTTGAGTTTGGTTGAAACGTGGACAGTAAGATCCATTTTGCGAAGGCCATTGGCAGTGTAATTAGTATCAGGCGTAGCCGAAAGAAAATTACCGCCCATGCAAAAGAACACCTTCAGCTTACCTTCATTCATGGCTTTGATACTTTCAACTACATCAAAACCATGTTTGCGAGGCGGTTCGAAGCCGTAAACTTCTTTTAACTTGTCGAGTTGTTTTTGTGTTGGTTTATCGAAAATGAGCATGGTGCGGTTGCCTTGTACGTTGCTGTGGCCGCGCACAGGACAAAGCCCTGCGCCGGGTTTGCCAATAGCACCTTTAAGCAGCGTAAGGTTGAGTATTTCCTTAATAGTGTCGACGCCGTTTTTGTGCTGGGTTATGCCCATCGCCCAGCAAATAATGATGCGGCTTTTACATTTCAACATTTCGGCGGCTTCCTTTATTTGAGTAATAGGTACGCCACAGGCTGAGGATAGTTCATCTATGCTATATTTTTCAAGGCTATGCAAAAATTCAGTATAACCCTTGGTGTTTTCCCGGATAAAATCATGATCGAAGATCTTGCCCGGTTCTTTTTGTTCGGCTTCATATAAAAGCTTTTCAATGGCTTTGAGCAGTGCCATGTCGCCATTTATTTTTACCTGCAGGTATAAATCGGCCAGTTTTGTGTTGATGCCCAACAGCCCTTTAACATTCTGCGGATTTTTAAAGCCCATTAGCCCTGCTTCGTGCAGCGGGTTTATGGCGATAATTTTTGAGCCGTTTTCTTTAGCTTTTTGCAAAGCCGTAAGCATACGCGGGTGATTGGTGCCAGGGTTTTGCCCCATGATAATGATAACATCGGTATCATAAAAATCATTCAGAGTTACTGTACCTTTCCCTATGCCAATTGTTTCGCCTAAGGCCGAACCTGAAGATTCATGGCACATGTTTGAGCAATCGGGCAAATTGTTGGTTCCAAATTCGCGCACAAAAAGCTGGTAAGTAAATGATGCCTCGTTACTGGTTCGCCCCGAGGTATAAAATGCGGCTTCATCGGGTGTTTTTAATTTATTAAGGTGATAAGCAATCTTTTTAAAGGCATCATCCCAGCTTATGGGTTCATAATGGGTAGCGCCTTTGGGCAGGTACATTGGTTCAGCAATGCGCCCTTTTTTACCTATATTATAATCGTTGAGTTTTGCGAGATCGGCTACGGCATTTTGAGCAAAGAATAGGCCATCCAATTTTTTTAGTGTAGCTTCTTCAGCCAAAGCTTTGGCGCCATTCTCACAATATTCGGCAATTGGCGAGCGGTCGTCGTCAGGGTCGGGCCAGGCACAACTGGAGCAATCGAACCCTCCTTTTTTATTCATATGAAACAGGCCCTCCATGCCGCGCTTCACTCCTGCTTCCTGCAATATATCCACCATTGCTGCAGTAACAGCAGGTATGCCCGCAGCCCATTTTTTTTGTTCGGTTACTTTCAGGTCGAGTAATTCTTCGGGCGCTTCGGCTGCGGGTTGTTCTTTTGGTTCCTTGCTCATGGTTATTTTTTGGCTAAGGGATTTGGATAATTATCGCTCTGGTCTTCGTCGACCTCATCCAGACATGTAAAGTCCTTTTCTATCAGCAAATACACTGCGCCATCCTGGTTATCATAACCAACCACATCGGTATCGGCAAAACTTTCAATGGCCGTTCGGGGTACGTTCAGCGTAATTTTATTGTCGATATAACTGCATGTCAGCTCCTGGCCTTCAGTAATTTGCAGAGCGTATATCAAGGGTGCGCCGGCAAAATTTACCTGATCTTCCAGGTAGCCTTCTTTTGCCGTTTCTACATCCGATTGAGTGAGTCTGTAGCGTATCGAACTGCCTTTAATGCGTAGTTTCATAATCTGGAATTAAAACGCGGTGTGCCGCGGTATAAATGTTAAAACGGTTATTGCGGAGGAAACCTACGAGAGTAATGTTAAATTCTTCGGCCAATTGCACGGCCAGGCTCGAAGGCGCGCCTACGGCTGCTACAACGGTTATGCCTGCCATGGCAGCTTTTTGTATCAGTTCGAAACTGGCACGGCCGCTCAGTAATAAAATATAATTGGTTAACGGCAACCAATTACTTTTTAAGGCTGCGCCGATCAGCTTATCTAAAGCATTGTGACGGCCAACGTCTTCGCGTACTAAAAGTAATTCACCTTGCGGCGAAAATAATGCTGATGCATGTAAGCCGCCTGTATCGGCAAAGACTTGTTGATGTTCGCTCAGCTTTTTTGGTAATTGGTGGAAAATATTAGAATTTATTTGATTATCATCATTCTGATCAACATAAGCACCTACTGTCCGTATAGCGTTGATAGAGCCTTTGCCGCAAACGCCGCAGCTTGATGTGGTGTAAAAATTCCGTTCGGTATTACGGAGATTGGGAACGGCATTTTCTTTTAGTGAAACCTGTATCACGTTTTCCTTATTTTCGGCGCAGGCGATAAAAGCGTGTTCAATGCCGTTAACATCATTTAAATTTTGGATGATACCTTCCGTGAACAGGAAGCCCAAAGCCAGTTCAGCATCATTACCGGGTGTGCGCATGGTAACAGAGATATTTTGTGCCGATCGCTTTTCTGTCAGTCCAGATTCCAGCCTTATTTCCAATGGCTCTTCAATAGCAAGCGCATCGGATGTTTCGTTGCTTGTATCGCCGTTTATCTTGGTGATGGGCAGATTTGTAGTTGAGCTGTTCGCCATAATCAAATATACAATTCAGGATGGGCTATTGTTCTGCAATTTTAGGCTGAATTATAGGTTAATTTACTTATTTACGAACGATTGTTGCATATTTGAAGCATAATTTATGCAGTGGGTTTGTCATCAACTATAAACAGAAAAACTATGACGATAAAAGTGCTGGCATTCGGGATAGCGAAGGATATATTTGGCAATTCATCGGTAAATGTTGAATTGACTAACGATGCATTGGTATGCAATTTAAAATATTCATTAGAGCAACAATATCCCCGGTTGAAGCAGTTAGCATCATATATGATAGCTGTAAATAATGAATACGCGCTGGCTGAGGATACTATACACCCGACCGATGAAATAGCTATTATACCACCTGTTAGCGGTGGGTGAAAAATGTCAAAGAACTGCTTGAACCGTTACCTCGCGGAACAGTTACGGGGAAAATATGTAAGTTAAGGGTTATGGCCGGGAGAAGTGTGATACTGTTTTGTCAGTAAGTCGTAACTAATTAAAAATCAATACCATAAGCTATCGTCATTGCAAACTGAAATAAAAATATCATCCGAAGCGCTTAATATTCAAAAATGTATTGAGTGGGTAATGTCGCCGGAATCGGGCGGGATAGATGTTTTTATCGGTACAGTGCGAAATGCTACAAAGGGCAAAGCGGTTTTGCAACTGGAGTTTGAAGCTTATGAGAAGATGGCGTTGGCGGAGATGGAGAAAATTGCTACACAGGCGCTTGAGAAATGGCCTGTTCAAAAGTTGTTAATACATCACCGTATTGGTGTTTTAAATGTGCGTGAAGTACCGGTTGTAATCGCTGTTTCGGCAGCGCACCGGGATGCGGCATTTGAGGCTTGCCGGTATGTTATCGATACGCTGAAACAAACGGTGCCGATATGGAAGAAAGAGGTGTTTGAGGATGGGGAGGTTTGGGTAGCGGCGCATCCATGAACCGTTTTTGGCATTGCGAGGAGGTACGACGAAGCAAGCCCGTAACTGTGCATATCCGTAATGTATGGCGACGAGATTGCCGCGCTACGCTCGCAATGACAGATTATTTAATTTATGGTTGAAACCAGGCGCCTAAGCCACCCTCTAACGAGAATACCTTTGCGCCTGGAAATTTTTGTTTGATCATTTTTACGACTTCGGCGCTTCTTTTGCCGGAAGAGCAGTAGAGTACTTTGGTGCTGCCGTTGTTGATATAATCCCAGTTATCCTGCAGTTCATCGGCTTCGATGTGTTCGCCGCCGATGTCGATTTCATCGCGTTCCTGGTCGGTACGGATGTCGAGGAGTTCGAGGGTGTTGTTTTGCAGGCCTTGTTTTACTTCGGCCACTGTCATTGTGGGTATATTGGTAGTTGGAACCAAAGCGCTGATGTTGGTTTTAGTTACTGTGCCAATTTTTATTACCCGGCTTTGTATAGTTTGGGCATCGAAGATTAAAACCTTGCCTGTCAGCACTTCGCCCGTTTGTGTAATGTGCTTTATTACCTCATTAGCCTGCATGCAGCCTATTATCCCGGCGAGGCTGGGTATTACTCCCCCTTCGGCACAATCGGGTATTTGGGTGGTGTTTACCTGTGGAAAAAGATCGCGATAATTGGGCGATGATGTACCGTCGGCGTATTGTATATTCCATACTGCTACCTGACCTTCAAACTGGTATATAGCTCCATAAACTACAGGTATGCCGCTTAGCACACAAGCATCGTTCAATAAGTAACGCGTTTCGAAATTGTCGGTACAATCAACTACTATATCATATTGACCAATCAAAGCCATCACATTGGTTGATGTTACCCTAACATCGTGTGGAATAATTTTGATGCCGGGATTTTGTTGTTGCAACCGTTCGGCGGCAACTTTGGCTTTTTTCTTCCCTTCATCACCGGGGGTAAATAATATTTGGCGGTGAAGGTTGCCTGTTGATACCACATCGTTATCGGCTATGCCTAAAGTGCCAATACCCGCGGCAGTTAAATATTGTGCAGCGGGGCAACCTAATCCCCCCGCGCCTACTATTAACACTTTAGCATTGTATAATAGTTGCTGAGCAGCTTCGCCGAAACCGGGAAGCGCCATCTGGCAGCTGTATCTTGACAGGTCGGGCGACATCAGGCGGTGGTTTTTTGCAGTAATTTTTTTATTTTCTCCAGCTCTTCAGGGGTATTAACATTAGTGAGTGCATGTTTATCATGAGCGTTAATTAACTTACTATCGCTGTTGATCAAAACCTTGCGCGGGCAACTGTAGCCCTGTGCTAAAAACGATAATAACACCGGGTAACTTTTGGGTTCCCAAATGGCGATCAATGGTTCGGGCAGGTTTTCGTAACCATTGCCAAAAGCGGTGGCTATGGCTGAAACATCGCGATTATCGGTTAAATAGCGTAGGGTTTCCATATCGAGCAAAGGCAGGTCGCAGGCAACTACCAACCATGCATTGCCGGATTTTTCGCGGAAAGCCGATAGTATAGCACCATAAGGGCCTAGGTTGATGAAGGTGTCGGTTAAAGACGGATACCTGTCGTCAATCAATTGCTGTTCTGAGCTGCATGATATGTAAACTTCATTGCAAAATATTTTCAACATATCGGCTACGTGGTAACGCTGCTCGCGGCCGTTCCAGTTGGCTTTACTTTTATCAAAACCCATGCGGGTGCTTTTACCGCCGGCCAATACCAAGCCATTTAATATGGGTTTTGCCTGATGCATTTTTACGTTGAAAAAGGCGATGATCTTTTCCGTTTCGTCTATCCGGCAGATAGGCACCTGTTGCCAATTGGGAAGCGCCTCCTTTATAAAATCGAATACATCATCAACATTATCTGCCAAAATAAACAGCTGCACGTTTGTTAATTGCGACATGCGCTTTTGTAATGATGCTTCTTTAGTCCAATCCATAATTACCACCTGGGCCTTAGCCTGATGATGGTTGCCGTTAACCAATACCAGATCAGAACCGGCAAACAATTGCCTTTGTCCAAACGCTGTAAATGTGGTACTGAAATTAGCTTGCTGGTAGTTTACCTGGTCGGTATAATCAAGGTCGGCGCCTGCTGCGAGGCGACCCGGCGGCGCTATGAGTTCATCGCTATGCGTGGCATCGACATAAGCACATTTATATTGGGACGATAAAGCGCTGATCACCTGGTCGGCCAGTAATTTTATGGCTGTACAAAAACCGCCGACAATAGCCCATTCGTTAGGCCCGTAGTTGCCTGTATCTACACGGGCGATGTTTGAATGCTTCTTATGTCCTTTCGAAATCATGCTTCCCTCCTGTTTTTTTTACCAGCCTGGTTTCTTTTATCACTATCTCATGGCTTAGTGCCTTGCACATATCGTAAATTGTAAGTGCCGCTAATGACGCGCCTACCAGCGCCTCCATCTCTACCCCTGTTTTGGCGGTAATAGCTGCTGTGCAATCAATAATTACCTCGTTTTCGTGCAGGCTGATGTTGATGTTACAATTTTCTAACGCTAAAGAATGGCAAAGCGGTATGAGTTCGCCCGTTTTTTTAGCTGCCATTATGCCTGCTATTACTGCTATCTGGAATACCGAGCCTTTTTTGGTTTGAATATCGCCGTTGGTTAATTGGGCCAATACTTCGGGAGGAAGTGAAACAATACTGCGCGCTGTAGCTGTGCGGTAGGTGGTTTGTTTTTCACTTACATTTACCATTGTGGCTTTACCGTTGGCATCGATATGACTTAACACTTTATCGCTCATGATAATTGATTAAATGACCAGATACGATACGCATCGCCTTTTCTGAACTTGTTTTTTCCCCAAGGCAACTCCATAAACGCGTCTGTATAAGCTAAGTTAGCAAAATCGCCCGAACCATTGCCCTCGATGGGCGTTGCCATCAACCGGCCATCGGCATTTACATTTAAGTCGACTTGTAAAAAATATTGTAATTCGGGATGGAAAGCAACCTCACTATCTAAAACTGCATAAGCCGTGGGTTTTGTTTTGAGTTCGAGCGATGATTGAAGCCAGGGCAGGAAATAGCGATGCATACACATGAATGTAGCCACAGGGTTACCGGGGAATGCAAATACTACCGCGCCATTTTCGTGCTTGCCAAACCAAAATGGCTTGCCGGGGCGTTGCTTTACCTTGTGAAATAATTGTTCAACCTGTAATTCTTCCAATGCCTTGGGTATGTAATCAAACTTGCCCATTGATATGCCACCACTCAATAACAGCACATCATAATTTTGCAGGCATTGCAGTATTGTTTTTTGGGTGATGGCCGCATCATCGGGAATATGTACCATTGTAGCTTCAATATTATGCTGCTGGAGTATAGCTTTGATGGTATAATTATTTGATTTGCGTATCTGGTATATCAATGGCGTTTGTTCCACCTCCACCAGTTCATCGCCCGAAGAAATAATAACTACACGGGGCTGTTTTTTTACCCTTAATTCCGTTTCGCCAACCGATGCTACCAAACTTATAATGGCAGGCGTTATCAATTGGCCCGTTGTGGCAACTATATCATCCTTCTTTTTATCGCGGCCTTTCAAGTGTATATTCTGGCCTTTTTTTACGGTGTTGCTGTTGACAACCAGGCTGGCCAAATCGCCGCGTATTTCCAAGTCTTCATAGCGGATAATGGTATCGAGCGATGAAGGCATGGCCGCACCGGTCATGATCTCGATGCAATGATCAATATCGGTAACTTCAACAGGGAAATCGCCGGCTGCCTGTACCGCTTTTATGTGGAACGAGCTTTGGCCATTTTCGATAGCGGCATAATTTACCGCTATGCCATCCATAGTTACCCGGTTAAAGGGTGGCAGGTCGCGGTCGGCTTTTATGTTTTCGGCTAATACCCTGCCTAAAGTGAGTTCAAAGGGCATTATTTCTACACCATAATCTCTTAGCTCTGCCTGTATTATTTTTTCGGCTTCTTCTACAGTTATCATGTGTTTGTAAGGTTAAATGTTAACTATTAGCCGCCTATAGCAGCCATTGATTCATGCATACCGGTATGTGTAACCAGTTTCTCTGCTTCCCAGCCATCCTTCACCCTGTTATTAAACGCCGTTAACAGGTAATCTTTTATGGTATCATCATTTTTACCCAGGCGCATCAGGTTTTTTATGTTGAGTACACCATCATCATACAAACAATTTTTTAGTGTGCCCTGTGGGGTAATACGTATACGGTTACAGGTACCACAAAATGTGCGCGAATAGGCAGCTATAATCCCCACACCACCCTTATACCCCGGTATATGGTAATTGTAAGCGGTAGAATATTCCGCGTCAGTTATTTTTTGTATTTGGGGATAGACACTTGCGACCTCATTTAAAATACGAATATAATCCCATGATAAACGTGTTTCATGGATCTGCCCGTCGCCATTGAAGGGCATTTCTTCGATAAAACGAACGCTAATCGGCAGATCTTTGGTCAAATCAACTAATGGAATAATATCCGCCGTGTTTTTGCCCTCCATAACCACCGCGTTTATTTTAACGGCCATGTCATGTTTAAGCAATTCATCAAGCGTGTGCATTACAGCACTAAATTCATCGCGGCGGGTAATAGAGAAAAACCTGCCCGCATCCAAAGTATCTAAACTCAGGTTTACTGATGTGACGCCAATACCCTTCAATTGCTTAACATACGGCGCGGTTAATACACCGTTAGTAGTGACACTTAACTCGTTTAACCCGTTAAGCTGTGACAATGAGGTTAAGAATTGCATAATATCCTTGCGTACAAATGGTTCGCCGCCTGTAATGCGTACTTTTTGGATACCCATATTAACCAATATAGTACATGCACGCAGCATTTCTTCGTTGCTCATTAATTCGCTGCGCGATAGCCAGTTTAGGCCATCTTCGGGCATGCAATAAAAGCAACGCAGGTTGCACTTGTCGGTTACGGCAAGGCGCAGGTAAGTTATTGGTCGTCCGTGGTTATCTATTAACAATTTGAAAACGATTTATAGCTCAACTAACAATTAGTAAATAGTTAAGTTGATACATAGTCGTAAAATTAGGTATAACATTACACAGGAATGCTTTTTAAATGTCTTTTTTATAAAACAAAAAAATCCTGCCGGTTTAATCAGCAGGATCTTTTATGTTATGTTGATAGTAACTTATTTAACCACGCTAAATTTATATTCGGTTGAAGTTTTATAAACCTTGCCTGGTTTTAATTCGGTTGAAGGGAAATTAGGTTGGTTTGGCGAATCGGGGAAATGCTGGGTTTCCATTGCAAATGCAGTGCGATGATCGTCTTTATTCCCGTATTTCATAGTGTTGGCGCCAGCCATAAAATTGCCGCTATAAAACTGGATGCCGGGTTCTTCGGTGTATATATCCATTTCTATACCGCTTTTATCGCCAACTACTTTTACTACAGCCGTGGTATCTGTGTGTTTATTGAATACGAAATTATGGTCATAACCTTTACCGTTTTTAAGCTGCTCGTTTGCATCGCCAATGCGCGAACCAATGGTTGCAGGCTTGGTATAATCAAACGGTGTGCCTTTAACAGGCTCAATTTTGCCGGTGGGTATTAAGGTTGAATCAACAGGTGTATAGTTATCGGCAAGTATTTGTACCGAATGGTTCAATATAGTCCCACTGCCTGCACCGTTGAGGTTATAATAAGCATGGTTGGTAAGGTTTACAACCGTGGTTTTATCGGTAGTTGCCTCGTAGCTGATATTTAAGCCGTTATCATCACCTAAATGGTAAACAACCTTGATGTTCAGATTACCAGGGAAACCTTCTTCCATATCTTTTGATAAATAGGTAAGCTGCAGGGTTGTTGAATCGATCTGTTTTGCATCCCAAACTACTTCGTCGTATCCAACTTTTCCGCCGTGAAGGGTGTTAGGGCCGTTATTTTTAAACAGCGTGTATTCTTTACCTTCCAGCGTAAACTTTCCTTTAGCTATGCGATTACCATAACGACCGATAAGCGCGCCAAAATAAGAACTACCTGCTTTTTTGTAGCCATCAATACTACTTAAGCCTTCAACTACGTCAACCATTTTACCATTTTTATCTGGCACTAATAAACTAACTAAGCGGCCACCAAAGTTTGTTATAGCAGCTTCAACACCATTCTTGTTTTTTAGTGTGAATAAATGAGTTTGTTTACCGTCGATAGTTTGTGTGAATCCTGACGAATCCGGAATTTTAGCTTGTAGTGATGTAGAATCGGTCATTTTTTGTTGGTTAGATTTTGATGTCTGGTTACAGGCGCCCAAAGATAATATGGCGACTGATAACACTGCGGCGCTTTTAATTGATTTGTACATATTTAAAATAGATTTATAGGTTAGTTGGTTTATAATACAATTGCCGGACTGTACTTATGCTTTA
>Ga0207671_10002709_pt1 | contig 18572 bp, 14 predicted proteins | sample KBSC24metaG_FD_184352 | JGI IMG/M metagenome (GOLD analysis project Ga0207671, IMG submission 184352) | Corn rhizosphere microbial communities from Kellogg Biological Station, Michigan, USA - KBS C2-4 metaG (SPAdes) (version 2) | ecosystem: Host-associated > Plants > Roots > Rhizosphere > Soil... | reverse complement strand
GGGGCAGGAAGCGGACCCGGGCGAAGTCGCCGGGGCTGAAGTGGATGCGCAACATCGGACCTCCGCAAGCCTTTCCGTCAGGATAGAAAGCTTCGCGCCGCCGTGTCGCGCGGAGCATCGTCGCAGCCATGGCCCTGGACCGGCGACGACCTTCCCGCTTCCTGTCCCCGCTGGTCCTGGTGCTGGCCGTCGCGGGCTGCCACGGGGGCAGCCCGCGCGCGGCGACAGCCGCATCGCAGAGTCCTGCAACGGCGGCATCGCCCGCGAAGTCCGCGACGCCGCAGCCCGCATGTCCGAACGAACCCGCGTCCGCCCGCCAGCTGACCCTCACGACCAACGCCGACCTCCCCCTGCCCGCGATCGAGATCGGCAACGGCCCCAAAGGCGTCCTGCTCGTCCCGGAGACCGGCTCGCAAGGCGAATGCGGCTGGATGGCGTACGCCAACGACCTCGCCGCCAAGGGTCTGCACATACTCCTCATGGGCGAGGGAGACGTCTCGGCCGTCGACGCCGCGCTGAACGAGCTCCACTCCAACGGCGTCACGACGACCGTCGTAGTCGGGGCATCGGCCGGCGCGACGACGGCGCTCGCCGCGGAAGCCGGAACCGCCACGGACTCGGCGCCCGGCGTGGCGGCGATCGTCGCACTCTCCGCCGACGAACTCGGCACCCTTCCGGCCGAAGCACCAACCATCCATGTCCCGGTTCTGATGGCCGTCGCGGACGGCGACGCCTACGTCTCGACCGCCGATGAGCGCAGCCTCTTCAACGCGCTGGCAGCGCCTCCGTCCCTCAAAACCCTGGACGTGCGGCCGGGCGGCGCGGGCCACGGCTGGGATCTGCTGGCCGACGAAGGATTCAAGCGCACCGTGACCGACTTCATCACCGCGCACCTCGCCGCCGACTACACCGTCTGGGGCACCGGCGCGCGGACGATCGTGCTGAGCAACCAGAGCGACGAGGACCAGTCGTCCTGGCAGGCGTACGCGGACCATCTCGTCGCCGAGGGCTACAAGGTCGCCATGTGGGACTACGCGGATCAGGACCCTGTGAAGCGCCTCCAGACGATGGTCGCCGACCTCCGCGCGCACGGTTCCGGACCGGTGTTCCTTCTCGGCGCCTCGAAGGGCGGCAAGACGTCGCTGGTCGCCGCGGCCGGGATCAAGCCGCCGGTGACGGCCGTGGTGACGCTGTCGGCCGAGTCGACACTCACCCCGAACATCGACGTCTCCTCCTACGTCAAGCAGCTGACGTGCCCCGTGCTCCTGCTCACCGCGGCCCAAGACGGGTACGGCTCGGCAGACGCCGCCAAAACCTTCCAGGCGGACCTGCCGAGCCTCGCCCACACCCTGACCTACGACGGCTCGGACCACGGGACACAGCTGCTGAACGGTGCCGACGGCGCGAAGGTGATCGCAGACATCGACGCGTTCCTGAAGACGCATTAGTTCCTGAAGGCGTACTAGCTCCTCAAAACGCGCGCCCTGAAGACGCTCGAGAAGCCCTGAGCGACCGACTGAGCCGTCCTCAGTCCGGCAACTCGTCCGGCGCCCCGAGCAGCCGCCGTGTCAGCTGGTGCCGCGATCCGGCGAGGAGCTCCAGCGCGGTGTCCAGATGCTCGGCGCTGACCCGCAGGTCCTTCTCGGGTGTCTGGTCGTCGCCGAGTTCGTTCAGCGAGATCAGAGTCGCCCGCCGTATCAGCTCCTTGATGAACGACGCCGTGACCCCGGCCGTGCGCTCGATCAGAGCGTCGGCGCCGCTCAGATCCAGATCCAGGCTGCCGCGATAGAGCTCCAGCAGGCGCGCGCGGCCGTCGGCGTCCGGCAGCGGCACCTCGACCGCGTGGTCCACCCGGCCCGGCCGCATCGCCAGCGCCGGTTCCAGGGCGTCGACGCGGTTCGTGGTGAGCAGGAAGGTGACGTCGGCGTCGCCGTCCAGGCCGTCCATCTCGTTGAGGAGCTGGAACAGCAGCGGCGTGGCGTGCATGTGGCTGGAGCGGTCCTGCGCGATGAGGTCGACGTCCTCGACCACCACCAGCGCCGGCTGCAGCGCGCGGGCGATCTCGCAGGCATGGCCGATCAGCCGCAGCGCGTCGGCGGTGAGCACCACGACGGTGGTCTCGGGCAGCCGGCTCATCAGATACCGGACCGTGTGCGTCTTGCCGGTCCCGGGCGGGCCGAACAACAGAACGCCGCGCTTGAGGTGCTGGCCGTGCGCGAGGAGCGTTGCGCGGTGCCGGTTCACGCCGAGGATCTGCGCCTCGATGCCCTCCAGCATGCCGGGCGGGAGGATCAGCTCCTCGCGGTCCATCACCGGGCGCTCGTGGAAGCTCAACACCGATTGATGCGGGCCGAGCATCTCGCTGCCGAACTCCAGCACATGGCCGCGATAGACGCTGAACTCCACGGCCAGCCGGCGGATCTCGGCCGCCGCCTCGCGGGCCACGGCCCGGTCGGAGCAGGCGATCTCCAGGCTGACGTCCGGCTGCGGACCGCGCGTCTCCGAGCCGCGCAGCAGGATGGCCAGCGGCGGGCGCGGATCCTCGGTGCGGTCGCCGTCGTCGGGGCCGTCGATGCCCTCGACCAGGTACAGCCCGCACTGCACGCAGCTGCGGGTCTCATCGCCCGGGCCGCTGGGCTGGTCGCTCATGGAGACGCCGCTGACCGCCATGGCGTGCGGCCCGGTCTCGTAGTAGAGGTCTGTCAGGCCGAACATGCGGTGCCGGAAGCCGGCCATGCCGACCAGCCGGTAGGGGGCGCCGTTGCGGGCCAGCCAGCGGTCCAGGGCGCCCTGGACGTTGACGTGTTCGAAGCCCGGCCAGGTCACGGCGGTCACCGGGTGCAGCGCGGCGTCGGGGCCGAGGTGCGCGGTGAGGAGGTCGGCCAGCCCGGGGGCGGCGTTCGGAGCGACGTTCGGGGCGGCGTCCGCGTTCGGGTTCGCGTCCGCGCCGGGGGCGGTGGCCGCGGGGCCACCACCGGTGATGTAGCTGACAGCGTTTCCTTGACCGCTCTGCGCGGCGACGGTGCGGCGCGGCGGCATCGGCTGTGACGGCATGGGGTCCACCATGCCAGCGCATCAGGGGGCTGAACCAGGGGTTGCGCGGGCGCTAAGCGCGGTTGACAGCTCGCGCGACGCCCGCGGCGATGGTCGTGGCGAGGATCCAGCCGGTGGCGGTGAGCAGATAGGCGACCCACTGATAGCCGCCGGTGGCGGCATAGGCCCGGCCCTGGCCGAAGTTGATCACCGGCAGCAGCAGGTCGAGGGAGTAGATCAGGGGATTGAAGGGCGGCGCCTTGTCCGGGCCGAGGGGCACCGGATGGTGCAGCCCGAAGACGACGACCCCGGTGACCAGCAGCGCGGCCAGCCAGCCGAGCGCACGCTCGGGGCGATAGCCGTAGCCGACGGCGGCGTCCTGGACGAAGCCCCAGGGCCGCGCGGCGGGGGACAGGGTGCGGCGGCGGGCACGCTGCTTGGCGAGCAGGACGCGTCGCGCCTCGCCGTCCAGGCCCTGGCGCCGGTAGACGGTGGCGAGCTGCTCGTAGGGACCGGGGCGGTACCCGGCGGCCTCGCGCGCGAGCCAGGCGATGCGCTCGGCGACCGGGCCCGGCTCGGCGATGCGGTCGTAGACGAAGCCGTCGCGGGTGAAGTGCGGCGGCCAGGTCGCGGGGTCGTCGTGGAGGACGGTGACGTGTGCGTTGGCGAGGTGGATGCCGCCGGCGGGCGGGGCGGCGAAGAGCAGGGTGAGCTCGGCGGCCTGGAGATGGCCGAGGAACAGGAGGTTGGGCACCGTGCCGGACGCCGGCCGGGTCACCACCGCCTCACGGAAGTCCATATCGTTCGCGACCCGGGCGCTGGCGAACCGGATCGCTCCCGTGGCGTGTATCGCGCGGCAGCGCGCCGCCCCGCCTATCTCGGCGTAGCGGGCGTCGAGCGCGTCGGTCCCGTCGCCGCGCAGTATCGCCTCGTCGAAGCGCGCGTGGCCCGCCACGTGCGCGCCGGTGATGCGGACCAGGCCGTCGGAGTCGAAGCCCCGGTAGCACTGGAGATCGGCGCCGATCTTCGCCTGGTACGCCTCCAGCGTCACCCCGCCGGGGTTGCTCAGCTTGGCGTTCGCCAGCCGCAGCAAGCCCTGGATCTGCGCGCCCGAGAAGCGGATCTTGCCCTCGGCGTGCAGATCGTCGGCCACGAAGTCGCTCCCGAGCTGGAGCCGGGCCGCGTCCAGCACCTCGTCGGCGCCGGGGTCGCTCAGGCGCGCGCGTTCCAGGCTCATGACGCCGTCCACCTTCGCGTCCCGCAGGATCGCGTGTCCCTCGATCGTCGCGTCCCACAGCATCAGGTCGCCGCCGACGCGCAGGCGCTCGGCCCGCAGCGCCAGCTCGCCGGGCCGGGACAGGTGCGCCTCGGTGAGGAGCAGCTCGCCGCCGATCACCGCGTGATCCAGCCGGACCCGTCCGTCGACGCGCGTCCGGTGCATCATCACCGTCGCCTCGACGCGCGCCAGCGACGCGTTCAGCCCGGCCAGGCGGCTGCCGCGCAGGTTCAGGCGGCGCAGGCGGGTGTCGTGCAGGTCGAGGTCGTCCTGGAACCAGCAGTACGCGAAGCTCAGCGAGTAGCCCAGCTCCAGGTACTCCAGCTCCAGCCGGCCGACGACCTTGGCACCGACCACGCGCAGCGGCGCGCGCCGGTCGCCGGCCTCGTCGATCAGCTTCCTGAGGAACGAGGCGCGCAGCGTCCGCTCGGGTCCCCACGCCGCCCCGCTCGCCGCCGGATCGGCCAATGCCGGATCGCCGGTCTCGAAGGACGTGCGACCGCCGGCCAGGAAGTCCGTCCGGACTCGCTTTTCGCTGTCAGTGAGTCCGGTGAGGCGCATGCGACGTTTCTACCGTGGCTCCGCCAACTCGATCGAGTCCTGCGGCGGTGATCCCTTCGGCCGTCGCGGTTCGCGGACGCCGCCGTCCGGGCCGGCCGGCCAGTCCGGCCCGCCCGGCTCGCGAAGGCGCCGACGCTCCATCTTGCGTACTCTCCGGGGACGCAGGGCGTGTTTGACTCGCTGTTTCACCGTCATGCCGAGGAAACGACTGCGGGAAAACCTCTGGTTCCGCAACGGAGATCGCGTACTCTCTCGGCGAACAAACGGGGGAATGCGAGGGGGTCCACCATGTCTTCCGAACCAGTCGAGCTGCCGCGCACGCTCGTCTTCTCGCCGCGCGCCAACGACACCTCCCAGGTACTCGCCCCGGCTGCGCACCGCCGAGGCCTGCTCACCGAGCACATGACCGGCTGGCACGTCCCCGAAGGCTTCCTCGTCGGGGGCCCCGCGCATCTCTACGCCGGCCCGCTGTTCGCCGACGCGGTCGCCGCCGACCTCGGCATCGCGCTGCTGGAGCCGCCGGACGACTGGCTGGCCCGGCTCCCGGGCGAGGCGGTCCGCCGCGGGATCAGGATGCTGACGATGGCCGAGGCGTGGACCCTGCGCAGCCCGGCATTCCTGAAACCGCCCAACGACAAGAGCTTTCCGGCGCGCGTCTACCTCCGGGGCGATCTCCTGCCCGGGCCCGACGCCATCGATGCCGACACCCCGGTCCTGGCCAGCGACCCGGTGCGGTTCACGATCGAGTTCCGGCTCTACGTCCTGGACGGCGAGGTCGTCACCGGCGCGCAGTACGCGGTCGACGGGGATCTCGACATCGAGCCGCTGGCCGGCCACGAGGCGGAGAGCCGGATCCTCGGGTTCGCGCGGGAGGTGCTGAAGGAGTCGGCCGGCATGCTTCCGAGCGCGGTCGTCGTCGACGTCGGCCTGATCGACGAGGCGGGCGGGGCAAAGGGCGACCCGGTGCCTGCCGTCATCGAGGCGAACGCGGCCTGGGCCTCGGGCCACTACGCCGCCGACCCCGAGCGCGTCCTGGACGTCGTCCTGCGCGCCGCCGGGCCGTCGGCCGAGACGAGCGGCCACGATCGCGCCTTCCTCCGGCCGGTCGCGCGGCGACTCGACTGACCCGGTGCGACGATAACCCCATGCCCGAGCGCCCCCACGTGATCCTCAGCGCCGCCATGTCCCTGGACGGCCACCTCGACGACACCACGCCCGACCGCCTCATGCTGTCCGACGAGGCGGACTTCGACCGGGTGGACGCGCTCCGGGCGGCGTCGGACGCGATCATGGTCGGCGCCGAGACCATCCGCCGCGACGACCCCCGCCTCCTGGTCCGCGACCCGGAGCGCCGCGCCGACCGAGTCCGGCGCGGCCTCGCCGAGCATCCGGTGAAGGTGACGGTGACCGGCTCGGGCGCGCTCGATCCCGCCGCGCGCTTCTTCACCACCGGCGGCCGCAAGCTCGTCTACTGCGCCGACGCCGCCGTGCCGGTGCAGGCCGACCGCCTGGCCGACGTCGCCGACACCGAGGTCGTCCCGGCCGGGGCGCTCGTCGACTTCCCCGGCATCCTCGCCGATCTGAAGCGGCGCGGCGTCGAGCGCCTGATGGTCGAGGGCGGCACCTCGCTGCACACCCGCTTCCTCGCCGAGGACCTCGCCGACGAGATCCATCTCGCCATCGCCCCGTTCTTCGTCGGCGACGACCGGGCTCCGCGCTTCGTCCGCGCCGCCGAGTTCCCGCAGAACGCGAAGCGCCGCATGACGCTGGCGGAGACCCGGCCGATCGGCGATCTCGTCTTCGTGCGGTATGTGATCAGCCACGCGTGACGGCGTGCGGCCGGGCGAACCGGACCGGCACCCCCGGCGAGAACAGCACGCTGTCCGGCGGCCGCTCGGTGACGCCCGGCAGCCCCGCCGCCGCGACCAGGTCCTCCTCGCACGCCAGCAGCTCCGCCTGGTGCAGCGGCCACCGCGGGTGCGCGTTCGGCATGTGCACGGTCCGGCCGCCGAGCGAGAAGTGCAGTCGCCAGCGGGCCGTCACGAAGTGGTCCAGCGCGGACGGCGTCTCGACGGCGGATCCGATCCGCACGCCGATCACGCTCTTCACCGGCGGCTGGCCGGGCTCGCGCCGCCGTGAGCCGTACCAGTACTCGTCCCCGGAGCGGTACGCCGACATCCGGGCCCAGCGGTACGGCAGCCGGAACGCCGTCCGGGCCGTGGCCACCGGCAGCAGCCGCGCGGCTTCCAGCGACCGGAACACCACGCCGCGCCGCCCGGCCGCGTCGACCGAGTAGAGCCGGACGTTCGTCTCCGGAAACGTCCCCAGGTACGGCATGCCCGGCAGCGGTCCCCAGCCGATCCGGTACATGCGGAAGGCGATGAGGCCGACGTAGGTCACACCGTCGATGACGTCCGGCATGACGCCCTCGGGCAGCAGCGGGGCCACCTTCTCCGGCTCGACGGCCCAGTGCAGGAACGTCGCGTCCAGCCAGGACTGCGTCATCAGCGTCAGGCCGGGCAGCCGCGGTGGATCCGGGGTGACCGGCTCCGGCTCTGTGGGGCTCGCTGTGGGGCTCGCTGCCGGGCCCTCCACGGGGCGCGTCTCAGACTCCCATGCCGTAGGCGTGCGTCACCCGGATGCGCAGCACCAGGCGCTTCTCGGCGACCATGGCGGCCCGGTACTCGTCCCAGTCCGGGTGCTCCTTGCCGGAGGCGGCCCGGTACAGCTCGATCAGCTCCTCGACCGCCGCGTCGTCGGGGGCCTGGGCGACCGCCGAGAGCTCCGCGTCTCCTTCGTACACCGCGTACTTGTAGGTCTCCGGATGCACCATGAGCGAGACGCGCGGGTCCCGGCGCATGTTGTGGGTCTTGGCCCGGTCGTCGGTGATCGAGACCCGGATCACCTGCTCGGCGGCGTCATACGCGTAGCTGACGACCGACAGCTGCGGCCGTCCGTTCTTCTTGATCGTCGCCAGAGTGGCGCGGCCCCGTGCGCCCAGAAGTTCCAGGAAGGCATCCATATCGTGATTCTAGGGTCGGGGCGAGGTGATACACATGAGCGTATGAAGTCGTTCGGGGATCACCGAGGCCGCGCCATATCCGTCGTCGCGATGTTGGTCGGCGCGGCCCTGGTCGCCGGGTGCACCTCCTCGGGTTCCATCGGCGGCGGAGCGGCCGGCTCGGGGGGTTCCAGCAGCTCCGGCGGCACGTCGGGGGCGGGCTCGCTGCCCGCCGGCGAGTTCCCCTCGATGCAGGCCTTCGCCGCCCAGAAGATCTCCTGGAGCGCCTGCACCGACGAGCCGGCCGACGACCCGAGCGCGGACCTGAGCGCCTTCCAGTGCGGCACCGTCGAGGTCCCGCTGGACTACACCAAGCCCTCGGGCAAGGACGTGAAGCTGGCGCTGGTGAAGTGGCCGGCCGCGGACCAGGCGGCCAAGGCCGGCTCGCTGTTCACCAACCCCGGCGGACCGGGCGCCTCCGGCGTGGACTTCGTCGAGGAGTCCAAGACGCAGTTCGACGGGGCGCTGCACGCGCACTACGACATCATCGGCTTCGACCCGCGCGGTCTGGGCCGCAGCGACCCGATCACCTGCCTGGACGACAAGACCCAGGACAAGCTCTACGAGCAGGACCCGCCCAAGGACGCGGCGGCCCGGGCGAAGAAGGCCGACCAGGACGGCAAGAACCTGGCCGCGGCCTGCGAGAAGAAGTCCGGCGACCTGCTGCCCTACGTCGGCTCCAAGTACGTCGCGCAGGACATGGACCTGATGCGCCAGGTCCTCGGCGACAAGAAGCTGAACTACCTCGGCATCTCCTACGGCACCTACATCGGTTCCGTCTACGCCGAGCAGTTCCCGGCCAACGTCGGCCACATGGTGCTGGACGGCGCCGTGGACCCGAACGCCGACCAGCTGGAGGCCGATGTCCAGCAGCAGGTCGGCTTCGAGAAGTCGCTGGAGAAGTTCGCCTCCGACTGCGTCACGAACTACGCCTCGCAGTGCCCCCTGACCGGCGATCCGGCGAGCGCGGCCAAGCAGCTCGGCCACTTCATCGACGGCCTGCGGGACCACCCGCTGCGGACCCAGAACGCGAACCGCCCGCTGGACGAGACGCTGGGCTGGACCGGCGTGATCATCGGGCTGTACGGCGATGTCGGCTCGGACTGGTGGAAGTACCTGCGCGACGCGCTGAACATGGCCATGAAGGACAACGACGGGAGCGAACTGCTCGCCGGTGCCGACCAGTACAACGGCCGCGACCCCAAGGGCCACTACAGCACCGAGCAGGACGGTCTGATCGCGGTGCGCTGCGCGGACTTCGTCACCCCGGCCCCGAGCGCGCAGGAAGTGCAGAGCGCGTACAACCAGCTCGAAACCGGCGCCCCGATCCTCAACTCCGATCTGGCCCCCAGCGACCTGGCACAGCCGCTGTGCGCGAACTGGCCCTTCCAGACCGCCGAGAAGCCGCACCAGATCAAGGCTCAGGGCTCGGACACGATCCTGGTCGTCGGGACCACGGACGATCCGGCCACGCCGTACCAGAACGCGGTGAACCTGGCCAACGGCTTCGCCAACGCACGGCTGCTGACCCGGGTCGGCACCGGCCACGCCGCGTTCGGCAGCGGCAACCAGTGCGCGCAGTCGGCGATGGAGGCGTACCTGGTCAGCGGCACGCTGCCGCCGCAGGGGCAACGCTGCACGGCGTGAGCCGCGCGTGAGAAGGGTCGCGGACGGGAACCCGTTGATGTCCGCGACCCGTTAGGGTCACGGAAGTCTCAACCAACTTGGGGGAACACCGTGATCTGCTTCTTCGATCCGGCGCACGGCCAGGCGTCCGTGAATGTCATGTGGCAGCCGCAGTGGGGCGTGGCGCGACCTGTCGAGGTCTGCCAGTTCTGCGCGCAGCGCATCCAGACCACTCAGCCGCCGTACTACCAGCCCGTCCAGCAGCAGGGTTACCCGCAGCAGGGCTACCCCCAGGCCGGCTATCCACAGCAGGGCTATCCGGCGCAGCAGCCGGGCTATCCGCAGCAGGGGCAGTACCAGCAGCCGCCCCGTCAGGGACACAGCACCGGCGCCGTGATCGGCGCCGGTGCGGCCGGCCTGGTCGGCGGGATGCTGCTGGGGGAGATGCTCGAGGGCGAGGAGAACAAGCGCGGCGAGGAGCAGGCGTACGAGCGCGGCTTCGAGGAGCGCGGGTACGACGACCAGCGGAACGAGTTCCAGCAGGAGCAGTTCCAACAGGAGCGGTTCCAGCAGCAGGAGCAGTTCCAGCAGAACGAGTACCAGCAGGAGCAGTTCCAGCAGCAGGAGTTCCAGCAGCAGGAGTACCCGCAGCAGGAGTACCCGCAGTACCAGCAGAACGAGTACGACCGCGGCGGCGACTTCGGCAACGACTTCGGCGGCGGCGACTACTCGAACAACGATTACTCGAACAACAACGGGGACGACGGTTTCTTCTAAACCACTTCGTTCCCCGGCGGTGCCGTGAAATCGCCGCTTAATATAAGAGTGCTAATACGCCGTCGGGCGGGGATCCGGGATCCCCGCCCGACGGCATTTCCACCCTCAGAACCCTTGCTCACCCCTTACCGCGTAGACCGCATCCCGCGCCCGTATCACGAGGTGAGCGTGTGTCCAGGCGTGTCGCAACGTAAAGGCGCTACGTCTTTCTGAGGTTCCTGACACCCTCTACTGTGACGAGGATCGATCAGCGCAATGCCTTAGTCGCATTGCCTTTCGGTTCCACACCAAAGGGGGCGCGCGGCGGCGTGGCCGCGCGTCGGGATGAAAGGCACACCATGCAGTTTGCCCGCAGGCACCGCATCGCGGTGGTCGCGGTCACGGCGCTGGGACTGGGGGTCGGCACCTCCACAGCCGCCCTCGCCAGTCCCGCGCCCGTCAGGCCGTCGGCGGCCCAGCAGCCGGCCGCCCTGTCGACCGGTGCGAAGCACCCCGTGATCGTGCTGCTCAAGAATCAGCACCCCGAACTTCCGGTCAAGACCGCCAAGGCTCAGCGCAAGGCCGCCACCACCGCTGACCAGGCCCCTCTGGTCAGCAACGCGCAGGCCGCCGGCGCCCAGGACATCAAGAAGTTCTCGGTGGTCAACGGCTTCGCGGCCAAGATGACCGACGCCGAGGCCGCCAACCTGCGGCAGAACCCGGACGTCGAGGCCGTCGTGGCAGACGGGCAGCGTGTCGCCAAGCCCCTGACCGACGCGCAGAAGTCGGCCATCGCCGACTCCGCCGGCGGCACGGCCGCCACCGGTGCCGACGGCCAGACCCCGGCGGACAAGGTCATCCCGGGCACCTGCCCGGCCGACCCGAACAAGCCGCTGCTGGAGCCGGAGGCGTTGCAGACCACGAACACCGCGTTCACCGATCCGGGCCGGCCACAGGCCCAGAACCTGGTGGACGGCAAGGGTGTGAAGGTCGCGTGGATCGCCGACGGGCTGGACGTCGACAATCCGGACTTCATCCGGGCCGACGGCAGCCACGTCTTCACCGACTACCAGGACTTCTCCGGCACCGACCCGAACGGCGCCGAGAGCGGCGACGAGGCCTTCGGCGACGCCAGCTCCATCGCGGCGCAGGGCCTGCACAGCTACGACCTGTCCACGTACGTCATGCCGCACCACGCGCTGCCGGCCGGCTGCACCATCACCGTCCGCGGCGTCGCCCCCGGCGCCTCGCTGGTCGGCCTGAACGTGTTCGGCGCCGCCGGCACGGTCTTCGACTCCACCGTCGTGCAGGCCATCGACTACGCGGTGAACGTGGACAACGTCGACGTCATCAACGAGTCGCTGGGCGAGAACACGCAGCCCACCCAGGGCGTGGACGCCACCAGCCTGGCCGACGAGGCGGCGGTCGCCGCCGGCGTCACGGTCGTCACCTCCACCGGCGACGGCGGCGTGACCAACACCGAGGGCCAGCCGGCCGTCGACCCGGCGGTGGTCAGCGTCGGCGCCACGACCACCTTCCGCGACCAGGCGCAGACCGGCACGGGCGGTGCGCGGAACCTGGCGAGCAGCTGGGCCTCGAACAACACCGCGTCGCTGTCCTCGGCCGGCACCAACGTCCTGGACCGGGTCCCGGACCTGGTCGCGCCGGGCCAGGGCGGCTGGGCGCTGTGCAGCCCCGAGGCGCGCTTCAGCGCCTGCGTGGACTTCAACGGCAACCCGGCCTCGATCGAGGACTTCGGCGGTACCAGCATGGCCTCGCCGCTGGTCGCCGGCGGCGCCGCACTGGTCATCGAGGCGTATGAGAACACCCACGGCGGAGTGCGTCCCACGCCGGCGCTGGTGAAGCAGATCCTCACCTCCTCGGCCAGCGACCTGGGCCTGCCGGCCGACCAGCAGGGCGCCGGCGAGCTGAACACCTACCGCGCGGTCCGGATGGCCATGTCCGTGAAGGACGGCAACGGCTCGCCGAAGGCGCAGGGCGACGGCCTGCTGGCCGCCACCACCAGCGGTGACACCCAGGTCTCGCTGATCGGCGACGGCGGCTCGAAGCAGAGCGCGTCGGTCACGCTGACCAACACGAGCCCGAACACCCAGACGGTGTCGGCAGGAGTGCGCGAGCTGGACACCACGGTCGCGAACATCACCGGCAAGAAGGCCGTGGACTGGACGGACCCGAACTCGCCGTGGTTCTACGAGGGCTACACCCTGGGCACCCCCGGCCTGAAGCGGCACTGGTTCAGCACCACGTTCACCGTCCCGGCCGGCGCCGACCACCTGACCGGCACCGCCACCTGCGCCTGCACCGGGACCAGCACCCTGCTGCGCCTGGTGCTGGTCGGCCCGAACGGCGAGTACGAGAACTGGAACAGCCCGCAGGGCACCACCGACTTCGCGCAGGTCGACCAGGCGAACCCGCCGGCCGGCACGTGGACGGCGTACTTCTACGCCAACGCGAACGCGACGGGCTTCAAGGGCGACGTCAGCTACGACTTCCTGGCCACCAAGTACAAGAACGTCGGCTCGGTGAGCCCGGCGAGCGCGGTGCTCAAGCCGGGGCAGTCGCAGAAGTTCACGGTCTCGCAGACGCTGGACAAGAGCCCCGGCGACGTCTCCGCGGCGCTGACCTTCTCCACGCCGTTCCACCAGGTCACCTCGGTGCCGGTGACCAAGCGGACGCTGATCGCCACGAACAACGCCGGCGGTTCCTTCAGCGGCACGCTGACCGGCGGCAACGGCCGTCCGAGCACGCCCTCGCAGAGCGAGTCGTACTACTTCGACGTGCCGCGCGGCAAGAAGGACCTGGCCGTGAACATGACGTTCACCGGCAGCCACGACGTCCTGGCGGTCCTGGAGTCCCCGGACCACGAGGTCGTGTCGCTGAGCACGAACGTCGCCGTGGACGCGCAGGGCAGCGCGAGCCTGCAGCCCTCGCTGACCGGCTACGTCGACGCCCCGGCCGCCGGCCGCTGGGCGCTGTACGTGGACGACGTCAACCCCGGCATCCTGGCCGGCGACCTGGCCGACCCCTACACCGGGCAGCTGCGCTACAACTCGGTCGACGCCGGTGCCAAGGGCCTGCCCTCGGGCAAGGTCGCGGCCGGCAAGGCGGTGACGGCGACGGTGAAGATCAAGAACACCGGCGCGGCTCCGCTGACCGTGTTCGCCGACCCCCGCCTGACCACCGGCGCCGACTACGACCTGCCGGCGCAGCAGCCGTTCGGCGCCACGGTGCCCCTGCCGTTCCTGCCCACCACGGCACAGCCCTCGTTCCAGGTCCCGACGCACACCACCGAGCTGCGCGCGTCGCAGTCCTCGACGATCCCGGCCGACTTCTCGGCCAGCGGCCCGACCGGGTTCCCGGAGATCTACGGCCCGTCCAAGGGCCTGACCGCCTCGACCACGCTCGACGCGGGGTGGATCACCCCGGGCATCTGGGGCCAGGACCCGACCGTGCTGGGCCCGACGAACGGCGCGGTGAACGGCAGCGCGACGGAGGCCGAGAGCGTCACGACGCTGGCCTTCGACCGCTCGGCCGTCGCCGGCACCGGTGACCTGTGGCTGGCGGGTGTGGACCCGACGGCTCCGGCGCTGGCACCGGTGACGATCCTGCCCGGGCAGACCGGGACGGTCACCGTCACGTTCACGCCGGCCGGCGCGAGCGGCAGCAAGGTGAGCGGCGTGGTGTACGTGGACACGTACAACGCGGCGTTCGGCACCGCCGATGAGCTGACGGGCATTCCGTACAGCTACACCGTGAAGTAAGGCGCGAGCCGCACTAAGACTGCGGGCGCTCGGACCTCGGCGGTTCGGGCGCCCGCTGTCGTGTTCACTGATCAGTTTTTGAGAAGCCCAGTCAGCCGCTGATCCCTAAGGTTGGTGTTGTCGCTGATAGACAAGGTACGGGAGAGGAAAAACCATGGCGAAGCAGACGGCCGGCACCGACGAGAACTTCAGCGCCGAGGAGCGCGCCGCGATGAAGGAGCGGGCCAAGGAGGTCCGCACCGCCAAGAAGAGTGCCGGCGCCGACCCCGAGGCCGAAGTCCTGGCCAAGATCGCGGAGTTCCCGCCGGCCGACCGCGACTTGGCCGAGCGGGTGCACAAGGTGGTCAAGGCCGCGGCTCCGGAGCTGACGCCGCGCCTGTGGTACGGGCAGCCGGCCTACTCGAAGGCCGGGAAGGTGCTGGTGTTCTTCCAGCCGGCGTCGAAGTTCAAGACCCGCTACGCGACGCTCGGATTCAGCGATGTGGCGGCGCTGGACGACGGGGAGATGTGGCCGACCTACTACGCGCTGGCTTCGATGGGGGACGCCGAGGAGCAGCGCATCGCGGAGCTGGTGGCGCGCGCGGCTGCCTGAGGCGGCCGGAGCAGCACTGCACGCCAGGTAGATTTGATCGGGTGATCGAGCAGGATGATGTGGTGGCCGAGCGCGCTGACGGTGCCGTGGTGACTGACGAGGCTCCCGAGGACTTCGGCCCCGGCATCGCCCCCGAGCGCCTGGCCCTGCTCCTCGACATCCTCGCCGAGGTCGAGGAGCTGCCCACCGAGCATCCCGACGCGATCACCGTGCGGCGCGCGACCGCCGGCGTCTACAAGAGCGTCAAGCTTCGGCGGCGTGCCGAGCGGCAGGCGCGGGTGCTGGCCGCGGACCGCGCCGTCACCGCCAAGACCGCCACTGGCGCGCCGACCAGGCTCGACGACGAGACGCAGGGCCTGCCGCTCAGCTCTGAGACCGCCGAGTCCGGCAACGCCGTGGCCGGGACGCTGAACCGCGAGCGCGGCTGCTACATCTGCAAGGTGCGCTACCGCGAGGTGCACGCGTTCTACCACCAGCTGTGCCCCGACTGCGCCGCCGAGAACTGGAAGCGGCGCGACGCCCGCGCCGACCTGACCGGCAAGCGTGCGCTGCTCACCGGCGGGCGCGCGAAGATCGGCATGTACATCGCGCTGCGGCTCCTGCGTGATGGTGCGCACCTGACCATCACCACCCGCTTCCCGAACGACGCCGCGCGGCGCTTCGCCGCGATGCCGGACAGCGGGGAGTGGCTGCACCGGCTGCGGGTCGTCGGAATCGACCTGCGGGATGTGGCGCAGGTGGTGGCGCTCGCCGATTCGGTGGCGGCCGAGGGGCCGCTGGACATCATGGTCAACAACGCGGCGCAGACGGTTCGGCGTTCGCCGGGCGCGTACGAGCCGCTGATCCGGGCCGAGGCCGAGCCGCTGCCCGACGGGCCGTTGCCGGAGTTGGTTTCCTTCGGGCGCTTCACCGGTTCGGGGCTGGTCGCCCTGCCGGGGCAGACGCGGTCGTCGGAGGCTGTCGCGGCGGATCTGGTCGGCGTGCGGGCCGCCGGTGTCGGTGCCGGGAGCGGCGTCGTGGGCGCGGAGCTGGTCTCGCTGGCGCTCACCGCCGGCTCGGCTGCTCTGGATCGCATCGCGGCCGGGACCGCGATCGACGCCGGGGGTCTGGTACCGGATCTGGCCGATACGAACTCGTGGGTGCAGACCGTCGAGGACGTCGATCCGATCGAGCTGCTGGAGGTCCAGCTCTGCAACTCGACGGCTCCGTTCGTGCTGATCAGCAGGCTGCGCGCGGCGATGAAGGCGTCGCCGGCGACTCGGAAGCACATCGTGAACGTCTCGGCGATGGAGGGCGTCTTCAGCCGCGGCTACAAGGGCGCCGGGCACCCGCACACCAACATGGCCAAGGCCGCTCTCAACATGCTGACTCGGACCAGCGCGCAGGAGATGTTCCAGACCGACGGCATCTTGATGAACAGTGTCGACACCGGCTGGATCACTGATGAGCGGCCGCATCCGGACCGGGTCCGGCTGGCGGGCGCCGGATTCCATGCGCCGCTGGATCTCGTGGACGGGGCGGCTCGGGTGTACGACCCGATCGTGCGCGGGGAGCAGGGCGAGGATCTGTACGGCTGCTTCCTCAAGGACTACGCGAACGCCGGTTGGTAGCCGTTCATCGGCCGCGCAGGGCTCGCGGCGAGGCGCCGAACGCCTTGCGGCAGGCCTTGTTGAAGGCCTGCAGGTCCGGGATTCCCACGGTCGTCGCGATGGCCGTGATCGACAAGGTGGAGGCCTGCAACAGATGGAGTGCGCGGGCCATGCGGCGTGAGGCGATGTAGCCGACGACCGTGTCGCCGACGTGTTGCTGGAACAGGCGGGTGAGCTGGTTGTGGGAGACTCCGGCGACCCGGGCCAGTTCCGCGACGACGAGCGGCTCGGCGAGGTGGTTCTCGATTCTCCGGATCACGGCTGCGACGACCGGATTCGGTGGTGCGGCCCCGTTGGCGCCGGTGGGGTCGGCGAGGTCTGATACGCGCCACAGCGCTGCCCATACTGCGGCTGCCGAGCGGCTGGGTGAGGTCGGGAACGCCGCTACCGCGTCGAGGAGCAGCTCGCGCAGCACGGGCAATGCCGGGCCCGCGTCCGCGACGAACGGTTCGCGGCGTCCGTCCATGGCGAAGTGGACGTAGAGGTGCTCGGAGCGGCCCCGGTAGCGGAACTCGACGGTGGTGCCGGGCGGGACCAGGCTGACGGTTCCGGGGCGGAGGTCGTGCCAGACCCCGTCGGCGGCGAACGCGGCGCTGTAGCTGTACAGGTGCAGCTGCCAGAGGTCGGGGAGGCGGAAGACGTCGACGGCGGTGTTGATGCCGTGCACGCCGACTCCGGCGTTGGCCACCAGCGGAGGCGTGGTGATCTCCATGGTGAAAAACTACCAGTCTCGGTGATCCAGGCCGATCCCCGACGGGGGCTATCGCGCCTAGCGTGGTGAACCATGACCATGCAGCCCTGGTTCGCCGACGCCAAGCTCGGCATCTTCGTCCACTGGGGGATCTACGCCGTCAACGGGATCCCGGAGTCCTGGTCGTTCTACAACGGCGAGATCACGTACGAGAACTACATGAAGCAGCTCGACGGGTTCACCGCGAGTGCTTATGACGCGGGAGAGTGGGCTCGGCTGTTCAAGGCGGCCGGTGCCCGCTACGCGGTGCTGACGTCGAAGCACCATGACGGTGTCGCGCTGTGGGAGACGGCCGAGAACGATCTGAATGTGGTGCGGCGGACGCCGGCCGGGCGGGATCTGGTGGGGCCGTATGCGGAGGCGATGCGGGACGCCGGGCTGAAGGTGGGGCTCTACTTCTCGCACCTGGACTGGTCGCACGCCGACTACCCGTTCCACTCCCAGGAGGAACTCGCCGGTGGCGCAGGTGCGGAGAACCCGGAGGCGTGGGCGCGGTTCCTGAAGTTCCACCGGGCGCAGCTGACGGAGATCGTCGAGGGCTACCAGCCAGACCTGCTGTGGTTCGACGGGGACTGGGAGCTTCCCGAGGAGCGGTGGCGCATGGCCGAGCTGCGCGAGCAGCTGACGGCGATGAAGGCGGACCTGGTGTTCAACTCGCGGTTGCTCGGCCACGGCGACTACGCGACGCCCGAGCAGGGGGCGCCGATCACGCCGCCAGAGGGTCCGTGGGAGCTGTGCTACACGGTGAACAACTCGTGGGGCTTCCAGCGGCACGATCATGATCACAAGCCGGTGAGCCTGCTGGTGCGCACGTTCGTGGAGACCATCGCCGGCGGCGGCAACCTGCTGCTGGACGTCGGCCCGCGTGCCGACGGTTCGATTCCGGCGGAGCAGGCCTCGCGTCTGGAGGCGCTCGGGCGGTGGATCGCCCGCAACGAACCGGCGGTGTACGACACGACCCGCGGGATTCCGGCGGGGCACGTGTACGCGCCGACGACGGTGTCGAAGGACCGGCGGACGCTGTACGTGTTCTGCTACGACCCGCCCCGCGACCCGGTGACGATCAAGGGCCTGACGAGCCGCGTGAAGCGCGTGACGGCGCTGGCGACCGGCGAGGAGCTGATGCACCGGCGCTACGGCGGCTTCGACCCGGTGCCGAGCGTCTTGGCGATCGACGCGCCGAGCGTCGCGGACCCGGTGGTGACGGTGCTGGCGGTCGAGGTGGAGGGGGAAGTGGAGCTGTATCGGGGGGCGGGGCGGGATTGACGGTGATGGCGGGGGGTGGGTGCGGTTGGTCTGTGGTTTGACAGGCGTTTTCTTACGGCTTCGCACTGGTTTAAGAAGGATCCGCTGGGTGGCGCATTTCGGTGGTGCGTGGCTGGGGTGCGCTGGCGGCCGGCGGTCGTGCGTGGACACGACCGCGCGCCGGTCCGAGTCACTGCGCACGCGTTGGGGTGGGCGGCTGGCGGCCGCGTTTGGTGGGCA
>Ga0207671_10002700_pt1 | contig 18612 bp, 14 predicted proteins | sample KBSC24metaG_FD_184352 | JGI IMG/M metagenome (GOLD analysis project Ga0207671, IMG submission 184352) | Corn rhizosphere microbial communities from Kellogg Biological Station, Michigan, USA - KBS C2-4 metaG (SPAdes) (version 2) | ecosystem: Host-associated > Plants > Roots > Rhizosphere > Soil... | reverse complement strand
GCCTGGAAACCGGCGGCGGTAAGCAATGGCGCGACGATGCCGAGCGCGGGCACGATCCAGAGCAAGGGATGGGCATGGAAGTTCGCCAGCCAGGCGCCGCCGTCCGCCACCACCGTCTTGATGAGCGGATTGGACGGCCCGTCCCAGACGATCGGCGACGTCACGCGGTAGCCGCCAAGCAGGCCGAGCCAGACCAGCACGCCGCCGCCGGCAAAGAGCACCGACGTGACGATGGCGGAACGGGCGCCGACGGCGCGGGCGCGGTCGGCGACCGTGCCTTCCGCTTTGAACGTCAGCCAGGCCGCGCCGTGCGTCACCAGCATGGCGAGCGAAACCAGGCCGCAATAGAGCGCCAGCGGATTGAGCAGCCCGAAGAGGCTGCCTTCATAGATCGGGCGCAGGTCCGGCGTGAAGTGGAACGGCACGCCCTGCAACGTGTTGCCGACGGCGACGCCGAAGATCAGCGCCGGCACCGCGCCACCCACAAACAGCGCCCAGTCCCAACGCGTGCGCCATGCCGGATCCGGCCGCTTCGAGCGGTACTTGAAGCCGACCGGGCGCATAATCAGGGCCAGGAGCACCAGGAACATGGCAAGGTAGAAGCCGGAGAAGCTCATCGCATAGAGCGCCGGCCACGCCGCGAAGATGGCGCCGCCGCCAAGGATGAACCATACTTGGTTGCCTTCCCAGACCGGGCCGATGGTATTGATCGCCACGCGCCGTTCGGCGTCCGTCTTGGCGACGAAGGGCAGCAGTGCGCCAACGCCCATGTCGAACCCGTCGGTCGCGGCGAAGCCGATCAGAAGCACGCCGAGCAGTACCCACCAGATCACGCGCAGCGTTTCATAGTCGAAGAGAAACTCGATCATCGTCGTGATCCTTTACTCTGCCGGTTGCATTGCGGGGTCGGCGCTCGGACGCAGGTCATCGATGACCTTCGCGACCTCCGGCCCCTTGCGGATGGCGGCCAGCATCAGCCTGACCTCGATGATGGCGAGCACGCCGTAGACGAGCGTGAAGCCGGCGATGGTGAGCAGGAGGTCGCTCACGCCAAGTTCCGACGTGGCGAGGAAGGTCGGCAGCACGCCGTCGATGATCCAGGGTTGGCGGCCGAACTCGGCAACGAACCAGCCGACCTCGATGGCGATCCAGGGCAGCGGCATGGCGATCAGCGCGGCGCGGAACAGCCAGCGCGGCGCTTCGGTCTCACGCGTCGTATGCCAGAGCGATACGGCAAACAGCGCCAGCAGCGCGAAACCGCAGGCTACCATCAGGCGGAAGCCGAAGAAAAGCAGCGGCACATAAGGCACCGTCGACCAGGCCGCGTCCTTGATCTGCTGCTCGCTCGCCTGCCGCGGGTCGGGCAGGTAGCGCTTGAGCAGCAGCGCATAGCCGAGATCCTTGGAGCTGGCATCGAAGACCGCGCGGGCGGCGGTGTCGCTGCGGTCCGCCTTGATCTTCTCCAGCGCGTCGTAGGCCACGACACCGTTGCGGATGCGGGCCTCCGCATGGGCGACGAGCTCGTCGATGCCGGCGATCTGCTTGTCGACTGAGCGGGTGCCGATGATGCCCATCACCCATGGAATGCGGATGGCGAAATGCGTCTCGCGATCGCTTTGGCTCGGGATGCCGAACGCCGTGAACGATGCCGGCGCCGGCTCGGTCTCCCACATGGCTTCGATGGCCGCGAGCTTCATTTTCTGGTTGTCGGTCAGCGCATAGCCGCTCTCGTCGCCGAGCACGATCACGGACAGCGCCGATGCCAGTCCGAAAGCCGAGGCGATCACGAAGGAACGCTTGGCGAGCTCCACGTGGCGTCCACGCAGCAGATACCAGGCCGATACGCCAAGCACGAAGGTGGAGGCGCAGACATAGCCGGCCGAAACGGTGTGGACGAACTTCGCCTGTGCCACCGGGTTGAAGATGACCGCCATGAAGTCCGTGACTTCCATGCGCATCGTGTCCGGATTGAAGGCCGAGCCGACGGGATTCTGCATCCAGCCATTGGCGATCAGGATCCAGAGCGCGGAGAAATTGGTGCCGAGCGCCATCAGCCAGGTCACGGTCATGTGCGCACGCGGCGAAAGCCGGTCCCAGCCGAAGAAGAACAGTCCGACGAAAGTGGCTTCCAGGAAGAAGGCCATCAGCCCCTCGATGGCGAGAGGCGCCCCGAACACGTCGCCGACATAGTGCGAGTAATAGGCCCAGTTCATGCCGAACTGAAATTCCATGGTGATGCCTGTGGCGACGCCGAGGGCGAAATTGATGCCGAACAGCACGCCCCAGAACTTCGTCATGTCGCGCCAGATGGTTCGGCGGGTCATCACATAGACGGTCTCCATCATGGCAATGAGGATGGAAAGGCCGAGCGTGAGCGGGACGAACAGAAAGTGATAGAGGGCCGTTAGGGCGAACTGCAGTCGGGAAAGGTCTACGAGGAGAACGTCGGACATGGAAGTATCCTTTCTGGGTACGCCTCATAACGCGCAGAGGATATACTCGACTTGACATGGATCAATTCGTTTCGTCCCGGTGCGTGACAAAAAGGAGTGCATGAAGATAGCCGCCGTTCCCGCACCGCTCCCTGATCCCGTCGCCTCGCCGCCGGCCGCATTCGACGCGCTCTCCAGCGCCGAGCGATTGGCAAGGCCTGGATTGCGCGGTCTTGTCGCCCTCCAGGCAGTCCGCACAGCGTTGAGGCTGGGCTTCGCCGCGACGGCGGCGATGGCCGCTGGCCGGCTCGTGATGGACGAGGCGGTCGATCCGTGGCTCATCGGCGCGATGATCGCGCTGTTGGCAGTCGCCTGCTTCGCCGGATTCGCCGCCGAAAGGATGCAGGCTTCCGCGGAAAACGCGGTGTCGACGCGGCTGCGATCGCTCGCGGGCGAGCGCTTGGGCGAAATCCCGGCGCGGCAGCTACAATCGCTCTCGACAGGCGCCTTGGTCGTCTCGATGCAGCGCCATCCAGAATCGATCGCCGCGCTGCTGATCGGCCATCGTGCCGCCACGGTCATGATGGCCGCCGGGCCGTTGCTCGCGGCCATGGTGCTTAGCTTCGTCTCCTGGCAGGCGGCGCTGCTGGTCGTCTGCCTGACGCCAGTGATGATCCTGTTCTTCGCGCTTGTGGGCGACGCCATCCGCCGGCGCGCCGATGCCCAGGAACGTGCCTTCGGCCAGCTGGCGGGCCAGTTCGCCGACCGCATTCGCACGCTGCCCACAATTCTTGCCAACCACGCGACGGCAACCGAACAAGCAAAACTCGGCCAGCGTCTGGAGGGCTACGCGGGCAAGACGATCGGCCTTCTGCGTATCGCCTTTGCGAATGCCGGGATCATCGACTTCTTCGCTTCGCTCTCGATTGCAATCCTCGCCGTCTTCCTCGGCCTCGGGCACTTGAAGCTTGCGACGATCCCGGGCTTCTCGCATCTAGAGCTTTGGCAAAGCCTGTTCATCCTGATGATTGCGCCGGAATATTTCGCGCCGTTCCGGCGCTTCTCGGAGCAGTACCATGCCAAGGCGGAAGGGCTGGCGGCGGCCGGAGCGCTGGACCGGCTGCTCGACGCCGAGCCAGTCACGACGAAGATCTTGCCGGTGCTCGACCGGTTGCGCCTGACTCTACCGACGCATGGCCTCGTCGCCATCGTCGGCCCGAGCGGATCAGGCAAATCGACCTTGCTGCGCCGTTTCGCCGGGCTCGAACCGGGTGCGATGCCGGCGCCAGGAACCCACTCGTTAGCCGCCGAAAAGATCGCCTGGGTTTCGACAGACGCTTACGTGCCGGAAGGAACGCTGGCCGGGGCGATTTCGTGGAACGCCGGTGCGCTGGACCGGAACCGGCTGGAAGACGTCGCCCGCGCGATCGGGCTGCTCGACGATGCGCTGCTGCCGGGCGGCCTCGATGCCAGGCTGGACAAGGGCGGCGCGAATCTTTCGGGCGGCCAGCGACTTCGCATCGCGGTCGCCCGGGCGCAACTTTGCGGACGAACCGTGCTGGCCGACGAGCCGACGGCAAAGCTCGATCGCGGGACGGCCGAGGCCGTGCGCGACGTGCTGCTCGAGATTTCACGGGCGCGGTTGGTCGTTGTGGCGACACATGACCGGGACCTTGCCGCTGCCGCCGACATCATGGTCGATCTTACCCACGGCGACACCGTCGAGGTGGCGGCATGAGCGCGGCATTTCAGTCATCGAGCCGGAAGTCGTGGCGGCTGGCAACGGGCTTCGCCCTCGCCGCGCTGGCCTGCGCCATATTGCTGGGCGGCGTTTCCGCCTGGCTCCTGGGATCGGTGGCGATCGCCGGCCTTTCCGCCGCCGCTTTCGCCTTCAACTTCCACATCCCCGCGGCCTTCATCAGGCTGTTCGCGGTCGGCCGCACCGCCGCCCGCTATGGCGAGCGCCTGACCGGGCACAAGGCGGCGCTCACCGATCAGGTAGCGCGTCGCGTCGAGCTCTTCGCGGCCATGGCGGCGGCGCCGGCAGTACGCCGCGCAGGGTGGCAGCTCGGCGACGACGCGCGCCTCGCCGACTATCTCGACGACGTCGAGGATCTCGACTACGCCAGGCTGCGCGCGGGCCTGCCGGCACTGACGCTCGCCTGCGGCCTCGCGATCCTGATCGCAGGCTCGGCGGTCCTGGCGCCTTTGTCCCTGCTGCCGATCACCCTCTTGCTGCTTGCCATCCTGTTCGCGGTGAACCGGATGGCCAAGGCTGGCGCCATGGCATGGGAGCAAACCAGGTCGCTGCGTCGCGGCGGCGCAAGCCGGCTTGGCGCGGCCATGGCGTCAGCCGTCCCGCTGAAGGCGGAGGGCGCCTGGAGCCGTGAATGCGCCGAAGCCCTTGCCGCGCTGTCCCGCGCCGACGGCACGCTGCTTGCGCTTCGCCGGCTGCAGGCCGGGCTGGACATGATCGGCGCGGCCTTCGGTCCGGTTGCCGGCACCAGCGTCATGGCGGCTGCCTGGCATGCCGGCAAGCAGGGCGCGGAGCTTCTCCCGCCCATGCTGCTCGCCTTCTCCTGGCTGGCGCTGGGCGAAGCCATGAATGGCGCATCGCGCATGTTGGTTGCCCTGCTCCGTCGCAACGCGGCTCGCGCCGAGATCGGACAATGGATGAAAGCGGCCCCAGCCGGCAGGCCCGGTTCGGCGCCGGACGGGCCGCTGCCGCGCCTCCTGCGTCACGGCGCCCTGCAGCGCCGCGCGCCTGACGGCAGGGCGATCGGAACGCCTGTTTCCCTGCTCCTCGCACCGGGTCAGCCGACGGTGCTTGTGGGGGCAAGCGGTTCGGGCAAGACCAGCCTGCTCAAGCAGATCGCCGGCTGGATCGGCGACGACGCCCTTGCCGCCGGCGATCGCATCCTGTCGGCAAGCGAGCGGCGGGCGCTCGTGGCACTCGTCCTGCACGACGCGGTCATCCTCGAAGACACCGTCCGCGCCAATCTCTTCGCCGGCGATGTCCCGGATGCGGCACTCTGGCGGGCGCTGGAAGCCGTCGAGATGGACGGCCGTATCCGCGAAGCCGGCGGACTGGATGCCTGGATCACGCAGGACAAGTTCTCGCTCGGCGAGGTGCAGCGCATCAACCTCGCGCGCGCTTGGCTGTCATCCCGGCCGCTTGTGCTGCTCGACGAGCCGACCGAGCACCTCGACGATGCGCAAGGTGAGCGCATCCTCGGACGGCTGCTCGCCCGCTTCAGTGATCGGATCGTCGTCGTCTCCACCCATCGCGCGACACCGCTTCACGAAACCCGCACGATCGAGTTGCAGCCCTGACGGCGATCCCAGTCGGAGGCCGAAGGAAGCGTGCTCGAAGTGCCCGACTCTAGCCACCAGGGGTGGTGACCTGCCGCCGAGTGTCACGCGGCTGAGCTGTCCGGCTCTCCGGCGTTGGGATCGCCTGGCGCCGTCGCCCAGGCAAGTTCGACCAGCGTCACGGTGCGCCGGCCGGCGCCGTCGACCTGGCAGACGATGAGGCCCTGCTCCTCGATATAGTCGAGCAGCCGCCGCGCGCGGCGCAGCGAATGCGAGCCATAGGCCCGCGCGATCACCGCGTCGCTCGGGCAGGGCCAGCCTTCCTTCGCGGCGCGGGCGATCATCATGAACACGCCTTGCATGTCCTCAGGCAACAGCGAGGCGCGCACGGACACGTCCCGCCAGGCATCGTCCTCAGCCATGTCGGAGCCGACGCCGGCGCGGGCCCGCGTCAGCATGCGGCGGAATTCCGAAAGATCGGGCACCACGGAAGCTAGCCCTTCGATCCGGCAGCGGACCACGAACTCCTGATAGAGCACGCCAATGACGCGAAAGCCGGCATCCGGCTCGGCCAGGATGGCGCGCAGGATGCGGTCCATCCGCTCGCGCCGCTCGGCCAGGTCCTCGGCGCTTGGCTGCGGCTCCATCGGCTCGGGGCGGATGTCCAGCGGCGCGGCCTTGGCCGCCATCAGTTGGTCGAGCAGGTCGGGCGAGGGCCGACGTTGCGGCCGCATCGTCTCCGGCGGCGGCGCGGCAAGGATGATCGCGCGGGCATCTTCAAGCGCGGCTCCCGGCATCGGCATCAGCCGTGGCGTGCCGTTGCGCGGGCTGGTTTCGGTCTGGCCGATGCGCAGGCCGAGCGGGCGACGCGACAAGGCAGGACCGAGCGCCATGAAATGCCCGCGCTCCAGGTCGCGAAACGCTTCAGCCTGCCGCCGCTCCATGCCGAGCAAGTCGGCCGCGCGCGCCATGTCGATGTCGAGGAAGGTGCGGCCCATCAGGAAATTGGAGGCTTCCGCCGCGACGTTCTTGGCGAGCTTCGCCAGCCGCTGCGTGGCGATGATGCCGGCAAGTCCGCGCTTGCGGCCACGGCACATCAGATTGGTCATGGCACCAAGAGAAAGCTTGCGCGCCTCATCGGAGACTTCGCCGGCGGCGGCCGGCGCGAAGAGTTGCGCCTCGTCGACCACCACCAGCATCGGATACCAATGGTCGCGCGCGACCTCGAACAGCCCACCGAGGAACGCCGCGGCGCGCCGCATCTGGTTCTCGGCGTCGAGCCCTTCGAGGTTGAGCACCGTCGAGACGCGGTGGATGCGCGCCCGCTCGCCGGCCGCCTGCAGGCCGCGCTCGGTATGCTCCTCGGCATCGATCACCAGATGGCCGTAGCGCTCGCCGAGCGACACGAAGTCACCTTCGGGGTCGATGATGGTCTGTTGCACCCAGGGCGCGCTCTGTTCGAGCAGCCGACGCAACAGATGCGACTTGCCGGAGCCCGAATTGCCCTGCACCAGCAGGCGGGTCGCCAGCAGTTCCTCAAGGTCGAGGGCCGCCGGCGCGCCTGCCGTGGTCTGCCCCATCTCGATTGCAACGGTCATGTTTCGACTCGGATCGTCTCCCTGCGCGCGACGGGCTTACCAACCTGAGCGCGGCGCGTCGAGCAATGGCGAGCGACCGGCCAGGCAGTGTTCCCACTTTTATGGGGCGAATGGCGGCAGGCTGTCGCCATTCGCACTGGTCGGACCACCATTTCGCTGGCGCTATCCAACCATTGGCGTATCATCCTTTTGGGGAGGGTTCATGGCAGGAGGAGGCCAATGAACGTCGCTGCGGAAATGCCCGTCATGGACCCGACGGTGCAAGACCTTGTTTCGTCTGCCCTTTCGAAATTTCGCGCCGGCGACACCGTGTCCACACGCGCCATGCTCGATGCCGTACGCCATGCCGACCCATCCTGCGAGGACAGCGACGACCATCTGATCGAGCTGATTGTGATGGCCGCCGTTGGTAAGACCATGGGGGTCGTGTTCGACCACCGCTCCCCGGACGAACGGTTGCCGCGGCTCCCTTAAAAGGCTTGTGCCGCGTTCTAGCTTCCCAGCGGATGCGGCATGTAACCGACGAAGCCGGCGATCTTCCAGCGGCCACCGACCTTGCGGCAGAAATAGAGTGTCTGCCATTTGAGCCGATCGACCCCACCATCGGCCTTGGCGACCGAACCGTCGAATTTCTTGTGCAGCACCGCGCGGTCGCCATCGACATCGATGTCACGCATGTTGGTGACGCGGAACAGCGCCTCGCGCAGCGGCTCGGCGAATTTCGTCGCCGCGGTTTCCTTGGCCTGCCGCAGCCATTCGTCGCGATAGACGTCCAACCTGGGAAACTGCAGCCGCCAGGCATCGGCATTGGCAAGGAAATGCGCATGCATGCCGAAGAAGCTCTCGGCGATGAAGTCGTCCTCGACCATCGACCAGTCCTGTCCGAGGAAGGCATCGACGTCACGCCGCACCAGCATTTCCCAAAGCGCGTGGCGATCGGCATCGCCTTGCGGAAATGGATTCTTGTCGAAGGTCATGCTGGATCTCCCTCATCTGTGCGTGGCCGCAAGATGCTCAGGCTTCTGTAATAAAGCAACATGGATTTCGAAAAAATGTTGCTTTCCGACATTGCCTCTATGAGGATCATGCCGACAAGCGTAGACGGCTATGCGACCCGGTACCCGTCAGTCGACAAAATGGAGGCTCATTTGCCCAAGCAATGCTTTGGAAAATCACATGTTCCGCTCTCGCCCGCCGTGCGCGCAGGCGATTTCGTCTATGTCTCCGGCCAGGTGCCGGTGGGCAGCGACGGGCTTGTCGTGAAGGGCGGCATCGCCGAACAGGCCGAGCAGGTGCTGCAGAACGTCAAGGCGGCGCTGGCGCTCGCCGGCTGCAGCATGGACGATGTGGTGAAGACCACCGTCTGGCTGGAGGATGCGCGCGATTTCGGCACTTTCAACGCCGTCTATGCAAAGCATTTCCCGAACGACCCGCCGGCGCGCACCACAGTCGAGTCACGCCTGATGATCGACATCAAGATCGAGATCGAAGCCGTCGCTTACCGGCCGGTCTGATCGCGGTCACACAAAGGAGGGCACCGATGCAGTTCGATCTCCTGATCAAGGGCGGGCGTGTCATCGATCCCGCATCGGGCCTGGATGCGCAACGCGACGTTGCCATTGCCGACGGCCGCGTCGCTGCAATCGATGCCGCCATCGATGCCGAGGCGGCGGGCGAAGTCGTCGACGCCAGGGATTGCATCGTGACGCCCGGCCTCGTCGACCTGCACAGCCACGTCTATTGGGGCGGCACCTCGCTCGGCGTCGATGCCGACCGGCTCGCCGCCAAGAGCGGCACCACCACCTTCATCGATGCCGGCAGCGCCGGCGCCGGCAATTTCCTGGGCTTCCGCCGCCATGTCATCGAGCGCTCGAAAGTCCGCATCCTTGCTTATGTCAACATCTCCTTTGCCGGCATATTCGGCTTCTCCAACACCGTGTCGGTCGGCGAATGCAGCGACCTTAGGCTTTGCGAGCCGCGCGAGACAGTGGCCGCGGTGCGCGAGCACGCCGACGTCGTCGTCGGGGTCAAGGTGCGTTCCGGCAAACATGCCGGCGGTTCGAGCGGCATCGCCCCGGTCGACCTCGCACTAGAAGCCGCGGACAAGGCCGGCCTGCCGCTGATGGCGCACATCGACGAGCCGCCGCCCGGCCGCTCGGAAGTGCTGCCACGGCTGCGCCGCGGCGATATCCTCACCCACTGCTTCCGGCCGTTCCCCAACGCGCCGGTCTTCGCCTCCGGCGCGGTGCGGCCGGACATGCGGCTGGCCCGCGAGCGCGGCGTCATCTTCGACATCGGCCACGGCATGGGCTCCTTCGACTTCGAGGTGGCTAAGGCGATGCTGGCCGAAGGCCTGGCGCCCGACGTCATCTCGAGCGACGTGCATCTTTACTGCGTCGACGGCCCCGCCTTCGACATCCTGGTCTGCATGTCGAAGCTCCTGGCGCTCGGCATGCCGCTGGTCGAGGTGCTGCGTGCCGCGACGGTGAACCCCGCGCAGGCGATCGCCAGGCCGGAGCTTGGCGCGCTGAAGGTTGGCGGTATCGGCGATGTCGCGGTGCTGAGGGTGATGCCGGGACGCTTCACCTTTGTCGATGCGGTGGGTGCTGCGCTGGTCGCCGACCAGCGGCTGGTGTCGGAGGGAATTGTTGTTGGCGGCACCTGGTGGCCGAACGAGGCGGTGAACGATGTCAGCGAGACCGAGCGTTTCGAGGCGCATGCCGCGCATACGCATGTCGAGGTGGCAGCCCGGCATTTCGGGCATCGGCATGATTAGCTGATCTCTGCAGGCTGCCCGTCTTGCCGCCGCAGCGATTGACGAGCGGCTTCCCCCACTCCGTCGCTGCTTCGCAGCGCCCTTCCTCTCCCCGTCGATCGGGGAAGAGGTGTCGAGCGAAGCTCGACGGAGTGGGGGTCGACCTTACCCCGCGTTGCTCGGCTCGCCATAGATCGGCGTGGCAATCCCTTCCATCCGCGCCTTGAGCTGCAGCGCCACGAACTTCGAATAGAAGCGCGACAGCGCCAGGTTGCCGCCGTGGAACCACAGCGCTTGCTGCGCCGTCGGCTTCCACATGTTGCGCAATTCGCCCTGCCATGGGCCGGGGTCGCCTTTGACGCCGGAGCCCAGGCCCCAGCACGGACCGACCTTGTCGGCGACCTCGCGCGAAACGATTCCCGCCACCGTCTCGTTCATCGACTGGTAGCCGGTGCAGCAGACGACCGCATCGACGGCGAGTTCGCTGCCGTCCTCGAACAGAATGCCGGTCGGCGTCAGCGACTTGATGCCGACACCGCTCTTCACCGCGATCTCGCCATTCAGGATCAGCTCGCAAGCGCCGACATCGATGTAGTAGCCGGAGCCGGTACGGTAGGCCTTCATCAACAACCCGGTCTCGTCCTCGCCGAAGTCGATGGCGAAGCCGCTCTCGCTGAGGCGCTTGTAGAAATCCGCGTCGCGCGCCCTGATCACATCATAGAGCGCGCGCTGGCCCTTAGGCACCAGCGCGAACGGCGTCGAGGCGACGATCATGTCGGCCTTGTCGGTGGTGATGCCGCGCGCCAGCGCCTTCTCCGAAAAGATTTCGAAGCCGACATCCATCAACGTGTCGGATTTCACCACTGTCGTCGGCGAGCGCTGGACCATGGTGACCTTGGCGCCGGACTCCCAAAGATCGACGCTGACATCATGGCCCGAGCTTGCCGCGCCGATCACCGCGACACGCTTGCCGCGGAATTTCTCGCCGGTGGAATACTGGCTGGAATGCAGGAGCTCGCCCTTGAAGCCGTCGGCGCCGGGCAGTTCGATCTGCCGCGGCGGCCCATAAGCGCCGGTGGCGAACACTATATGCATGGGCTTCAGCGTGATGCGCTGGCCGACACGATCGACCACCACGGTCCAGACCTTTTCGGCCTTGTCATAGACGGCGCTGATGCATCTGGTGGCGACCCAATAGTTCAGTTCCATGACGCGGGTATACATTTCGAGCCAGTCGCCCATCTTGTCCTTGGGCGTGAAGACCGGCCAGTTTTCCGGAAACGGAACATAGGGCAGATGGTCGTACCAGACCGGATCGTGCAGCACGAGCGAACGATAGCGGTTGCGCCAGGAATCGCCGGCGCGCGCGTTCTTCTCGATGACCAGTGTCGGGACGCCGAGCTGCCGCAGCCGGGCACCCAGCATGATGCCCCCCTGGCCGCCGCCGATCACCAGGCAATAGGGCTGCTCATGCACGCCGAGATCGCGCGCCTCGCGTGCCCTGGCTTCCGCCCAGGTCTCGCGCTTGGGGTCGGCCTTGTGGCGGATGCCGAGCGGCCGGGCCGGGCCCTTCTGCTCCTCGAAACCCTTGAGCTCGCTCATCGCCGTGAACAGCGTGCGGCAGCGGCCGTCCTTGAGCCGCAGGATCCCTTCGCCGCGCGCGACCGCCGTCTCGAAGCTGAACCAGGCTTCGATCATGCCGTCGTCGACGCTTGGCTCCCCGGACAGGCGCCAATGCGACGGTCGCGCGGCGGGCAGCGTCGCCTTCAACATCTCGCGGATCGCGGCCTGCCCCTCCATCGTCTTGATGTTCCATGTGAAGGTCAGCAGATCGCGCCAGTAGCAATCCTCGGCGAAAAGGCCCGTCGCAGCCTCGATGTCGCCGGCCTCGAGCGCTCGGCCGAAAGCGCCGAGCCAGGTTGCCGCCTGTTGCGATGGTGCGATATCGAGCATTTTGTCCTTTCCTCCGAATATGTCGAACGGCATAGCCGCCATTACCGACCTTGCCGAAACTCGCCTTGAGGCGGCAGAGATTCAGGGTCAGACCGAGTCGAAAACGGTGGGTTCCGAGAACCGGAGCGGAGCGTACTTAAGGTACGTGAGCACCGGAAGCGCAGGAAACCGCCATTTGCAGGCCGGCCTCACCTGAATATCGGCTGCCTCAATCGCCCAGCGGCTCCATCTCCTTACCCGTCCGATGAATCTGGGCGTTGTATTTGATGCGGCGCACGGTTTCGCGCGCCGGGCCGTCGATCCTGTAGGCGGTCGCCACCGCAAGAAGATCGATGGCCGCAAGGAAAGCGTAGCGCGACGCGGTCGGCTTCAGCGTGTCGGGGTATTCGGGAACCGCCATCGTCAGCCTGACGTCGCAGACCCGCGTCAGCTCTGTGTCGGGCGCCGTCACGCAGATCGCGTTGGCGCGGTAGTGCTTGGCGAGTTCCACCGCCTCGATCACCTCGCGCGTGCGCCCGGTGGCCGAAATCGCGATCACCAGATCGCCCGGCTTCAGCGTCGAGGCGGTCATGCGCATCAGGTAGGGATCGCATTGCGCGCTGATGGTGATGCCGTAGCGGAACAGCCGGTATTGCGTCTCCTGCGCCAGAGCCGACGAACTGCCGCCGAGGCCGAACACCGTCACCTGCCGCGCCTTGGCAATCAGTTCCGCCGCCTTCTGCAACTGGCCCGGATCGATCTGCCGCTCCGCTTCCTGCAGCGCGCGCCGCGCTTCGCCGAATACGGCGTTCCAGAACGGCATGCCGCTGTCGCTGTTCGCGGGTTGGGGCTTGGTGCTGAGATAGAGCGCGCCGACGACCAGGCTCTGCGCCAGTTTCAGCTTGAAATCGCGCACGCCATCGCAGCCGATGGCGCGGCAGAACCGGGTCACCGTCGGCTCGCTGACCCCTGCTCGCTGGGCAAGCGCGGCATTGGAAGCATCGACCGCATATTTGACGTCGTCGAGCACGACATCGGCGACGCGCCGCTCGGCCGGGCGAAGTTCCGCGTAGCTGTCCTTAACCTGCGAAATGATATCGGGAATGCGTCTGACATGGTCGTGACGGTCGCCGTCCTCGTCCGTGCTTCGCAACGCCTGACTGTCAGCTTCGGTCATTGGCCGTCCTCCCCAGCCCGCTTCTGGACCCATTATCTTCGCGATTATCCGCTCGCTGGCCATAGGCAATCGATCGAACCGAGTATGTAGGAAAGTAACACACATCGCAAGGGTTCATAAAACAACACAAAATCAGACACTTATATAAGGCCTGATTGAACCTGATTGCTTCCGTTCTTTGTCGTCGCTTGACAGTAAAGTAGGATAGTTACAGACTGATTTTGCGGACAGATGGGGCTTCCGGCAACTCATCGCGCAGTCTCCGAGGGGGAGCATGAGTACGGCAAGCGCAAGAACGCCGAAGCTCGGCGTGCAGGCAGCGACCAAGGTCTATCAAACGGCCTCCGGCGATCTTCTGGCGCTGGATCGCTGCAGCCTGGATGTTCAACCCAACGAGATCGTTTCGATCGTCGGCCCTTCCGGCTGCGGCAAGACCACCCTGTTGTGGTCGATGTCGGGCCTGCACCGGCTGACCGGCGGCTCTATCCTGCTCGACGGCAAGGAGATCACCGGGCCGCGCCCCGAGATCGGCATCGTCTTCCAGGAAGCGAACCTTTTGCCTTGGCGCAACCTCGATGCCAACATCAACTTCCCCTTCGAGATCAAGGGCGAAAAACCCGATCGCGCCTGGATCTCGCACCTCTTGAATCGCGTCGGGCTCGAAGGCTTCGGCGGCAAGTTCCCGCGCGAGCTTTCCGGCGGCATGCAGCAGCGCGCCGCAATCGTGCGCGCGCTGGCGCTGAAACCGTCCGTGCTCCTGATGGACGAGCCGTTCGGCGCGCTCGACAGCTTCACCCGCGAGGAGATGAACCGCCTCGTCGAGGAGATCTGGCTCGATACCAAGACCACCATCGTCTTCATAACCCACAGTATCGAGGAAGCCATCTTCCTGTCCGACCGGGTGGTGGTGCTGACGACAAGGCCCGGCCGCGTCGCCAAGGTTTACGACGTGCCGTTCCCGCGCCCGCGCTCGCTGGAGATCATGGCGACGAAGGAAGTCTTCGACCTCACCAACCGCATCAAGATGGACATCGTCGGCGAGCGCGTCCGGCCTCCGGCATCCGGGCGGCCGACGGCGGAAATCGTGAGGATCAGGCCGTGAGCGGAGGCGACGCCATTCCGGAGTTCTCGAAGGCCAAATCCGGCGCCAAATCGGGAGATGGGCAGGACGTCAGCCTGACCAATCTTTCGGCCTTCGCCAGCGGACCAGGCATCAAATCCAGCGCTGAAGTGGCTGCGATCCTCGCCGTCGCCGTGGTGATCATCGGCGGCATCGAACTGGCGCTGCGCATCTTCCACGTGCCGCAATACATCATGCCGCCGCCGAGCTCGATCGCCTACGCTTTATTCGACGAATTCCCGCTGATCGCGCCGCATCTCGGCTATACGCTGGTCGAGCTCGTTTCAGGCTTCGCCATCGGCGCCATTGTCGGCCTGGTGATGGCGGCGGTGATCACGCAGTTTCCCTTCGCCGAGAAGATCGTTGCGCCCTACATCCTGATCCTGGTCACCACGCCGATGCTGGCGCTGGTGCCGCTGCTCATCCTGCGCTTCGGCTTCGGCTACACGCCGCGCATCATCGCCGTGGCTTTGGCCGCAGGCCCGATGGTGATGATCAATGCCGCGACCGGCTTCCGCCGCGTCGACAACGCCAAGATCGCGCTCGCCCGCTCCTATGGCGCCAGCACCTTGCAGATCTTCTGGAAGATCCGAGCGCCTATGGCGCTGCCGATGATCCTGGTCGGCCTGATGATCGGCGCGATCTTCGGCCTGCTTACCGCCGTCGGCGCCGAGATGGTCGGCGGCGGCTTCGGCCTCGGCAACCGGCTCACTTCCTATTCGTCGATGATCCAGATGCCGCAATTCTTCGCGGTCGTGCTGATCCTGTCGACGCTCGGCATCCTGATCTACGTGCTGTTCTTCCTGATCGGCAAGAAATGGGCGAGTTGGGAGACATGAGCGCGGAAGGATGAAGTCGCCCGGGAGGCGGGCGAAGGCAAGGCAAGCAATCAACAAAAGGGGAGTGCCATGACAAACGAAAATCCGATCCATTCCAGTGCCCCGGCCGGCATCAGCCGCCGCTACTTCCTGCAGGTGACGGCGGCCGGCGTCGTGACCGCCACCGCGCTCGGCGCATCGGGCCTGAAGGCCAGGGCAGCGGCCTATGAAAAATTCACCTGGATCTCGCCGCGCGGCACGCTCGAGGTGCTGGACGACTACCCCTATTGGTCGGCCAAGAAAGCGGGCTATTTCGGCGACCTCAACACCGACATGCAGCCCGGCCCGTCGGATGGCACGGCGACGGTGAAGTTCGTCGATGTCGGCCAGGCCGATATGGGCTTCCCCTCGCCCGGCGTCTTCTCCTTCGCCATCCAGAACGGCATGAAGCTGAAATCCGTGTTCCATATGGGCGCGCGCGATACCTTCAGCATCGCCTTCCGCAAGGGCCAGGGCACCAAGAACCTCAAGGACCTCGAAGGCAAGACCATCCTGCTCGGCTCCGCCGCCTGGCAGGCGATCGTCGATCCGCTGCTCGCCGCGCAGGGCGTCGACATCAAGAAGGTGAAATATGTCGAGGCCGGCTGGCCGACCTGGGGCACCGCGCTTGCCGGCGGCCAGGGCGATGCGGCACTCTCCTGGGAGGGCCTGCGCGCCGAATGGATCGCCAAGGGGCTCGACTTCGAATACTGGCTGGGCGTGCAGAATTCGAAACTGCCGGCCAACACCTTCGTCGTGCGCGCCGCCGACCTCGAGGATGCCGACAAGAAGGCCTTCCTGGAGAAATATCTGCGCGGCTGGGCGATGGGTCTCGAATTCGGCTACCAGAATCCGCGAGCCGCGGTCGAGGCCGTGTTCGAGCAGTTCCCGACGCTCGCCAAGAACCTCGGTCCCGAGCTTGGCACGACCTCGATCCTGCAGCAGATCAACGTCTTCCGCGGCGACATGGACAAGCGCGGCGGCTGGGGCTCGCACGACATGGCGAGCTGGCAAGGCTTCTTCGACGAGATCCTCAAGATCGGCCAGATCACCGCGCCGGTGAAGGCCGAGGACGTCTGCACCAACGACCTGATCCCCGCCGCCAACGATTTCGACAAGGCCAAGGTCAAGGCGGATGCCGACGGCGTGAAACTGTCGGAGGGCTTTGCCGCGCTCGACGTCGACAAGATCAAGGCGCACCTGTTCGACTCCGCCGTCAAGTAACGCCGGCGACAGGCACTAGCCACAACGGGCGGCGACTGGATCGCCGCCCAGCATTCAATGAACCTGCGGGAGGCTGACATGGCCGAGAAGGTGAGAATTCTGGTGGTTGGTCTGGGCAATATGGGCGCTTCGCATGCCAGCGCCTATCACCGCTCGGACGGTTTCGAGATCGTCGGCATCATGAGCCGCAGCATCAAGAGCAACAAGAAGATCCCCAAGGAGCTCGCCGGCTATCCGCTCTACGAGGATTTCGATCTGGCCCTGAAGGAGACGAAACCGGACGCGGTGTCGATCAACAGCTGGCCGAACACCCATGCCGAATACGCACTGAAGGCAATCGCCGCCAACTGCCATGTCTTCATGGAAAAGCCCCTGGCGACCAACATCGAGGACGCCGAGAAGGTGGTGGCCGCGGCGCGGGCGAAAAACCGCAAGCTGGTGCTCGGCTACATCCTGCGCGTCCACCCCTCCTGGATCAAATTCATCGAGGTTGGCAAGACGCTCGGCAAGCCGCTGGTGATGCGCCTCAACCTCAACCAGCAGAGCAGCGGCACAGCCTGGCACTGGCACAAGAACCTGATCGACTCGCTGATCCCGATCGTCGACTGCGGCGTGCACTATGTCGACGTCATGTGCCAGCTGACCGGCGCCAAGCCGGTACGCGTGCACGGCATCGGCGCCAAGCTGTGGGCCGAGGCCGACAAGCAGAATTACGGCCACCTGCATGTCACCTTCGACGACGGCTCGGTCGGCTGGTACGAGGCGGGCTGGGGCCCGATGATGAGTGAGACCGCCTATTTCGTGAAGGACGTGGTCGGCCCCAAGGGCGCCGTCTCGATCGTCGCCGGCCAGTCGGGGAGCAGCGCCAAGGATGCCGAGGAAGTTTCGGATTCCGCCGACATTGACCGTCACACCAAGACTGACGCGCTGAAGATCCATTACGCGCAGGTCGACGGCGACAAGAACTTTTCCAAGCCCGACGAGATCGTCAGCATGGAGGACGAGCCCGGCCATCAGGAGCTTTGCGACCGCGAGCAGGCCTTCTTCCTGCGCGCCATCCGCGAAGACCTCGATCTCAGCGAGCAGATGGATGCCGCCGTCAACAGCCTGCGCATCGTGCTGGCAGCCGAGCAGAGCATAGCGGAAAAGCGCACCGTCGAACTGGCCTGAGCGCTGCGGTTGCCGGCGGGGAGGAGGCGCCGGCAGCACATCATACAGCGGATAAACTCACAGAGGCCGAGCCTTGGGGCTCGGCTGCTTTGCGAGCATGACATGGGAGGAAACATGGCCGCCGTCGCTGACAGTCTGTTGAAGACCTACACGAGCTCCGACGCGCTGGCGCTCGCCGGTCTGGTGAAACGCGGCGAGGTTTCGCCGGCTGAGCTGGTCGAAGCGGCGATCATCACGATCGAGCGCCTCAATCCATCGCTCAATGCGGTCATCCACCGCCTCTACGATATGGCACGCAGCCAGGCGGCTACGGTGGACAAGACGGCGCCCTTCGCCGGCGTTCCCTATCTGCTCAAGGAACTCGCCTCGTCCTGGACCGGCGCGCCCCTGACAAATTCCTGCCGCTACCTGAAGGACTTCGTCGCCGATTCCGACAGCGAGATGGTGCGTCGCATCAAGGCGGCCGGTCTCGTCCTCGTCGGCAAATCCAACGCGCCGGAGAACGGCTGGTCGATCACCACCGAGCCAAAACTCTACGGAGCGACGAAGAACCCGTGGAAGGACGGCATCACGCCCGGCGGATCGAGCGGCGGCGCCGCGGCCGCGATTGCTGCGCGCATGGTGCCGATCGCCGAAGCCAGCGACGGCGCCGGTTCGATCCGCGTGCCGGCGTCCTGCTGCGGCATCATCGGCCTGAAGCCGTCGCGCGGCCGGGTCAGCCTGGCGCCCTTCGGCGACTATTGGTATGGCGGCGCCTACTTCCTCTGCTGCTCGCGCACGGTGCGCGATACCGCCGCCTATCTCGACGCGGTGGCCGGCGCCCTGCCCGGCGACGCCTACACGCCGCCGGTCCCAGCGGACAGCTGGCTGAACCTTTCCGCGCGGACGCCGAAGAAACTGCGCATCGGCTTTACCGTCACGCCGCCCAACGGCGCGGCGATAGATCCTGAAGTCAAGGCAACAATGCTTTCCACGGTCGCCGCGCTCGAACGCCTCGGCCACGACGTCGACGAACACGACATGCCGCTCGACGCC
>Ga0207671_10002695_pt1 | contig 18619 bp, 18 predicted proteins | sample KBSC24metaG_FD_184352 | JGI IMG/M metagenome (GOLD analysis project Ga0207671, IMG submission 184352) | Corn rhizosphere microbial communities from Kellogg Biological Station, Michigan, USA - KBS C2-4 metaG (SPAdes) (version 2) | ecosystem: Host-associated > Plants > Roots > Rhizosphere > Soil... | reverse complement strand
GCTGCGGAACTGGTCGGCGGGCACCCGCTTGCCCAGGGCATGGCCGAACTGGTCGCTCCAGGCCACCTCGACCTCGGTGATCGCGCCGGAGTCGAGCAGACCGATAGGGCCATCGTGCTGCCGCTGGTCAGTTGCGGCTTCCGTGGTCACGGACATCTCAGCCCTCCGCCCCTACGGGGGTGACCGACTCTGTTCGCGCGCGGCGGTAGCCCAGCACGGCACCGCCCACGAAACCCACTACGAGCAACAGGATTACGGCCAACGCCAGGCCCGACGATCCGCCGACCAGGTCCTTGAGGTTCACCAGGATCAGGCCCAGGAATGCCACCAGTCCGGCCAGGCCGAGCGCCGGGGCCACCCGAACGCGCCACACTGAGTAGTGCCGCCGGTCCCGCGCGAAGAACGTCAGCACCGCCGCGCTCGTCAGCACCATGAGGGCGAGCACACCGACTGTGGTGATCCCGGACAGCCAGGTGTAGAACTCCGTGCTCGGGTCGAGCTGTGCCACCGTGGCGACGCCGATGACCGCGAGGATCAGTGCCGACAGCACCAGCGATGCAATGTGCGGCGAGCCGTGGCGGACATGCGGGCGGCCGAACGCGGCGGGCAGCACGCCTCGGCCGGACAGCGCGAACAGGTAGCGGGACACCACGTTGTGAAAGGACAGGATGCAGGCGAAGAGGCTGGTGACGAAGAGGACCTGAATGATGTCGGCCCCGACCACGCCCAGGTAGCGCTGTGCAGTGTCGACCAGCATGGTGCCGCCCGAATTCGTCGCTCGCTCAATAGCTTCGCGATCACCCCACGCCGAGATCAGTGCCCAGCTCGATACCGTGTAGAAGACGCCGATCACGGCCAGTGCGAGGTACGTCGCGTACGGGATGGTGCGGTCCGGATCGCGTGCCTCGTCACGGAAGATGGCAGTCGCCTCGAATCCGAGGAACGAGATGATCGCGAAGAGCAGACCGATTCCTGGCGCGCCCGAGGTGATCTGCGCCGGGTCGAGCAGTCCCGTCGACAATCCGTGGTCGCCGCCGCGGCCCACGATGACCGCATCGAGGACGGCGACGATGGCGATCTCGGCGACGAGCAGAACCGCGAGTACTCGACTGGACAGCTCGATGTTGCGATAGCCGAGGTACGTGGTCACCGCGAGCCCAGCCAGCGCCCACAACGGCCACGGCAACTGCGGTACGCCGACCAAGGCCAACAGGCCACCGAGTTGCGGACCGAGGAGGCCGTAGACCGCAGCCTCCATCGAGGCGTACGTCAGGACCGCCACGAATGCGGCACCGATGGCCGGGCTGGATCCAAATCCTTGCTGCACATAGGAAAAGAAGGCCCCGGCCTCACGGACGAAAGGCGTCATGGCGGTGAAGCCGATCGCGAACAGCAGGAGCACGACGGTGGCAATGACGAACGTCGCGGGGAACCCTGATCCATTGCCGGTGGCGATGCCCAACGGCACTGGTCCGCCGATGACGCCCAGCGGCGCCGCCGCGGCCAACACCATGAAGACGATGGCCGCGATCCCCAAATTGCCGCGGAGGCGCTGGGCGCCGGCAGGAGGGCCGCCATCGGTGCGCGCCGCCGTATGTTCGACTGTCATGCCGCCCCTTGCTAGTTGATCAATGTTGTTGGATACAAAAGCTATTGGCCACGACCGGCGCGCTCCAGCGGGCACGACACCGACCCTGACAGTGCGTCACATGCCGTAACACTCGGCAGACTTCAGCACCGCAGATTCAGCATCCGGTCGGTAATCTTCATGTCACGGCGCCGGGTGCGCATCAGTCAAAGGGGTTGTCAGTGGGGACCATTCGATCGATTCGTGGCACAGGCACTGTCTTGCGCGTGGGTGCGACGCCGGTGCCGCACGCCGAGATCCTCGATCACGTCCGCCCGGTGCTTGCCCGGGACGACGTCGACCTCCACGTCGAAGTATTCGACACCTTCGACGAACCGAACCACCACCTGGTCGCCGGCGCGATCGACGCCAACTTCTTTCAGTACCTGCCCTTCCTCGAAGAGTTCAATGCCTCATCGGCAAAGCGACTGGTCCCGGTTGCGCCCGTGCACATCGAGCCGTTCGCGCTCTACTCGGAATCGATTGCCGCTCTTGGTGAGGTGCCGCAGTACGCACAGGTCGCGCTGCCCGGCGATCCGGCAAACGTCGGACGCGCACTCCGCATCCTTCACGACCTGGGACTGCTCACACTGCGCGATGACACGCTGTCCACACCCGGCGTCGACTCGATCGTTGCGAATCCAAAACAGTTGCTGTTCAAGGAAATCGCCAGCGCACACCTGGCCGATGTCCTCGCAGACTTCGATTTGGTGTTCCTGTTCGGCAACTACGCCATGGACCGCCAGATCGACCTGCAGTCAGCGATCTACTGTGACCACGCCAACCGCGACTACGCCGAATATCTGGTGTCCCGGCCCGACAACTTTGACAGTGCTCCGATCAGACTGTTGGCCAACGCTTTACAGTCGGATTCCGTGCGTTCGTTCATCGCGCGGTCGTATGGCGACCTGGTGGTGCCGGCGTTCTGACGGTCAGGCCGACCGGATCGGTCGCCGATCCCGGAAGCGCGTCGATGGCTGCGGGTCGAAGCGATAACCCTTGCCACGGACGGTGGTCAGCGTCAGTGCATGTGCGCCCAGCTTCACCCGGAGCCGTCGCACATGGGTGTCGACGGTGCGCATCGAGGCGAATCCCGCGTCCCACACGTTCGCGATCAGTTCCTCCCGCGAGATGATCCGCCGCGGGTGTTGCGCCAGATAGGCCAGCAGCTCGAATTCTTTGTACGCCATGGCGATCGGGCGACCGTCGACGCTGACTTGCCGGGTGGACCGGTCCACGACGAGTCCAGTCGTCGGTGTCGGTGTCGGTGTCGGCAGCACGGTGCGGGTCGGGGCGGGGCCGGCTATCGACTTCTCCACCCTGGCACCGGGCACGCGGTACGCCAGATACGCGCTGAACTCGTCCATCAGGGTCGCCACTTGAGCCAGCGCATCGCGGGACGCGCCGGGAACCTCCACCGACAACACCACCTGCGGCGCCCTGACGCTGCGGCCCTGATACATCCACTCTCCCTGATCGATCTGACTCAAGTGTTCGCGCGCAAGACCGCCCTGGACATCGTTACCGTCACTCTGAATCGAACGGGCCTTCGTGCTCGCGAAGAAACAGTCCGATCACGATCTGGAATCAGCACATCACAGCCACAACTTTCACATCTGTCGCATTGTTAACATCTCGAGATGCAGGACTTCCCGGAGACCACCGGCCTTCGGCGCCCGTTCTCGCGGCGTGATGCGCTGCGCTATGCCGGCGCGGCGTCGGCGCTGGCCGGGCTGAGCGCTGCCGGCCTCACCATGCCCAGGGCGTCGGCCGCCGCTCCCACACTGATCGACTTCGCCATGAAGCAGATACCGGCGCAAGACATTCGGGCCGCAGGCCACGCAGGCGTCGTCAACTATGTCTCGACGTCGCGTCCCGGCTCGACGATGGGCGCGAAGCCGATCACGCTGCCCTATGCGCGGTCACTGGCCGCGGCGGGACTCGCGATCGTCAGCAACTACCAGTACGGCAAGCCCGGCGGGACAGCCCCATCCGATTTCACGCGCGGCTATGCGGGCGGCGTCGCCGATGCGCGCACCGCCTGGCAGCTGCACAGCGCGGCAGGCGGCGGCCAGAGCGCGCCGATCTTCTTCTCTGTCGACGACGACATCAACCGCGAAACGTGGAACAACGTGGCGCTGCCATGGTTTCGGGGTATCAACTCGGTGATCGGCGCGCAGCGCACCGGCGTCTACGGCGGCATCAACACCTGCCAGTGGGCCGCCGCCGACGGTGTCATCGGACGCTCGACCACGCCCGGCAAAGTGTGGGCCTGGCAGACCCGGTCCTGGTCCGGCGGGAAGATCTATCCGGCTGCCGTGATGTACCAACGGATCGTGAGCACCGCGTCCAATCCGGGCCCGGTGGTCGGTGGTCTCGAGGTCGACGTCAGCGACGCCTTGGCCGCCGACGTCGGGCAGTGGAACTTGCACCCGTGAGAACGCGGGCGTGAACACGGTCATGGCGATCCATGGCTGGCGCGACCTTGGCTTGATCCTCGGCTTCGTCTTGGTGATCATGCTCGGCTCGCTGTTGATCACGCCCCTCTTGGTACGGCGCGGACTCAAGACCCCGGCGGGTCTTCGGCTGATCAACCGGATCAGCGTGCGGACGGTGCAGCTGGTAAAGCGGCCGATCACCATCATGGTGCTCGATGAGGTCATCGACGTCATCAAGACGGGCCACTACACCCGCAACATCTCTGACGCCATCGAAGAGAACTACGACGAACTGAAAGCTCTTGCGGCCGAGAAGATTCGCACCGACTCGGGAATACCCATCGTCAGCCGAATCCCTGGGTACGACAAGGTCGTTGGTCAGGCGAGCGAATCCGTCATGCACGTGCTCATCGCGATGCTCGGCGATCCCCGGATGGACGAATTCGTCTCCGACCTGCTCCGTAACAATCTCGAACAGATTCAGAGTGCGGTCCGCCGTCGCGAGAATGAGCGCACTGCCTCGTTCCGGCAGGCCGGCACCCCCGCCGCGGCAGCGGTCTCTGACGCCGCCACGTCCTGACGTCCGCAGTCTGGCTACAACTTCTCCGACGCGCCCTCGCCTGTCATGCCGGGTTATCGCCGAGTACTCCTGTGGCGTTGGCGATTACGGCGCCCGCAGTGGCGACTACGCGGCCTTGACAGATGAGCGCGCGCCCGCGGTGGCGGGCTTCGCCCGGCTGAAGACTTTGCGGCCGAAGTCATTCGGCAGCGAGAGGCGGAACACTTTTCGCCACGCCGAGGCGACCTGCCGGGGCATGGACCCGGTGGTGTAGGTGAGCCCGTACCGGTCGAACAGGTCCTGCACCTTGGGTGCGATCTCCTGGTAGCGGTTGCTGGGCAGGTCGGGGAACAGGTGGTGTTCGATCTGGAACGACAGGTTACCGGTCATGAAGTGCAGCAACCGGCCTCCAGAGATGTTGGCCGAACCGAGCATCTGGCGCAGGTACCACTGGCCGCGGGTTTCGCCCTCGATCGAGGTCTTCTCGAACGTCTGGACACCGTCAGGAAAGTGGCCGCACATGATCACCGAGTGCGTCCACCAGTTACGAACCAGGTTGGCGGTGAGATTGGCCGTCAGCGTGGTCACAAAAGAGGGCCCGGACAGCAGCGGGTGCAGGACGTAGTCACGGGTGACGTGCCGGCGCACCTTGGCCAGCACCTTCTTGCCATTGCGGCGCAGTTCTTCCTTGTCTCCGCGGCCTTTGAAGTGCTTGCCGAGTTCCAGGTCGTAGGCGGCGATGCCGTATTGAAAAATGCAGGCGTTCAGGAAGTTCCACAGTGGCTGGCCGAGGTAGAACGGCGTCCAGCGCTGGTTCTCGTCCACCCGCATGATGCCGTAGCCCAGGTCGTTGTCCTTGCCCCGCACGTTGGTGTACGTGTGGTGCAGCTCGTTGTGGGAGTGCTTCCACATATCCGAGGGCGAAGCGCTGTCCCATTCCCACGTGGTCGAGTGGATGTCGGGATCGCGCATCCAGTCCCACTGGCCGTGCAGCACGTTGTGGCCGATCTCCATGTTCTCGATGATTTTCGAGACGGACAGGCCGACGGTTCCGACGATCCAGGCCGGCGGAAACAGTGAGAAGAGCAGTACGGCACGGCTGCCGAGTTCGAGCTTGCGCTGGCCGTTGATGACCTTGCGGATGTAGGCCGCATCGCGCTCGCCGCGGTCGGCGATGACCTCGGCGCGGATGGCGTCGAGTTCGCGGCCGATGTTCTCGATGTCCTGATCGCTGAGATGTGCGGTCGGATCGGTTGGGTCGCTTACGATTTGCAGAGTTTCCATGTCGGGTTCCTTGTTCTCAGAGATCGACTTCGCAGGCGCCCGCAGCGGCGGAGACGCACGTTTGGATGAGCACGCCGTCGGCGGCGCTGGTGATGTCGCCGGTGCGCAGATCGCGCACGGCGCCCTGACGGAGGGGTGCGACGCAGCCGAAGCAGATGCCCATCCGGCAGCCCGAGGGCATCAGCACGCCGGCGGCTTCACCGGCGTCGAGCAATGTCTGTGCGCCGTCGGCGTCGACGGCTGTTCCGGTCTTGGCGAAGGTGACGGTGCCGCCCGCGCCGGGCGTGACGACCGTCGGCCGGAACCGCTCGGTGTGCAGTCGGCCCGCGATGCCGTCGGCATTCCAGCGTCGTTCTAGGGCATCGAGCATGCCGGCCGGGCCGCAGGCCCAGGTCTGGCGCTCGGCGAGGTCGTCGACGATGTTTTCGAGTTGCGCGACGTCGAGCATTCCGTCCGTGTCAGTGTGCTTCTCCACCAACCGGATTCGGCCGTCGCGGGCCAGCCCGCGCAGTTCGGCGCCGAAGATGACGTCGTCGGCCGTGGGCGCGGAATGCACGACGACCACGTCGACATCCGGGTCGCTCAGGTTGCGCAACATCCCCATCACCGGAGTGACCCCGCTGCCCGCGGTGAGGAAGAGAATCTTGCGCGGCGGTTGCGCACCCAGGGTGAATTCCCCTGCGGCCTGGTCGAGTTGGACGATGGTGCCGACCGTCGCTCGCCGGACGAGGTGGTTGCTCACGACGCCGTCCGGGATGGCCTTCACGGTAATCGCGATGCAGCCGTCACGTCGGCCTGTTTCGGAGGTCAACGAGTAGGCCCGCCACTGGCGGACGCCGTCGACATCCACGCCGACGCGGACGTACTGGCCCGGCGTGTGCGTGCACCAACCGTGTCCGGTCTTGATCACGATGGTGGCGGCATCGCGGGTTTCAGGCTGGATCGCGACGATGCGGCCGCGCAGGCCCGTGCCCGAGTGCAGCGGGTTGATCACCTGGAGGTAGTCGGACGGGACCAGTGGGGTGGTGATCCGTTCGGCGAACTTGATGACGCGCCCCCGCAGCGCCTTGGCAACGGTGGGGCGCGGTGCCGTTGTTGTCATACCTCAATGATTGGTGATCAATCGGGGTAAATTCTTGACCAGGATAGGTGAACTACCACCTAGTAAGTGTTCGTTAGGAACAAAAATGCCAGATTCTGCGCCGAGGTACACCGGTTTGGAACTCGGCGATGACGTCACCTCGGCGCTTCAGTCGGTGCTGGCGCGCACGGCCGAACGCACTGTTGCCGCCGTCACGGTGGAGGTGCCGAGCTATACCGACGCGTTCAGCGGACCGATGGGCCAGAACATCGAGACCGCGGTGCAGATGGCGCTCGGCGGGTTCCTGCGGCTGGCCACCCGTGCCGACGACGCCGATGCCGGCACGCAGTTGGCGCCGGCCCTTGACGGCGCCTACGAACTAGGCCGTGGGGAGGCGCGTAGTGGCCGCACCATCGACGCACTGCTGGCGGCCTACCGCGTCGGGGCCCGGGTTGCCTGGCGGGAGCTGGCATCGACCGCCGTCGACGCCGGGCTGACTGCCGAGACGATGGCGCGGTTCGCCGAGCTGGTGTTCGCATTCATCGACGAGCTATCGGCGTCGAGTGTGACCGGCCACGCCGACGAACTGGCCACCACCGGCCGCGTCCGAGAGCGTTACCTGGCGCGCCTCGGCCGCAGCCTCCTCGCCGGCGAACCGGTCGAGATCCTCGAAGCCGGCGCCGAGCAGGCCGATTGGGCGGCGCCTGGTTCTCTGACCGCGGTTCTACTACCCGCGTCGCAGGCACATGGCCTCGCCGTCAACTTCGGACCGTCGACACTGCAGCTGAACGAAGACCTTCCCGGTGTCGACCCAACCGAATCACTCACCGCACTACTCATCCCCGACATGGACGGCCCGCGCCGTCGCCGACTGCTGCGCGCGTTGAACGGCCGGCGGGCATGGGTAGGACCCGCCCGGCCATGGACGCAGGTCCGGTCGTCCTACCGACGAACCCTTCGAGCACGAGACATCCTGCCTGACAACCACATTGATGTGCTTGACACCGACGAGCATCTCGTCGAAATGGTCATCGGCGCTGACCGCGAAGCCGCCGACGATCTGCGCCGGCGGGTGCTCGCGCCACTGGCCGACCTGCGTCCCAATACTGCTGCGGCACTTACCGAAACGCTGCGGTCCTGGCTTCTGCATCAAGGTCGGCGGGACGCCGTGGCCGCGGACCTCGTCGTACACGCGCAAACGGTGCGCTACCGGATGACCCAGCTGAGAGAGCTTTACGGCGAGCGACTGACCGACCCGCGGACCATACTCGAACTCACGGTGGCACTGGGCGAACCGGCGGACACCGGCCCTTCTCGCGGCAGCCGGGCTCGCTAGCGTGTCATCAGCGGAGGGCATAGCCGCGTCGGTGAGATCTCGGCGTGCGCAGCAAGATCGGTTACCAGCGCACGTGCCCAGAGGCCAAGGCCGTCGATATCTACGAGGTGTGGTGCCGGACGGTCCACCTCGCCCAGATGACTGGTCCCACGCCGAAGCAGAGCGACCGCACCGTTTCGGTTGCCGCGCTGGACGTGGGTGATGCCGACCGCCAGCTGGGCAAGGCCTTGCCACAGCGGCCTCTCGTCGTCAGGGCCGTTCTTCCACGCGGCCTCGAGCACCTCGTGCGCATTGAACGCAAAGCCGCGGTTCAACAGATCCTGGGCGTAGGCGAGCGATTCAGACGGTGACAGTTCAAGGTCATCGGGGATGCGGGCAACGCCCTTGCTGCCTGCCGGAAGTGGCCGGCCCAACGCATCGCGAGGTCGATCGTTGCGAGGCCGCCCGGAGTCATCGCGATCGCGTTCTGTCATAGAGCCATTAGACCGTCGCGGACTCTCGTGCTCGAGACCGGTGGCCATTGCCGAAGCCGTTCGCGAAGTCACCGGCGACGAACGGGACGCCATCTACCGGCGGCAGCTTGGACCGACTACAACTCCACAACGCGCCCGTCACCGACCAGCCACGAGCGGTCCAGCCGGACGTTCTGCAGCATCCGGCGATCATGGGTCACCAGCAGCAGTGCACCGTCGTAGGTTTCGAGCGCCTGCTCGAGCTGCTCGATGGCCGGCAGGTCGAGATGATTGGTCGGCTCATCGAGAACCAATACGTTCGTCCCACGCGCCTGGAGCAGCGCCAGGCCTGCGCGAGTTCGCTCACCGGGCGACAACTCGTCGACCGTGCGTTCCACATGGTCGGCACGTAGCCCGAACTTTGCGAGCAGCGTGCGCACATCCGCGGTCGTCCATGAGGGCACGTAGTGCTCGAAGCGGTCGACGAGCCGACTGTCGCCGGTGAAATCGGCACGAGCCTGGTCGATTTCACCGATGGCGACGTTCGCGCCCAGACTCGCGCGGCCCTCATCGGGCTGCTGCCGACCGAGCAACAGCCGCAGCAATGTCGACTTCCCTGCCCCGTTGGGGCCGGTGATCCCGATTCGCTCGCCGGCATCAACCTGCAACGACACCGGGCCGAGAACGAAATCGCCCTGTCGCACAACGGCATTGTCGAGAGTCGCGACGACTGAACTCGACCGCGGTGCCGCACCGATGGTGAACTGGAGCGTCCATTCCTTACGCGGCTCCTCGACTTCTTCGAGGCGGGCGATCCGGCTCTCCATCTGCCGCACCTTCTGCGCCTGCTTCTCGCTGGACTCGGTTTGTGCGGTGCGCCGGTTCTTGTCGTTGTCGGGCGCCTTGCGCATCGCGTTGCGCACACCCTGACTCGACCACTCCCGCTGCGTCCGTGCGCGCGCCACCAGATCTGCCTTCTTCTCGGCGAACTCGTCGTACTGCTCGCGCCGGTGCCGACGAGCGACCTCGCGTTCTTCCAGATAGCTCTCGTAATCGCCGCCGTAGACGGTGGTCTTGTTCTGCGCCAGATCGAGTTCGACGACGCGGGTTACGGTGCGGGCCAGGAACTCTCGATCATGGCTGACCAGCACCACACCACCGCGGAGGTTGCCGACGATCTCTTCCAGCCGGGCAAGGCCGTCCAGATCGAGATCGTTGGTCGGCTCATCGAGCAGGACGATGTCGAACCGCGACAGCATCAGCGCCGCCAGTCCCACTCGCGCTGCCTGGCCACCCGACAATGCGGTCATCAGAGTCGATTCCGGCCGCACGGCGTCGGAGTCGAGACCCAGGTCGGCCAACACTGCCGGCAGTCGTTCGTCGAGGTCGGCCGCGCCTGTCGCGAGCCAGTGATCCAGCGCCGCGGCGTAGGCGTCGGCATCCGCCGCCGGATCTGTCAGCGCCTCAGCCGCGGCATCCATCGCCTGCGTCGCGGCGGCACATCCGGTGCGGCGCGCGACGTACGCGGCGACCGTCTCCCCCGGCACCCGCTCGTGCTCCTGCGGTAGCCAACCGACGAATGCATCGGCCGGCGCCAGGCTGACCACCCCATCGAGCGGCGCCAGTTCGCCCGCCAGGATCCGCAGCAGCGTGCTCTTGCCCGCACCATTCGAGCCGACGACGCCGATCACATCGCCGGGCGCCACCGTCACGTCGAGCCGTTCGAAGAGAGTGCGGTGAGCGAATCCGCCGGCGAGATTGGTCGTGACAAGCGTGGCGGTCATGGGCCAATCGTCGCATCTAGGCGATGGACGGTTCACTCCGGCGAAGTGTTGTCTCCGGCGGCATTGCGGAGGGCAGCGTTGGCGTCTTCGAGGTCGAGGATGCGGCCGATGCCGGCAAGGTTCACCCCGGCGGCGAGCAGGGTGACGATGCGTTCGATGCGGGTGAGGTCATCAGCGCTGTAGCGGCGGGTACCGCCGTCAGTACGTGCTGGAGCCAGCAGGCCGCGACGTTCCCACGCTCGCAGCGATTGCGTTGGCGCGCCCGACAATTCAGCGGCCACCGTGATCCCGTACACCCCATGGCCGGATGCGGGAATCCGGTTGGTGACCCCCAGGCCCTGCGGGCCGGGAAGCTTGTTCGAGTTGCTCACAAAATTTCCTGGTCTCGGTACTTGCATCAAATATCTGGCCGGTGCTATATAAAAATCTATACCAGTTGGAACAGATAACCAACCGGTAGACGCACAGAGTGGAGAGAAGAAAGGAAGCACTGGAGGTGGCAACCATGCTGATGCGTACCGACCCGTTCCGGGAACTCGACCGGTTCACCCAGGAAATCCTGGGGACCGCCGCGAGGCCGGCGGGAATGCCGATGGATGCCTGGCGTGACGGTGATGAGTTCATCGTCGAGTTCGACCTACCGGGGATCAGCCCCGATTCGCTGGACCTGGACATCGAGAACAATGTGGTGACCGTGCGTGCCGAGCGCGCACCCCTCGATCCGGGCCGGGAGATGCTCGCCGCCGAGAGGCCCCGCGGGGTGTTCTCCCGACAGCTGGTCCTGGGCAACAATCTCGATACCGCGCGCATCACCGCCGACTACCACGACGGCGTTCTGCGCCTGGTGATCCCGGTGGCCGAGAAGGCGAAGCCCCGAAAGATCGCCGTCGGCCGACCCGAAGCGTCCCGGGCGATCACCGAAGACAACAAGGTGATCACCGAGGACGGTGATCCAGTGGCCAAACCGGCAGCGGCGAGAGAACCCGCCGGGGTCTAGTCCCCGCGACGGACACCCTGCGGTGCTGCCTGGCCAGGCCCGTCACCACCACGGGGTGTCCCACCCGCGGAAGTGGGTTACGCCGAACAACAACCTCACTTCTCCGCCACAAGACGTAAATCCTCTGGCCCCCAGACCAATACAGACGTGATTGGCCGGTCGATGCCGACGCAGGAAAGGAGGTAGCAATGTCACAGAGCACCAGGATGGCGGCGCCGGTTCTGCCGGGCACCAGCGAATCCGTCCAGCTGTTGGTCGCGCCCGTGGTCACCAACGACCCATCGCCGGTCCTCGCGCTGTTCGCCGAAGTCGACGCCATACTCTGCGAAGCTGCCGCCGCCCTGCGCCGGCGACCGGCGCCACCAGCGATCGGGTGTGCTCTCGGCGAGCCCCGGTGCGCTGGTCGGTCGTGGCATCTGCACACACCGCGTACGCGGAATGCCCCCGTGGAGCGGGTTGACCCCATGCAGCGCAGCCCTCCGCGGCGTCGCGCCCTGACCTCACAGCACTGTTCGACGATCCACCCAGTGGAAGCGAGGTGATGGCAGCACCGCACCAGCGGCCGGGCCGACCCGCCATCAGGGCCACACACCGGACGCCAAACCCGCCCCAACGGGGGTGGGAAGCGTCAAAGCCCAAGCTAGGCAATACATCCCGTGGCGGGCGGCCCGCCACCATCACCGTCAGCGTTGTCAGACAGGATTGTCGAGTCACCGCCTTCGCAGCAGGGCACGTTCATGACAGCAGCTGGGAACCCCGGCGCCCCATCGCAAGTCGGGCGCAACTGATCTCGCAGCGCGGGCTGTGTCGCCCGAGTCAGCCGACCCGCGGAACGACCAGGTTCGCGAGGTCGATGTCATCTGCGCGGTCCTGATCTGTCCAGTCGCCCTTGATATTTGCGACCTTCAGGCCGATCACCAGTCCCCCTTTCACCGCCACCAGGCTTTCGCCCGGACCGAACCAATAGGCCTCAAAAGCCAGTGCATCAACTCGCTTGGCGGGACTGATCACGTGAAAATGGTTGATGGGGGCGGTGGGGTCAGTTGGCCGTGGGTAGATCGACACTTCGATTTCTCGGGTGTCGCCCTTGTAGTAGCAAGCGCCGTCGCCGACCGGCACCGGCGGGTGGCCGTCGTAGGTGAACTGTCTGTGGGCGTCGTCCCCCACGTATTTGGCGGCGATGACCGGCGTGAGCAAGTCGCACGGTTGGCGAGTGGGTGCCGCGCTTGTCGGTGCAGTCGGGTGACTCGGCGGCGTGGTACTCGCGATGCCGGGTGTCGCAATCGGCATCGTGGTCGACGTGGTAGTCGATGCCGGGGACGCGGTGACCGTGACTGTCGTCGGGCCGGCCGTCGTCTGCTGCGGACGGGTCGAGCATCCAGCTACCGCGAATGTCGCTGCTGCCGTCGCGAGCAGCGCGAGCTTCGAAATCGAAAGGGCCATGGCTGTCCTTCACCGAGCGGTCATGTCGGAATCAAGGTTGCGGTGACCACCTTGGCAGATTCTTGGGGCGCAGCCGCGCCGGCTTTGATGCTTGCCGTCGGGCATATCTTGCGCAAGCAGAGCGTTATCAATGTTTGTCTCAATTGTCACATGGGTACCGTTGATAACAGCACCCCCGCATGGGTGCGACTGTCGACAGAGAGTCCATACGAAGAAAGAGCCGAATGGGTTATCGCTATGAACACTGTCTTGTACTTCAGCGCCAACGGCGTTGCATATGAAACCCGCGCCTACACACCGGCGGACATCACTCAACTAATTCAGAATCAGCGCCTTCAATGCCTGACCAGCGCTGATCGCCAGTTCGACTTCTGGTTCGCCCCTACCTCGCGTCGCTGCCAGCGTCGGGTCAACCGAGCCGCAACCGAACTATTGCTCGCGACAACGACGTTCACGGCCCGAACCGTACCGCTGCTGCGTGGCTCGATTGTCCTGGCCAGCCACGACGCCGAAGGCGATCTGGACGGGCTGAGCTGGGTGCAGTTGGATCAGCTGACCCGGCTGAGTAACACGGTGACCGATCGCGACCGACGCATTCTCAACCGGCGCATAGCCCGGGACGAACGCCGTCTGCGTCGCGAGGTGACCGCCAATACGCGCCGAATTCCTGCCTCGTCGACGAAGGTTATCGGCCACCGCGCAGGCGGTGTCACTACAGCCGAGCGCCGGACTCCAGCGATGCATCGATGACGTTGGGGCTCAAGATGTAATCGAGGACCGTCGTCGCGCAGCCGATGATGCCGGATCGCTCTCGATGTGCCGACGGGACGATCTGCAGGGTCCTGGTCGACAACGTGCTGGCATTGCCGTACAGCGTTTCTCGCAGTCCCGCCACGAAAACGTCGTAGGCGCCGACCATGTCGCCGGCCACCACAAGGACGGCGGGGTTGATCAGATTCACCGCGGCGGCGAGCACCTCACCCACGTGGCGCCCACTGTCACGAATCATGCTGCGCGCCTTGGCATCGCCACCGAGGGCCAGCGCCACCACGTCGCGCAGATGACTGACGGGGTAACCATCGTCTTGCAAAGCCCGCACGATGGCCCAGCCGCCGGCGACCGCCTCGACACAGCCCGTGTCACCACAGCGGCACGGAATACCTTCCGCCGCTGCGATCTTGCTATGGCCGAAATCCCCGGCGGCCTGCACGGCGCCCCGCTGGAGTCGACCGCCCATGATGATGCCGGCACCCAGCCCGGTGGAGGCTTTCACGACGAGCATGTCGTCGGCGTCCGCAAGACTTGCGCGCCGCTCCGCCAGCGCAATGACGTTGGCGTCGTTGTCCGTAACCACCGGAGCGTCGGTGAGGCCCCGGAAGTACGGAGCCAAGGGCACACCGTCCCAACCGCTCATGTTCGGCGAGTCCAGACTCGCTCCGAGCTGCTGGTCGACAGTGCCCGGCAGGCTGAGTCCGATCCCGAAAATGCGGTCGCCTCGGTGGCCGGAGTCGTCGAGCAACGCACCGAGGTGCTTGACCAGGTCGGGCATCAGATCGTCCGGCCCCATGCCGGGTTCCTGATTGATGTCGGTGGTGGCGAGGATGTCGCCGACGAGATTGCACAACGCCAGCTGGGTACGGCTACGCCCGATCGCCACCGCGAGAACGATTCCGGCATCAACATTGAACATGAGTTGGCTCGCCGGGCGGCCGCCTGTCGACGCGGCGTGGTCGGGCTCGACCACCAGGCCGTGGGCTTGCAGCGCAGCGAGCCGTGCAGTTACCGCGGTCCGGGACAGCCCGGTGATCCGGCCGATCTCGCTGCGGGTGATGGCACGGTGGTCCCTGATCACGGCGAACACTTCGCCGGCAGTGGGTGACACCGACGTGCCGCTTTGCACCATGGCTCCCATTGAAGCAAGTCGAGATGGGCCCAGGCAAACCTAAGATGCCATCAATTAGGTTTTTGGAATACATAAGTACCTTGCAAAAAGTCATAACTGGTGTAGGGTCCGTACTGAAACGATCAAGCCCCCGAGGACCCGTGCGCGGCCGCTGCCGCCGCATGAACGCCGGGGACACCTCCTGCGCATCCCATATTGCTGCGCAACAACAGAATTCACGTGGCCAGGCGCCACCCAGATCTAAGGAGATCAGCAGTGACCATTCGGATCGGCGTCAACGGTTTCGGGCGCATCGGGCGTAACTTCTTCCGGGCCCTGGACGCGCAGAAGGCCGCAGGCATCAACACCGATCTGGAAATCGTGGCGGTCAACGACCTCACCGACAACGCCTCCCTGGCGCACCTGCTGAAGTTCGATTCGATCCTGGGCCGGCTGCCCTACGACGTCAGGCTCGACGGTGAGGACACCATCGTCGTCGGCGACGCGAAGATCACCGCGCTGTCGGTGAAAGCGGGCCCGTCGGCGTTGCCGTGGGGTGAGCTGGGTGTGGACATCGTGGTGGAGTCGACCGGCATCTTCACCGACGCCGCGAAGGCCAAGGGGCATTTGGATGCCGGGGCCAAGAAGGTCATCATCTCCGCGCCGGCCACCGGTGAGGACATCACCATCGTGATGGGTGTCAACGACGACAAGTACGACGGCAGCCAGAACATCATCTCGAATGCCTCGTGCACCACCAACTGCCTGGGCCCGATCGCCAAGGTGCTCAACGACGAATTCGGCATCGTGCGTGGCCTGATGACCACCATCCACGCGTACACCCAGGACCAGAACCTGCAGGACGGCCCGCACAAGGACCTGCGCCGCGCCCGGGCCGCGGCGATCAACATCGTGCCGACCTCCACCGGCGCGGCCAAGGCCATCGGCCTGGTGCTGCCCGAGCTCAAAGGCAGGCTCGACGGGTACGCGCTGCGGGTGCCGGTGCCCACCGGATCGGTGACCGACCTGACCGCCGAGCTGGGCAAGTCCGCCTCGGCCGCGGAGATCAACGCCGCGATGCGGGCCGCCGCCGAAGGTCCGCTCAAGGGGATTCTCAAGTACTACGACGCGCCGATCGTGTCGTCCGATATCGTCACCGACCCGCACAGTTCGCTGTTCGACTCCGGGTTGACCAAGGTCATCGACAACCAGGCCAAGGTCGTCTCCTGGTACGACAACGAATGGGGCTACTCCAACCGCATCGCCGACCTGGCCGCACTGGTAGGTAGGTCGATCTAGCGGTCGCAGTCAGTAGACCGACCGCGGGGCAACGCGTCTTCTGGCACTGCCGCGCAACGAATTACCGCTTGCGTGCAGCACGTTCTCGACGGAACAACCTGGACCGCAACGAATCCCGACGGATCATGCGCCACCCGCAATGTCGAGATCGGCGACGTGCCCACATTGTTGGCCGACACCTTCGGCACCGAGCTGTCGGACGACGACAGTGCGGTGCTCGTCGACTGGATGCGCGCACGCCTCTAGGTCGATTCCGGAGGACTCGACCATCCGTCCCGATCGGCCTGCCCATGTCGCGGGTCTGACATCGCTTCAACCGCTAATGTGCACTCGCACAGGTGACGGCCATTCGTCGGCGAATCACCGTTGCTCGACGAGAGGCGGTGAGGACGACGTTCGGCGAATTCTGGAGCTGGTTGGTCAATCGCGACTGGACACTGAGCCAGATCCACACCCCGATGGAGTGGTTCGCATTCCTGAGCATTCCGTTGTTCACCGCCGTCATCGGCTGGCTCATCAACTGGACCGGCCTGATCATGCTGTTCTACCCGGTCAACTTTCACGGGTTCAAAATCCCGGGGATGGCCGAGCTGGCACGGCTGTTGCCGCACAAACTGCAGGAGATCCCCGGCGTCCTGCAGGGCGGTGTCGGCTGGCAGGGCATCGTGCCGGCGCGCGCGGCCAAGATGGGCTCGATCGCTTCCGACAAGGCCATCGCCAAACTCGGTACGCCCGCGGAGTTCTATCAGCAGCTCGAGCCCGACAAGATCGCCGAGCACATCGTCAGGCTGTTCCAGCCCGAGATCCCGCAGCTCGTCGACGAGGTGATGCTCGCCAACGACCCGCAGTTCTGGCGCGACCTGCCTACCGTCGGCAAACGCGCGATCGTGGCGCGCGTCCAGTCCCAATTGCCGGAAGTCGTGCAGTCGATCACCACCGAGATCGGCATCCACATCGACCAGTTGCTCGACCCCAAGATCATGGTCATCGAGCACTTTCGCAAAAACCCTGACCTGGTCATCCGTGTCTTTAAGGACATCGGCCAACGCGAGCTGAACCTGATGGTCAACTTCGGCTTCATCTTCGGGTTCCTGCTGGGCATTCCGGTCGCGTTCATCGACCACTGGTTCCACACGTGGTGGATGCTGCCGACGCTCGGCGTGATCGTCGGCTGGATCACCAACGCACTCGGCATGAGGCTCATCTTCGAACCGACCGAGCCGACCCGCTATTTCGGCATCAAATTCCAGGGCTTGTTCCTCCAGCGCCAAGAGCAGGCCGCCGAGGTGTATGCCGGGATCATCGCCGACGACGTCATCACGCTGGAACGCATCGGAGACTTCCTGATCGACGGGCCGAGTGGCGACCGCACCCGCCAGATGATGGGCGCCGCGCTGGGCCCGGCGATCGACCGCGCAGCCGGCCCGATCCGGGGCGCCGCACGGGTAGCACTCGGAGCCCAGGCTTACGACTCGATCAAGGCAGGCTTCGCCGCCCAGGCCGTCGGCCGGACCCTGACACCGTTCCGGGACGAGGAGTTCTCGAAGGCGCAATCCGGGAAAATCCGCACGCTGATCGCCCAACGCACCAAAGAACTTGCGCCCACTGACTTCGTCGAGATGTTGCGGTCGGCCATCAGGGAAGATGAGTGGATGCTCTACGCACACGGCGCAATCATGGGCGCGGCCGGCGGCTTCCTCCACTACGCGATCTTCTTGGGACTCGGTGTGGCATGAGTGACGACCAACGTCGGACCCCCAGACGACGCCACGCCCAGTGGGGGCCGCTCAGTGCCACGTTTTCTCCTCCACCGGACCAGTCCTCGTCGCTGTTACCCACGAGTGCCGAGATCGGCGAAGCGCTGCCCGGCCTGGTCCGCCTGGCCGCGACGGCCTGGGTGCGTACCGCCGAATGGACGTTGGTTGCGGGGCTCAAAACGGGTCGCCGCGCCCTCGAGATAGTCGCTGACCCGACATCCGCGGCCGACTCCGCACGCGAGCTGATGTCCGGCGTCGCCCAGGCCGGCGCGGTTTTCGGCGACCTGGCGAAGGCAGTCTCCAACGGTGTCTCGGTGTCGCAGGCCGTCGTCCAGGTCAGTGCCTCGCTCACCGAAACAGTGACGACGACCCACGACGTGTCGCATCAGCAGGAGGAAGAAGAGCGTCAGCGCAAGATGGAGCAGTCGTTGCGCTCCCAGGGGCAGGCGCTGCTGACCCGCTCGCGCGACGTGTGGAACACCGAGCGCGGCCACCCTGCCTACGCCCGCATCCTCGAGGAGATGGCGCCCGACGAGGCTCGCATCCTGCTGCTGCTCCTGCGCGGCGGACCGCAGCCGGCGGTCGACATCCGCACAGGCGGCCCCATCGGCATGGTGTCCTCGCGATTGGTGGCACCGGGCCTCAACATGATCGGACCGCGGGCAGGGCTCCGCTATCTG
>Ga0207671_10002688_pt1 | contig 18645 bp, 18 predicted proteins | sample KBSC24metaG_FD_184352 | JGI IMG/M metagenome (GOLD analysis project Ga0207671, IMG submission 184352) | Corn rhizosphere microbial communities from Kellogg Biological Station, Michigan, USA - KBS C2-4 metaG (SPAdes) (version 2) | ecosystem: Host-associated > Plants > Roots > Rhizosphere > Soil... | reverse complement strand
TGCTGTCTTTTAGCAATTCCCGGTTGCCCCAGGCTTCGGCTATAAGCGATTGTAATTCCATTCCCTTTAAAAATTTTTGCAAACATAGGGAAAAAGCAATTAGCGATTGGCTGTTAGCTATAAGCTATAAGCTGTTAGTGGCCTATTGGTGTTACCTCAGATAAGTGCGCAGAAAATAAAAAATTTTTGTTCTGATGGCTTCTGTGTCAAACATCGGCCCATAGTGGGGTGCGCCGGCAACAATGATTAGTTCGTTTTTAACGCCTGCCAATGTTAACCATGAATTCAGCAGAACCGATTGGGTATAGGGCACTGATTCATCTTTTTCGCCCTGCACAATTAAAAAAGGCGGGTCATATTTATCAACATAAGAAACCGGGCTGGCAATTTTAGCCAGGTCGGGTCTTCTGAGTGGCGTAGCGCCGAGAAGAATGGAAACAGGGTTGCGTTCATTATTAACAGCAGTATCCGTAGAACCGGCGAGTGCCCCAAAATCTGAAGGGCCATAAAAATCAAGTACTGTATTTATTTTAAAGACCGGCTTTTTACCGCCGGGATAAAAAGAGGCAATATTATTATTGGCCGATAAACCCAGCAGGGATGCCAGGTGGGCGCCTGCAGAAAAACCAATTAATGCAAATTTGTTTTTGTCCAGTTTATATTTAGCGGCATTGTCATACAAAAACTGTACGGCCTGGTTGCAATCCTGTACCTGGGCCGGGAATACAGCGGTTGTGCTGTACCGGTAGTCGATCGAGGCCAGCGCATAGCCACTGTCCAGGAAGCTTTTTACCGTATTTTTCATGTAGCCCATATCGGCATATTTGTCATTCAGCATCCATGCACCGCCATGTATCCAGATAACCAGTGGTAAAGGCTGGCTGGCGTTGGCCGGCAGATAGATGTCGAGCAGGTGAAAATGCGAAGTATCGCTGGCATAGGGGATATTGCCATAGGCCACTGCGCCTGCCGGCAGAATGGCTTTCATTTTATCTGTTAGCTGTGCGTTGGAAGTACTGGTGTTCAATACTGATAAGGCCGCAATAAAAAATGCGGCTGCAAATGACCTGGCTGGTGTATGCATCATAAACCGGTATTTAATAGTCAAATCTATGCAATGTTTGAATTGCCGGTAGCTAACTGCAATGTTGGGATAAAAATAAAGCCAGCCGGTATGATTGACCGGCTGGCAAAAAAAAATCCCCCTGCATGCAGGAGGATTTTATATATAGAACCAACCAACGTTTTAAATAATCCGGAAACCCACACTGAGCTGGAATCCCTGGTTTTTCCATTTGTCGCTGTTGCCCACATCATTGATGTTTGAGAGGCCAACGATATACCTTCCGCTTAGACGCAGTCCTGCTACGTTTAACTGAACACCTGCCAGCATTGAAAGATCGCCGCTCGAAAATGCATCTTTACCATTTTCGAACAGATTCCTGTGTTTATCCATTAAGATACCAAATTGCGGCCCCACCTGGAAAGAGATGAATTTGGCGGGACTGAGGTTTAGTAATAGCGGAATAGAAATATAATTGAGCTTTACATCTTTCAGGTTTTTTACGTTTAGTACGTTACTGAATGAAGTGTCTGCCTTGGTGTTGTACTGGTTAAATAATACCTCGGGCTGAATCTGCACATGGTTGGTGATTTTAATAGTTGCAAAAGCGCCGGCATGATAGCCATAATTGAATTCATCAGAAAAGGATTTACCATCTATCTTGGTAATATTGACGCCGCCTTTTACACCCAGTTGAAAAACGGGTACATGCAACTGTGCCACACCGGCAGCTGAAATTAAAACAAACGCAAAAAGAGGAACCAGGAGTTTCGTCTTCATGATGTAGAGTTTTTTAGTTGATGATTATTGCTCAAGTAATATGCCACTAAACTCTTACAGAAGTTAAATAAAGTTAATAGAATATAAATGAGATCACAAAATACTAGAAATTGTATGCCAGGCTAAGCGAGAATACCTGGCTGAACTTCTGATCGGTATCCTGGAAATAATAATCCATAAACCACACAGGCTGCAGGTTGAATTTTCCGATGGAATAAAATATACTGGCCGATAACGCAGCCGACTGTACCTGGAATCCATTGCCATCTGCATTCTTGTAGCTTTTATTAAACCTGGAGAGTGTAATTCTTTTTGTAGCGTAACTGATATTGGTGCTGGTTCTTATTTTTGAAGTGCCCGTTACCAGGTAAGTGGTAAGACTGGCGGTAAGGTTATCATTTTTTGCAAGTACGCCATACCATTCAAAATCTTTGCGCAAAGAGGCGGATAGCGACAGATCTTTAATATGGTTCGCAGACTCAATCGTTTTATTAACATACACCCATACCATTCGCTGCAGCACATTGCTATAGCGCTGTACAGAGTCGGAATACGTTAGCTTATCCCTGAAATTGCCGGTGGCATATCCCACTGCCACCCCATAACGCCATGTATCGTGGTGTATATTGAAATAGGCATACAGGTCATTATCATACGGACTTGCATTCAGGGTGGCGGTATCTTTTCCAAAATAACGGGTATAAGAAATGCCGGCCGATAATTTTGTGCTGATATAATCATAGGAAGGCGTAACCGCGTATTGATAAAAATGAAAATTATTATTGAGATTAGCGGCAAAGCCTGTTACGCTGATGCCGGCTCCTCTTTTGTGGTAATAGCCAAGGGTAGGGGTGAACGATAGCTGTCTTGTGGTAGCCTCCTGTGTATTAAGGGCATTGTTTTTTATACTAAAAGTTCTGTTGCCCATGCCCGCACCGGCCGAAAAAAAACTCCTGGGCTGCACCAATGAATCCAGGAAAGCATCAAAACCCATCATCAGCGAGTCCATTACCGCCGTCGTATCGCCTTTGGCAAACAGTGAATCCAGTTTGCGTTGCTGACCGAAACTGGTTTGTTTCACGGATAATAAAAACACAACAAATAAAACAGTCAGTATTGTTTTGATCATAAGGGTGAGGGTGGCTTTCAGTTCGTTCGTTAGTAACGCGGCTATGACCGTGGAAATTGCCGCGGGTTTAAGTAAGCAGCATATATTTTACCGGCCCGGGAAATCAAATTTTGTTGACTGCAACCGGGTTTATATATTTGTGTAACTGATTACATAATTAGTTACACAAATATTGTATGAACTTTTTTGACACCACCGGAAAAATGGCGCTGGGCAGCAGGTTGCGGTTGCTTACAGAACGCATTACAGCAGATGCTGCTGAGTTATACAAATTATATGGCGTTGGGTTGCAGCCCAAATGGTTTCCTGTATTTTATGTTTTGTCGAACAGCGAGCTGAAGACAATAACTGAGATAGCCAGAGAGATCGGCCATTCCCATCCCTCGGTCAGTAAAATCATCAGTGAAATGGCGTCAAAGGGGCTGGTAAAAGAGAAAAAAGATAAGGCAGACGGGCGTAGGAACATGGTATGTCTTTCTGCCAAAGGCAGGATGATTACTGAAAAAATACAGGACCAGTATACAGATGTAGGCAATGCCATTGAAAGTATATCTGCCAGCACAAGAAACGATTTATGGAAGGCCATTGCAGAATGGGAGTTTTTGCTTGAACAGCAAAGCCTGCTGCAGCGGGTACAGGAGCAGAAAAAACGAAGGGAAAGTGCGTCCGTTACAATTATTGACTACCAGCCGGCGCACCAGCAGGCATTCAGGAAACTGAATGAAGAATGGATTACCAGGTGGTTTAAAATGGAAGAAGCCGACTATAAGGCACTGGATAATCCCAAAGGCTATATACTCGACAAAGGCGGGTATATCCTGGTGGCATTGTACGAAAATAAACCTGCAGGGGTTTGCGCCCTTATTAAGATGAATGATCCGGATTATGATTTTGAACTGGCAAAAATGGCGGTATCGCCGCATGCGCAGGGAAAAAATATAGGCTGGCTGCTGGGAAATGCAGCGATTGAAAAAGCAAAGGCGGCAGGTGCCCGCAAAATTTACCTGGAAAGTAACACCATTTTAAAACCTGCCATCAACCTGTACCATAAACTGGGTTTTAAAAAAATAGCCGGGCATCCTACACCTTATGAACGCAGCAATATACAGATGGAGCTGGAGTTATCTTGAATTGTCAATGGTCAATGGTCGATGGTCTATCGTCAATGGTCAATGATCAATGGTCACGTCAGCTCTATCACTGTTATCTCGGGCAATATACCCACCCTGCCGGGGTAACCTATAAAACCAAAACCGCGGTTTACATATAATTTTTGTTTGCCGGCTTCGTACAAGCCTGCCCATTCCTTATACACGTATTCTACCGGGCTCCATTTAAAACCGGGTATTTCCACCCCAAACTGCATACCATGTGTGTGGCCGGCCAGTGTTAAATCAATATCGGCATATTTGGGTTGTACTTCGGCGTCCCAATGACTGGGGTCGTGGCTCATTAAAATTTTGAAAGGATATTTTGCTGCCCCGGGATAGGCCAAATCCATCCGGCCGTATTTGGGAAACCTTGCTTTGGCTCCCCAGTTTTCAATGCCGATTAATGCTATCTGTTCGCCATTTTTTTCCAACACTTCATGTTCATTCATCAATAAGCGCCAGCCCAGTGCGGCATGTACTTTTTTTAAATCTTCCAGGTTGGCTTTTTTAGCAGCATCGCTTTCCCAATGCACATAATCGCCGTAATCGTGATTACCCAGTGTAGAATATACGCCCATGGGTGCTTTCAGCCGGCTAAAGACATCCATATAGTGTTCCATTTCCACGGCCCGATCGTTTACAATATCTCCTGTAAAAAGAATGATATCTGCATTTTCCTTTAGTATTTTATCAATACCCCTGTTTACAGCCTGTTTGTCTGTAAAACTGCCGCTGTGAATATCGCTGATGTGCACAATTTTTAACCCTTTAAATGAGGCTGGCAGGTTATCATACGCCAGCTTAATATGTTTTACCTGGTAATTGTATTTGTTGCTAAATCCATACACCAGGGTTCCAAAAAGGGTGCTGCCTGCCCCAATGCCCAGCCAGCTTAAAAAAACAGAACGTGAGATGCCTTCGGCGCCAAATCCCTCTGCTTCCGTATTGCGAAAGAAAATTTTTCCGGACGCCCATTGTACCACCCGTCTTATATCGTCGATCAAAAAAAAGACAACCGATATTATTTTTGCGAAAAACAAACCCAATATGGTGGCAAATAAATAAGTGCGTACTGCACGCGGCCATTTTTCATAATTGGTATACGGCATCAGCAACAATAAAATAACAGTAGCTGCTGAGAGGGTCCAGTAGGCGATATAAATAACCTGCCTGGTTTTTGCGCTGGCACCATTGCTTACTATTTTTACCGCCTGGAAAACATACAGATCCAGCAATAGCATTATTACCAATATTATCCATACAAAAGCCGGGTTGCGCATATAAAAAATTTAAGTTTACAATTGAAATTCTTCCAGTTACTGGTTCCTGTTCCGGTTGACGTTTTGATGCGACAAATATTTTCCCTTCAGCTAAAATAATTTGCGAAGTTGAATTGCACTGATTTAAAATAATCGGTAAGATGCCCGGATGGGCCACATCATGATTGTTTGGACAAAACTTTGTCAAAGCTACTTATAGCCTGCCTTGGCTTTGGCAAAGTTTACACAACTTTTAGGGCTTAAAAAGCCAAAAATTCATCCAGTTGTTCATTAATGGCCTGCAGGGTGCCGGCATCTGTAATTACATTTGCGCCATTCAGCAGTTTATCAACCACTGAAATCGGTAATTTGTTGGGATGAACATGTACTTTCATAAAATGAAGGATGCCGGTCAGGTGCTCCATACCCCGCAGATTACCGGCCCGGCCGGTTGAAACGCCTGTTAGCAGGGCTTTCTTTCCCCACCAAACTTTTTTGGTATCGGTAATATCAAACAACGACTTTAAAACCCCCGGAATGCTGCCATTGTATTCGGGTGAGATAAAAATAAATTTGTCTGTAGGTATAAGTACTTCCTTTTCCAGGTTTTGTATGTTGGCGCTGCGCTCATGCACATCTAACCCCTCCAGCGTAAGAAATTTGGCTGTTACTCCTTTTTTGCCCAGCAATTGCAGGTATTGAGCAGCCACTTTACCCGTATTGCTGCCAAGCCTGTTGGTGCCGCTTATTATTGTAATCATATTATTTACCGCTGTTAGGCCGGGGTTTTAAAAGTTTATTCCTTTATCTGAATCATTACAGGTTAATCAACAATGCTTTGTTCATTTAGTTGCAGCCCGGGCGTATTCCCTGCACCGGCCGTGCCGGAAGCACCTGCTCCAAAAATAAAACCGGGCTTATTGAATTATTTCCCTGCAGCCTGCAAAAATATCCCAAAACAGAAGCTTTCGTTTCTTATTTTGAAATGCTATTTTTGCCCACTGCGGTTGACGGTATCGCCACCTAATCCGCGAATATTTCCCAAACTTAGTATATGAACTTAACATATTACGGTCATTCCTGTTTCAGTGTAACTATTCAGGGAAAAATACTGTTGTTCGATCCGTTTATCACGTATAATGAACTGGCCAACAATATTGTTGATGTAGACGCCGTAGCAGCCGATTTTGTGTTGCTTAGTCATGCCCACCAGGATCATACCGGCGACTGCATACGTGTTGCCACCCGTACCGGTGCAAAAGTAATATGCAACTGGGAAATACACGAGTGGCTGAATAAACAGGAAGTACCCAATACCCATCCTATGAATACAGGCGGCAAATGGGATTTTGGTGTTTTTACGGTAAAGTGCACAGTCGCCCAGCACAGCAGCGGCTTGCCCGATGGCAGTTATGGTGGCAACCCAATGGGTTTTATAATTACCAGCAAAGAGGGTAATTTTTATTACAGTGGCGATACGGCGCTTACACTGGATATGCAGCTCATCCCCAAATGGGCAAAACTAAATTTTGCGGTATTGCCTATTGGAGACAACTTTACCATGGACGCTGCCGATGCCGCAGCCTGCGCAGGTATGATTGAATGCAAAACGGTGGTAGGCGTTCACTATGACACTTTTGGGTACATCAAAATAGATTCGGCAAAAGCCAAAAAGATATTTGCTGATGCAGGTGCGGAACTGAAACTGGTGAAAATTGGAGATAGTATTGAACTATGATGTGTCACTCAAAAACGGAGCAGGAGCCAGGTGTACATTTTTTTGATGTTTTTGTGTGAAAATGAAGAAGACGGGAGCGTTGCATTTTATTCAACAGTACAAGGGTGCGACGCAAGAATGATGGGGTATAAAAAATGCCCGGACAATAATAGTAACCCTTCCGGTCGTACACCGGCTTTATTGCAGGAAAAACTAAATAACTTAAAACAACGGCTAGCAGCTAAGGCTAATAGCTATTAGCTAACAAAAATATGGCAAGAATAATCGGTATAGCAAATCAAAAAGGAGGGGTAGGTAAAACCACCACGGCTATTAACCTGGCGGCAAGTTTTGCCGTGCTGGAGTTTAAGACCCTGCTGGTAGATGCAGACCCGCAGGCCAATAGCACCACGGGTACGGGTTTCGACCTGCACAATGTGACCAAAAGCCTGTACGATTGCATGGTAAATGAAACACCCGTAAAGGATGTGATTCTTAAATCTGATATTCCCAACCTGGATATTGTGCCCAGTCATATTGATTTGGTGGGTGCTGAAATTGAAATGATCAATTATCCCAATCGTGAAGGGGTGTTAAAAAGTTTGCTGGAACCGGTGCGCAATAGTTATGATTTTATTGTGATTGACTGCTCTCCCTCGCTGGGGCTAATAACTGTTAATGCGCTGACTGCCGCCGACTCGGTGATTGTGCCGGTGCAGACAGAATTTTTTGCTCTGGAAGGCCTGGGTAAACTGCTGAATACCATAAAAATTGTTCAGAACCGGCTTAACCAGCAATTGGCCATTGAGGGTATTTTAATGACTATGTACGATGGACGTTTGCGTTTGTGCAACCAGGTGGTTAGTGAAGTAAGAAAACACTTTGATGAAATGGTTTTCAGCACCATCATTCACCGCAATTCCAAAATAAGTGAAGCCCCCAGTGTAGGCAAACCCGTTATACTCTATGATGCAGTAAGCAAGGGCGCCATGAACTACCTGAACCTGGCAAAAGAAGTACTGCAGAAAAATGATATGACGAAGATAAAGCAGGAAGAACGCATTCTTGAATAACCTGGAATTAGTTATCGGGGATTAGTAATTGGGTTCGCGGCTACTAATTCCCCATTCCCAATTCCACATTCCTATAAACATGAATAGTCCCAAAAAAAATAGCGACGCCCTCGGCAAAGGCATCCGTTCACTTTTGCAAAGTATAGATTCTGACCTTAAAACCACCAGTGGTACGTTAAAGACGACTGTGGTGGAGCAGGCCACCGGCATATTGCGCATACCCGTTGCCGAAATAGAAACCAACCCAAAACAACCAAGGCATCATTTCGATGAACAATCGCTGAATGAACTGGCGGCATCTATAAAAATGCACGATATCATACAGCCGGTAACGGTTTCTAAATTACCCGGCGGACGGTACCGGCTGATTTCGGGCGAACGCCGCTACCGGGCGGCCAAAATAGCGGGACTGGTTGACTTACCTGCCTATATCCGCCAGGCCAATGATGCACAGTTGCTGGAACTGGCATTGCTGGAAAACCTGCAGCGCGAAGATTTGAACGCCATTGAAATTGCATTGAGTTATAAAAGAATGATGGATGAACTGGACCATACCCAGGAGCAGGTGGCTGAGCGTATGGGCAAGGAACGCAGCACAGTAGCCAATTATATACGGCTGCTGAAATTACCGCCCGATATACAGGTAGCGGTACGCAACGGCAGCCTTACTATGGGTCATGCAAGGGCACTGATTAACGTGGATACGGTAGACAAGCAGTTGTATATTTTTCATGAAGTAGTTAACCGGAAATTGTCTGTAAGGCAAACAGAAGAACTGGTACGCAAGCTGTACAAAACAGCCACGCCCGTTAAACAATCTGTAAATTCCGGATTGCCGCATGCGTATAAAAAAATAGAGGATAATTTAGCATCGCACTTCAGCACCAAAGTGAGGCTTAACCATAACAAAAAAGGTTATGGCAGCATCAGCATTGAGTATTATTCGCTGGAGGAGTTTAATAAAATACTTGATCAGTTGGGGGTTTCCGCTAATTAAAACGCATGAAGACAATCCGTTTGTTTTTTTTACTGGCTGCAGGTCTTATAGGTGGTCATTTTTCCTTTGCGCAAAAAAAAGACAGTACCGGCCTGCGTGTAATGAGTGTAGGAGCGGTGGGCGCTAAAAAGCCAGCAGTCGACTCAACCGGCAAAAAGAAACATGATCCGCACAAGGCTACCATGCATTCCTTAATCTTACCCGGATGGGGGCAGGCGTATAACCGCAGTTACTGGAAGATACCAGTGGTATATGCTGCATTGGGTATTACCGGCTATGTGTTCAACTACAACCGTATACAATACAACAAGGCAAAATATGCTTATTTCTACGTGGTAAACAGGGGAACGGCGGATTCCAGCAAATTTAGCCTGGCTAAAATTACAGATCCTGCACTAAGAAGTTTTGCCGAAGCCGGCGATAGTTATACTTTACAGACTTACCGCAATGAATCAAGGAAATATGTTGATTATTCTGTTTTATATTTTTTCCTTTTCTGGGCGCTGAATGTGGTAGACGCTACCGTTGATGGTCACCTGAAAGATTTTGATGTAAGCAATGATCTTAGCTTTAGAATAAAACCTGCCATTAATGCACTCCCCAATACACTGGGTGTAAGCGTTGTTTTTGATATTGGAAAACATCCGCCCAAACGTGGTCCCTGGCAAATGCCTTAAAAGATGTCGGATGTCGGATGGCTGATGTCTGATAGCTAACGGCTATCAGCTGTTAGCCAGTATTCATTGTTCAAAGGCAGGTGTACGGTAAAAACACTGCCCTTGCCGTACTCACTTTCTACTGAGATGGTGCCTTTTATTTGTTCCACCAGGTATTTAACAATGCTGAGCCCCAGGCCGGTAGACATTTCGCCCCCGGTGGGTCTTGAAGATAGTTTTTGAAAACGCTGAAACAGCAGGTGACGGTCTTCTTTTTTTATGCCCGGTCCTTCATCGGCAACAAATATCTTAACTTCTTTCTTGTTGCCTGTTATGGCAACGGTTACATTTTTACCGGGTTCTGTATATTTTAGGGCGTTCGACAAAAGGTTTTCTATAATCTGTGTACAGCATTCCCTGTCTGTGAACAACAAAAAATTTTTATTGTTTTTAAAATGCAGCTGTATGTTTTTTTTACGGGCAAGGGGGGTGTACCGATCTATTATTTCATTGGTGAGAACGTTAATATCAATCTCATGAATAAAAAGCTGCATTTTTCCGCTGTCAGAAAGGCTGGCTGAGAAATAATTGGCCAGGAGCGCCTTCATCTCCAGCGAGGCATCGTGTATCATATCAAACACCTTTCTTTCTTCCTGTGAACCGGACTGGATATTGTTTTTCAGCAGGGTTTCGCTAAGCATAGAAATAGCTACCAGCGGCAACTGTAAATCGTGCGTGGCAATATCCATAAAGCGATCCTTTTCACGCTTTACGATAAATAAATTTTCATTGGCAATTGTAAGTGCATCATTTTTTCGCTGCAGGTCTCTGTGAGAGTTGAGCAGTTCTTCTTCCAGCTGTTTACGTGCTGAAATATCCATTACCACGGAACGGCTGCTTTTGTAATTGCCTTTGCCATCATAGTTGGCTGTTGCATTAATCAGTACCGGGAAACTACTGCCGTCTTTGCGTACAAAAAAAAATTCTTCTTCCCTGAGAAACCCTGTTTTCATGAATTCAGGAAATATATGCGCGAACTTTTTTTTGCTTTCTGCAGAAAGGATATCCGTAATTTTCTTTACACCTTCAAAGCCGGTTCTTGTTTCGCCCAGCCATTGCAGTTCGGTATCATTGACATGTATAAAAACTCCTTTATCGTTGAGCGAATGATAACCACAGGGGGCGTTGTTATAAATGGCTGCTATTTCTTCAAGCGCCTGTTGCAATTCTTCTTTATCTTTCTTTAATAGCCTGGCAGAAGTTAACAAACGCGTGTATTTGGGCCCGATATCTGTGGTGTATGGTTCTGTATGTTCAGCCTTTGCAATACTTTTTTTATATAATTTGATATTTTTCATTGTAACGGTGTCAGGTACAAGGGCAATCGCAGATCAATATTATTAAATATCACAATTCAACCGACAACAAAAATCAACTTAATTGGTAAAATAAATGATAACACTTAGCTGTCTTTTGCCCTTTAATAAAATCTTAATGTGCAGGATTGGTAGTTCGACAAGGGGCAAGAGGCAACACTGAAAAAGATATGATCGCCCATAAAAGCTTGCAGGTAAGGACTATAGCAACCAGTAAATGGCTGGCAGGCAGCCGGATTTTTTAAGGAATGATGACGGGTTGCTGACTAATGGTTTTACAAAGGACCGGGGTATGGCACAAAAAAATGGCCGCAGTAAGCGGCTATTGGGATAGTTTCTTTATAAAAATAGCGGCCGGGTGAACCGGCCGCCTTATATAAAAACATTGCTGTTTTATTTATTAAGTTGTTGCTTTATTTCGGTAAGAACAAGAATGGCCATGGCAATATTCTGCCATTTAAATGTGTCGGTTGTTAGCTGGCGAACACTTTCCAGTTGGTTAATTATTTTATCAATAAACGATTTAATGGTGTCGGTGGCCAGGTTCTTTCTTTTTAGCAGAAGCACGGTCCGCTCAATGTATTTGCCCGCTTCCTTCGCCGGAAGGGAATATAAAATGCGGATAACAAGTTTGGCGCGGTACTTATCCAGAGATATTGGCATACGCATGTTTTTTTGGTTAGTAAAATAGGATAATCAAAAATAGCTAATTTATTTTAAGTAGCGTTGGTGGGGATAAAATGTAGGTATCCCTGTTTTCGACGGGCTTCTCTACAACGCGCAAATGAGACAGTTTAGTATTTGGCAGTGCATATGCAGGCTGCCAATCGTCTGTCCTATGGTATAGTGTACCCCCCCCGTCGGATATCATTTGTCAGCGGTGTAACATTGGTTTGTGCCGCTGGAATAGAACATGTAAATACCATTGCGTTTAGCAAAGATCCGAAGCGTCTCTCAGTATCTTATTTTGTTGTTCCCCCTCCGGGAACTGCGTCACCACGGGGCCAGCGGTGATTTTCATTTTTCGTCGCTGGCATTGAGGCGATGCCAGGGGCTTGTCCGGGGTGCAATCAAACGAAAGGGCCAGTTATGCATCTATTTTTTTAAAGCCATTTTTCTGCTACATTCCGGCCTTATACAATTAAATGTATTAAAGCAAATAAACAGGAAGATGATTGATTATCTTGCTGCATACAAGATGGCCGATTGCATATGATAAAGGAAATACACTTGCCATTTGATTTTGAATGGGCGCCTGCTGTATCATTGAAAGCCGGTGAACTGCAATGTTTGTATGAAACGGGAAAATTGCGGTATATACGAAGGGGAGAAACAGAATTGATCAGGATGATCTATGGCGCCGTAAGAGACGATAACTGGGGAACCCTGCCATACAGCATAGAAGATGAAAAACTGGTAATTGAAAACGAAAGTTTTAGCATACAATTTACGGCTGTCTACGGCCGGGAAAAGCCTGTTTACAAGGCGCTTTTTACCATTGAAGGGAGGGCGGGCAGCAGCATTTCTTTTTCTATGAAAGGAACGGCACTGGCAGCATTTCAAAAAAACAGGATAGGCATTTGTGTACACCATCCCATTCAATCCTGCGCCGGACAAGCGGTAATGGTTAAACGCCCCGACGGCACCAGTTACCAGGAGGTCTTCCCCGAAATGGTGAGCCAGCATCAGCCATTGCTGATGATTCAGGAAATGCAATGGACAACCAGCGACGATACAACTGTTCAATTGTTTTTTGACGGAGATGTTTTTGAAACGGAAGATCAGCGCAATTGGTCCGACAGTTCCTACAAAACCTATTCTACTCCCCAGCACATTCCTTTTCCGGTGGGTGTACTGCCGGGCGAAGCGATGTTGCAGGAACTTAGATTAATTGCCGTCAACAGCGTGGGCGGCCCGATACAGGTGAAAAATTACCAGGAAGAGAAAATTCCATTTCCAGTTATTGGCTATGGCAAATCGGTTGGTCACCCGCCGGTTACCAATGCTGAGGCGGCATTGTTGCAAAAAATTCCATTTAATCATTACCGGGTCGTATTGGAAATGGACCTGGAAAACTGGGCGCACGAATTAAATGCCGCGTTTGCAGAAGCCATCCTTTTACGTACGCGCCTTGAACTGGTGATTGTTTTCCCGCAGGTATTCAATTCAGTGCCCCCAGTTTTATTAAGCATGCTGCAGGGGAAACAAGACTTATTGCACAGCATATTGTTGTTGCAGAAAAATAAGGCCGTTTCGCCACATGCATTGCAGGCACAGGTATACCCGTTGTTGAAAGCAATGCTGCCGGCAGTTCCGGTTGGCTATGGAACCGGTTATCATTTTGTTGATCTTAACCGGCAACGGCCCGGTACTGATTTTTTTGATTTTACCAGTTATAGCGTTCATCCCCGGGTGCACATGACCGACAACAGATCTGTATGGGAAAACCTGGACAACCAGCCAGACATGGTAGCTACAGCCGGTTCATTTTCCTCCGGGAAGCCTGTTTTTGTTTCTCCGGTAACATTAAGGGACGGGTACCAGGACCCCGGCAACGGAGAAAAACAATCCGCCGCACTGGTTGCCTGCTGGACGCTGATGAGCATCCAGCAACTGGCCATGGCCGGTAGTATTACACTGCATGAAATATTTGGCGAAGCAGGTTTGCTGCGGTCTGAAACAAACAGCGATGGTACGCACCAGGTGCTTACTTCAGTTTTGTATGAGATGCTGGCGGCATTACATCAATTTCAACCGGTTTTTATTATTAAACGATACAAAGGCAGGGATGTTTTGACCGATGGATTGTTACTTGAAAATGCTGGCGGCGAAAGACTGTTTTTTAAGATGCCCGGCGAAATAACGGGTGCTAAATATCAATAGGCAATGCGGGTCCCTGTTTTTTATTTGTTCAACCAATACACCGCAGTGCGAATAAAAAAAAAATTGCGGGCTTGTTTAATATTCCAGGCTATAGTGTGCAGGAGCTGTTATGGTTATTACAATGATGGTAATCTTGTGGCAGGTTGGTGCTTTATTTTTTCCAGCCAGGCAGCCATCGACTTTACAATACCGGGATATTTGGCGGCAAGGTTAGTTTGTTCGCGCAAATCTTTATTCAAATCATATAGTTGCGGTTGCGGCGAATTGCCCAGTTGAATATCGGTATTCGTATCGTATGCTTCACCATTTCCGGGCTCAATGTATTTCCATTTATCTTTTAACAAGGATAATACGCCGGCATGTTCCACTGCATAAACCCGGTCTTTTACGGAATGTCCCAGTAATACATCCAGGCTGTTAAAACTATCCGGCGCTTCATTGCCTGCCAGAGACTGCTGTGTCAGCGCGGCCAGGGAGGCGTAAATATCCAGTTGACTGAATAATGCGGCAGAAGTTTTACCAGGAAGTATTTTTCCGGGCCATTGCACAATCAGTGGCACGCGGGTACCTGCTTCAAAGGCGCTGTATTTGCCGCCTTTTAGTATGCCTGCGGGTGTATGGCCATTTAATTTCGCTACCGCTTCATCCTCGTAGCCATCATTTACCACGGGGCCATTATCGCTGCTAAAGATAATCAGGGTGTTTTCAGTAAGATGAAGACTATCCAGTGCACGGCAGATGCGGCCCGCACAATCATCCAGTTGCAATATTACATCGCCCCTGGATGCCAGCCCGCTTTTGCCGGCAAAGCGCTTATTGGGCGCCCTTGGCACATGTATATCATGAGTGGCAAAATAAATAAAGAAAGGCTGTGCTTTATTCTTTTCAATGAAGCCGATTGCCTTACGGGTAAGTATATCCGCAATAGATGAATCCTGCCATAAAGCAGCTTTGCCGCCGCTCATATAGCCAATACGGCTGATGCCATTTACAATTGCCTGGTCGTGCCCATGCGAAGGATGTAAGCTAAGCAATTCGGGATTCAGTTTCCCGGTGGGTTCATTGGCTATGGCTTCTTTATAGCTGACTATAATTGTATCGCTGGGATCCAGGTTAACCACATGGTGGTTTTCTACAAATACGCAGGGCACCCTGTCGCCGGTAGCAGGAATGATATAAGAATAGTTAAAGCCAAGTTCTCCGGGACCTGGTTTTATTTCATGGTTCCAGTCGGGCCCGTCTTTAGTACCCAGGCCCAAATGCCATTTGCCAATGGCTGCAGTCTGGTAACCCGCTTTTTGCAACATGCCTGCAAGGGTGGGCCGGTCGGTGGGAATGATGAGGGCTGCATTGCCGGGGGCTATACCGGTTCCCTTTATTCGCCAGGCGTACTGACCGGTAAGCAATGAATAGCGTGAGGGCGTACAAGTGGCAGAACTGGTATGTGCGTTGGTAAAGCGAAGGCCTTTTTTCGCCAATGCATCAATATGGGGCGTTTTTATTTTGGTAGCACCATAGCAACTGAGGTCGCCATAGCCAAGGTCGTCGGCATAAATAAAAATTATATTGGGCTTTTGCTGGGCTGCCGCCAGCAGCACGTACAATAAGGCGATGATAAAAGAGAACCCTCTTTTCATGTTTATTTATTTACCTGCCGGAGTAAAGATGATGATCCTGTCTCAAATATACGGGATGCTGCTGCCAAATAAAAAAACAACAGTGCATACTGTTGTTTTTGCTGCCATGGCTTTTACAAACCGGCAGACCAGGCTGTACGGAATTACATCGGGAAGGTTTAATGGCCATATGGTACTGAAAGCTTATCAACGGATTTGCCGCCTGTACCAGGCCGGCAAATGGTTTTTTAAAACGATAAAGGGTCTTGCGTTTTCCGCCACTCAGGTGGCCAGGGATGGAGCAACTAAATAATTCTTTTATTTCTTATTATAATGTTAAGCGGTACAATTTTAACAATAGATAAATAACAAGTAAATTAGGCAGGCGGAAAAACCGGCGAATGGGAATATCGCCTTGACTTTTTTCACTCATCTAATTTCATTGCTGGTCATAACACCAGCAATGAAGGAAATTTTGATTGTTATGAAATTTCGAATAGCAAACCTTTTTTTACTTTATTTTCCATTCTTATTACTGTCTTTGAAGGCAGCGGGGCAGACAGCGGGCAATGCGGCAGACTCCCTTTCTCTTGTGGTAGCAATGAATACTTTTGTGGATGCGTTTAGCGGGCTGAACTGGCCGGTATTTGACGCTTGTTTTGCCGATGATGCAACGGCCTTTTTTCCACCTTCGGCAAAATTTCCGTACCGCGCCAATGGCAAACAAGAGATAGAAAATATTTTCAAAATAGTGTTTGAAAATGCACGTAAAAGAAATCCCGGTTCACCGCATATAGAGATACAACCCAGGGAAATAAAAATTCAAATGCTGGGCACCACGGCCATTACAAGCTTTTTGCTTACCGATCCCGATTTGCTGGGAAGACGTACTATTGTCTGGAAAAAGCAGCAGGATAAATGGTTGATTGTTCACCTGCATGCTTCGGGGGTGCCATTACCTCAATAAATGTGTTTTCAGTATAGGCTTGCTGTGGTGTGTTACGCCTGCCTTTAATTCAATTAAAATACATAATAACCGATGCCCCTGTTCGGTTATCTTGCGGTGGCTATACAGTTGGATTGCCGGCAACTCACCGGGGGCTGGTTTTGATCAAAAATAGCAACAACCGGTGAAGGTATAAGGCAGAAGTATAAGTTTTTAATGCCAATATTTTATAAGGAATTCCGGATAACATAACTTTAAACTTTTATCGCAATATTTATTACTTATAATACTATGGACAAAACTGCATTCAGAAGTCAGGGGTGGTTTGGCCGCAAGGGTAAAGACGGCCTTATTTACAGATCGTGGTTCAGGAAACAGGGTATACCCGCGGATGAACTAAACGGTAAACCAATTATTGGTATTTGTAATACATGGTCGGAGCTTACGCCGTGCAATTCTCATTTCAGGGAACTGGCGGAATGCGTGAAGCGGGGTGTTTTTGAAGCCGGTGGTTACCCGGTTGAATTTCCGGTTATGTCGCTGGGCGAAACAATGATAAAGCCAACTGCCATGTTGTTTCGTAACCTGGCCAGTATGGATGTGGAAGAATCCATTCGCGCCAATCCCATGGATGCGGTGGTATTACTGTGTGGTTGCGATAAAACAACGCCCTCGCTGGTAATGGGCGCCTGTAGCGTAAACCTGCCCACCATTGTTGTTTCGGGCGGGCCCATGCTAACAGGCAAATACAGGGGCCGCGATATCAGTACCAGTGATGTGTGGCGTTTCAGCGAAGAGAACCGGGGGGGTAATATGTCCGACGAAGAACTTAGTCTTGCTGAAGCGGGTATGTGCCGCAGCGATGGCCATTGTGCCGTAATGGGCACCGCATCTACCATGGCCTGTATGGTGGAATCGCTGGGTATTTCATTGCCGCAGAACGCTGTGATACCTGCACCTGATGCCGCGAGAAAAGTAATGGCGCATATATCTGGCCGGGAGATTGTAAAAATGGCCCGCGAGAACAGGCGTTTGTCTGATATACTTACCCGGGAAGCCTTTGAGAATTCAATTATGGTAAATGCAGCCATCGGCGGCTCTACCAATTTCGTTATTCATTTACTGGCTATTGCGGGCCGCATCGGCGTGCCCCTGCATTTATCAGATTTTGATAAACATTCCAGTGGCATACCCCTTATTGCCAACCTGCAGCCATCGGGCAAATATTTTATGGAGGATTTGTATTATGCAGGCGGTCTTACGGCCGTTATGAACCAGTTGCTGCCTTACCTGCATAAAGATTGTATTACTGTTAATGGCCAAACCATTGGCCAGAATGCCGCCAACCAGCCCAATTACAATGAATCAGTTATTGCCACGGTCGATAAACCTTTCAATCCGATATCCGGCATCGTGGTGCTGAAAGGAAATCTTAGTGTAGACGGCGCCGTTATAAAACCTTCAGCCGCCAGTAGCCACCTGATGCAGCATACCGGAAAAGCCGTGGTATTTGAAGATATAGACGACTATAAAAATAAAATTGATGACCCCCGCCTGGACTGCGATGAGAACAGCGTGCTGGTATTAAAAAATGTTGGGCCAAAGGGATACCCGGGCATGCCGGAAGTGGGCAATATGTCGCTGCCCGCAAAATTGCTCAATAAGGGTATTACAGATATGGTACGCATTTCAGACGGAAGAATGAGCGGCACCGCATTTGGCACCGTGGTACTGCACGTTTCGCCGGAAGCGGCAGCAGGCGGCACATTAAATATTGTTGAGGATGGGGACCTGATAACGCTGGATGTACCCAACCGTTTGTTGCATATTGCCCTTTCCGATGAAGTAATTGCGGAGAGGAAATTGCGGAAAAAACAAACGGTTAAATTTGAAGAAAGAGGATACGTCCATTTGTACCAGCAGCATGTGGAGCAGGCCAACCTGGGCGCCGATCTTGATTTTCTCAGGGGCGCATCGGGCAGTGAAGTGACAAGGGATA
>Ga0207671_10002687_pt1 | contig 18650 bp, 23 predicted proteins | sample KBSC24metaG_FD_184352 | JGI IMG/M metagenome (GOLD analysis project Ga0207671, IMG submission 184352) | Corn rhizosphere microbial communities from Kellogg Biological Station, Michigan, USA - KBS C2-4 metaG (SPAdes) (version 2) | ecosystem: Host-associated > Plants > Roots > Rhizosphere > Soil... | reverse complement strand
ACCACGTCCCGCACGGTGTCGTGCGCAATTTCTGGCGGCCGGTCGCTGATCGGTTCGTCGGAATGGAGTGCGCCTGCAAAGACATCGAGCCGGCCATTGTTGAGGACAAGGGCGACTTCGTTTGGCGCGGAGTGTCCAAATGATCAACATCCGTCGCACCTACGGCGGTCTATTCGACCGCTTCGCCCAGTACCTGATTTCTCGCGCGCGCCGGCGCCCGTGTGACTTCACCATCGGCGGCGAGCGCGAGCCCTACATGCTGCGCTGGTGGCTCACGCCATGGAGCGGCTGGTATCGCGACATTCCTGAAAAGGACATGACCTGGTGGCAGTGGCTGATCACTCGCCTGCCCGGCGCCTACCTTCACCGGATCCTGCGCAGCGACGACGACCGCGCGCTGCACGACCATCCGTGGTGCAACGTGTCGATTCTGATCGAGGGGCAGTATGTCGAGCACGTCATCCTCCCGGGCGGCATCCACGAGCGCATCTATCGCCAGGCAGGGTGCGTCACAGCGCGTTGGGCGAAGACAGCGCACCGCATCGAAATCATCTCGCCGGTTGTCGGCTACAAGAACAACATCGCGCTCCACGGGCCACACATCCGGGCTTGGTCGCTGTTCCTGTTCGGCTTTCGGCTGAGGCACTGGGGCTTCCATTGCCCAGAGCAGGGCTGGGTTCACTGGAAGGAATTCACCGCAGCAGATGATCGCGGTTCGATCGGCAAAGGATGTGGCGCATGATCGTCATCACGCACTTGAACCGTACGGCGCGCCATGTTCTCCCGGGCGACTGCTTCAACCTGATCGTCAGCGACAAGTTTGGCTGCGAGGTGGTGATCAGGGAAGAAATCACCGTGGCGAAAACGCTCGACTACATGGCGACGTTTCGGTTCGCTCTTGAGGACGGAACTTGCCCAGGCTTCCACCTCACCGGCATCTTCGCCAACTCAGCGGAATTGCCAGCCGAGATCCAGAGCGCTGTGATGATCGACGACCTGCCGCCAGACAAGTACCAGCGGTTCGTGTCGAGCTGTGGGATCAAGGTCTGATGCTGCGCGCGCGTCGCCCCCACCTCAAGGCCAAGACCACGGCTGTGCTCAACGCACTCGCCGATGTCGGGCCCGGTGGTGCGCCTGCCGACGAGATCGCGCGGCGCACGCACATCCGTACGCGCAATGCTGCCGCGCGCCTGCGCTGGCTTCAGCGTGGCGGGCTCGTGCGCTACGTCGAGAGCCAGGGCATCTGGCAACTTACCGACGATTCGATGTTCAAGACAGGAGAGAAAAGTGGAAAGTAACGAAACAAGCGAGAAGTTCGAGGCGTGGGGGTTGCTCGAGCTGTTCGGTCACCAGCGCCTCGCTGGCCAGCTTTCCGAGCAAACGGTCGGCGGCGTGCACTTCATTCGCATCGACGTGCCGCCCGTCGACGGAGCGGCCGCCTACACGCGTTTCTTTACCCAAGGCGCGATCTACGGCATGACGGTTCTGAGCGAGCAAGTCGCGCGCGCCATGGCAAATACGCTTCGAGCGAAACCGGTGCAGGCCTACGAGGTGCAGGCGCTCGAACACAGCGGACTTCAACAACACACGTACTCGTACCAGGACGATCCGGAGCGGGCAAATGGCTGAGACCGAAACCGCTACGCAAACGCTGCTCTCGGATCTGCGGCGCAACGGCAAGTTCGAACTAGACATGCACGCCAACGTTCGCGATTGGGGAAACGTCGTCGACATCTCGGTGTGCGCGTGGCGCGACGACGAGCGCTGGATCGGCGCACCGGTCGTTATGCAGCGGCTGGACATCGGCGACGACGTCTACACGGGCCCGGACACGATGCGGCTCTCGGTCAAGGTGGCCCAGCAGCTCATGGACGCGCTCTGGCGCGCCGGGCTGCGTCCGATCGAGGCCAACGGCAGCGCCGGCCAGCTCGGCGCGACCGAGCGCCACCTCGAGGACATGCGCGCGCTGGTCTCCCACAAGCTGGGCGCGCCGCTGCCGGCCGCCGCCAGAAAATAATCATTGCCGAGCATCCCCCTATCCGCTATGGAAGCCGTCCTTGACTTTCCAGCGCTTCAGAAGGCCACCGGCTACGAACGCGTCGGTGACGTCTCGAAGTGCCTGGAACGTCAAGGAATCCGATTCTTCCACGGCAAGAAAGGGGCGATATGGACAACGACGGACCTGGTCGCGCGCGCCGCGCTCGGCGAAACGATCAGCGGCGGCAACGATCTGACCTCACCCGAGAACTTCCTATGCAGGTAGGACGGCCACGTTTGCGGGACGATACCGTGCCGCGGCACATCGACCAGGCCAAGCTGCCGCGTGGCTGCTATTGGGACGGCCGCGACCGCGTCTGGTACACCATCGTGCGCGTGCACGTGCCGGACGCGCTCAAGCCGAAGCAGAAGCGCAAGCGCATCGCCGGGCCCACGGCGTCGATCGCCGAGCTGCACACGATCATGCAGGACCTGACCCAGCTCGACGTCGGCACCCTCGGCTGGCTGCTCGACCTGTTTCACGAGAGCGACCAGTTCAGGAAAGAAATCGCCGCGAGCACGCAGGCGCAGTACGAGAAGGCGAAAAAGACCATCGTCGATTACCCGACGGCGACGGGCGCGCTGGGGAAGTTCAAGCTCGCCCTGCTCACCCGGCCGCACTGGCAGGTGCTGATCGACGCGATCGCCAAGGCAGGCACGCCGACGAAGGCAAACCACGTCCTGCGCTATTCCCGGGTCGCCTTCCGCTGGGGCATGAACCGCGGCAAGTGCCCCAAGGCCTGGGCGAGCAACCCCGCCGACGGCGTCCGGCCGGCCAAGGAACGCAAGCAGAAGCGCATGCCGACGCTCGCCGCCTTCAAAGCGGTCCTTGCCTACGCGCGCGCCGGCGCGGCACTGAAATCGCACACGGAAGGGTCAATTTCCCCCTATCTCTGGGCGTCGATGGAGCTCGCCTACCGCTGCCGCCTGCGCGGCATCGAGGTCGACACCCTCACCGATGCGCACCACACGCCCGAAGGCATTGCGACAAATCGCCGCAAGGGCAGCCGCGACAACGTTGTGGCGTGGACGCCGGCGCTGCGCGAGGCCTGGGACGCGCTGGTCGCGCACCGCACCGCTGCGATGAAGCGCAACCGCGTGCCGGTGCCGATCAAGCCCGAGGAACGGTTCCTGATCGTCTCGCAGGAGGGCACACCGCTTTCGAAGTCCGGCCTCGACACCGCCTGGCAGCGCCTTATCCGCAAGGCGATCGCCGCCGGCGTCATCACCGCCGAGCAGCGGTTCAGCCTGCACGGACTCAAGCACCGCGGTGTCACCGACACCAAGGGCAACCGGGCCGACAAGCAAACTGCGTCAGGCCACAAGAGCGAACAGATGATGCACCACTACGACCACGACCGGCCGCTCGTGCCGGCGGCTGGGGAATAAATATGTTGTTGGCTGGTTTGGCAATGATACTTCGCGGTCTCGGTGGGAAGGAGACTCGCTACTTCAACTGTGCGGTAGAGCCCAGCGCCGAATTCGTCCTGCACCTAAAGCCGTTCACATTCCAATACAAGGAACTCGAGCGGGCCAAAGCAGTACAAGGCGCTAGGCAAGAGGTCGAACGCCAGATCGACAAATACCTCAGAGAGCACATTTTAGAACTCCGAAAGCATGTTCGGGCGCGGATCGTTTTTAACGATGATCAGTGCCGTGAGGTGATGCATTTCAACGGTGAGTACTGGAACTATCCGATACCTATCGTCCCGGCAGCAGGAGAATAGGAACATGCCTTTGTTTTGCGTCGTCATCGAGACCGTCGAGATCGGTCGCATGGTTTTCAAGGCGAGAAACGCTCAAGCGGCGGTGAATCTTGCGAACCGAAAAAAACGTGAATGGCTAAGCCACGACGGGCAACCAGAGTTCGAACAGCGGAAATGCACCGCAGTATCGGCCGCGCCGCTTGAATCGCTGAGTGATTTACCTGAAGGCTGGAAGGCCGACTCAACTCCATGGAGCTGGGAGGAGTACAGCGATGGCAAAACCATTCAGGAGTTGTTGCAACAATGAGAATGTGCGTGTGTGGTGGCCTGATTGTGGACCCACAGGCTCCTGCCGTGGCAGGGGATAACCGCTGCAAGTGCCCTTCTCCCCGCCTTGTCGCAGACGTGCCTGATTCAGACATAAGGTACGCCGCGCTGATGATAAAAAAGCGTGACAGCGAGAAACGCGGCGACGCGCTCCAGGATCATCGACGCGTCCTACTGGAGTACCTCCGCGTCAAGACCGATGCCGAAGACTGGCACGGCGTGGCAGATGCCGCCTGCGACCTACGCGAGATCGACGCAGAGCTGAAGGGGATGCGACACCTATGAGCGTCTACTACAAAATCGCCTGCGACGAAGTCAGGGAACACATTTGCCCGGGCGACATCAACGATGGCGGCATGAAAGAGTATTCGATCTCTTCGCCATTGAGCGCTTTCGGCCCTGTCGCCGTGTTCGCCATGTGGAATCGCTGGGAAGGAAAGCCCTGCCGCATAGTCAGCGACTCTGGCGAGGCGATCGCATATGACGACTACACTGACGTCACGAAAGCTGTTCTCGACGACTACAACGAATATTACGAAAAGCACCTCAAAGCCTCTCCGCCACATGCCGAGCCGGGTCTGACCATGCGCCTTGAAGACGTAGCCAAGTGGCACCGCGTACAGGAAAAAGCCTGTCGTCAGTCCGCGCAGGTTGCGCAGAAAGGTTACGAGCGCGGCTGCGAAGATGCGGCTGTCGCCGCGCACGGCTGGAATGAACTGGCTTTCTACCACGCGCGCATGGCGGAAGCGATTGAGGATTGCATGAATGCTCCCTCCCTCATCCCCGCCTTGGATCTGTCCGATCGGAGCTAAAATTGAAACGTACCGTCGCTGATCTACGGGCCGAAGCCAAGCAAAGGCTGGCCGACTGGGGCGAGGAAAACATCTTTCGGCCGTTGCGCGAGCTGGTTGATCGCGCGGGCCTGACCGACGTGAAGCTCGAGGTGCACCCGTTCGACTTCTGCGGCCAGGGTGAGCCGATGTCGTTTCGTGTCGTGGCTTGCACGGTCACTCGCCAGCCAGAGTTGAACTGGATGGACGCGGAACAGTTGCGGCAGATCGGCGTCAAGTTGGAGTACCGGGACGGTGGCGCGTTCCACCGCGGGCTCGAATGGCATCCTATCGACGGGCGCATTACCGAGCACTGCAGCGATTTCGACTTCAGGGTCGCAATCGAACAGCCACAACATGGCAAATATGCGGAGATAATCGATGCGCCGTGACCAATCCAGACAGACGCCAGCGTACCGCGCACTCGTGCGAAATTGCAGGTGCCCATCCCACTTGGAAAGCCGTCGCAAGTGCGAAAGCAGTGCGTGCAAGGCTCAGGGAAACGAAATCCTCAAATCGATCTGGGCTCCGTTGAAGTGGATAACGATAGAGGAAGTGGAGTCTCTCTTTCCGACATCGGAACAAGATGACGGAGAGGAACAGTGGCGCCTGGGCGACTATGACAACGGCGACCATGGCTGCCCGAACTGTGGACGCCGCCATTTCGTGTGCGCCAAGTGCGGCGAATCGTTCACCGCGATGAACTCCGTTGCCGAGCGTGAAGCAGAGGCCGCAGCGAACGGCTTCACCGACCTCCCGGTCGAGGACAGCGCCCGCGTGTGCGATGGCTGCTACGACGAACTGCAGCGCCAGCATCCTGACGTTCTCGTGCCCAGGAATAAGGAGCCGACCAGTGGATAACCCAATCTTCAAAGGCCCGGTCTCTCCAACCGAGCTGATACGAAAGGACGCCGTCTTCGAAACGGATGCTGAGCGCCTGCTCGCGTCGATCTACCATTTTCACCAGGACGTGACATGTCGGTGTATGGCTCTCGGCGCACTCTTCGATCGCTACGTTGGTCAGAGGTGCTGCGACAACTTTGGGTGCCCGCGAAAATTTGACGGAATGCGCGATCGAATTGCGCAGTACTTCGGCGACGGCGATGTCGAAGTAGGTGCTGCGCGGCTGAGCCGACTCCGCAAAAAAGAAGACCGAGATCAGTGGCGCGAGGTCGACGGCGGCCACGGTGACCAGATCCGCGCGGTGCTTGAAACCGGTGTTCTAGCGGTGTGGAAATGACGTGGAATTTTACGGGTGGTTTTACGGGTAGCGTTATATTGTAACAAAACGGCATTGCGCCGAAGTACCCAGAAGTGAGGAAAATCAAGGGTTGAAGTGGTGGGCCGTCTAGGACTCGAACCTAGGACCAAGAGATTAAGAGTCTCCTGCTCTACCAACTGAGCTAACGGCCCACTTGAGGTGAAACTGGGGTGGATGATGGGACTCGAACCCACGACATCCGGAATCACAATCCGGTACTCTAACCAGCTGAGCTACACCCACCACCGAGCCGACAATTGTAGCGCAAGTCACAGGTCGAAATACAAGAGTCCCCATCAATCTTGCAATGGCGCGCCCGGAGGGAATCGAACCCCCAACCCCGGACTTAGAAGGTCCGTGCTCTATCCGGTTGAGCTACGGGCGCATCCGGATAGTGTAACGCACGATCCCTGGGGGCTCTCGGAATCCAGACGTCGGAATCGAGAGCGAAGACAAATCTACCAGTATCAGTGGTCGGGGCAGAGGGATTCGAACTCTCGACATCCAGCTCCCAAAGCTGGCGCTCTACCAGGCTGAGCTATGCCCCGATATACCGCACGCCGATCAGGCCGCACGGGGGCGTGCATGGTAAGAGTCCGCATCGATCCAGTCAAACGCAGGCCCCGTTCCGATCCCGATGCGGCATTGGTCCGCATGGCACTCGCCGATGTCGTGAGCTAGCATCGACGCCCCTCGATACGGAGACGGACCATGAATCTTCAGGGCAAACGGATCGCAATCACCGGAGCGGCGGGCAGCCTCGGCAGCGTGATCGTGCGCGCGGCGCTCGACGCCGGCGCCACGGTGGCCGCGATCGACCATGCCGCCGTCGCTGCCGGTACAGGCAACCTACACGAGTTCGGCGGCGTCGATCTCTCCTCGGCCGCGGCCGTCGACCAAACCTTTAGCGCGATCGGCGAGAAGCTGGGGGGCCTCGATGCGCTCGTCAACGTTGCCGGCACGTTCCGCTGGGAGAAGCTCGAAGGCGGCAACCTGGCGACCTGGGATCTGCTGTTCAACGTCAACCTTCGCACCGCGGTTGCTTCCTGCATGGCCGCCCTGCCCCTGCTTGTGCGCAGCCCTTCCGCACGCATCGTCAACATCGGCGCGGCGGGCGCGGTGAAAGCAGGCACCGGCATGGGCGCCTACGCTGCCTCGAAAGCCGGCGTATTCAAGCTGACCGAGGCGCTGGCCGAAGAGCTCAAGGATCGCGGCGTCACCGTCAACGCGATCCTGCCGACCACTATCGACACGCCGGCCAACCGCAAGGACATGCCCGATGCCGATTTTTCGCGCTGGGTGAAGCCCGCGCAGATTGCCGACGTCATCCTGTTCCTGCTCTCGGACCAGGCTCAGGCCGTCACCGGCGCGCTGATCCCGGTCGCGGGCCGGACCTGATCGGCACAAAGGACGATGCCGCCCGCGCGTCGTCGCGGCTAGAGTAAAGCATCGACTTTTCCCCCGTATTTTTCCCTTTCCCCTCGCCACCAGGACTTTCATGGCCTCGCCTACCCTCCCCAGCGGCGTCGCGATCAACGCGCCATTGCATCCACGCTTCGACGAGATCCTCACCCACGACGCGCTCGCGTTTGCGGCTAAACTGCACCGTGCCTTCGAGCCGCGCCGCCAGCAGTTGCTCAAGGCGCGCATCGCGCGCCAGGCGCGCATCGACGCCGGCGAGATGCCGGATTTCCTGCCGGAGACGAAACACATCCGCGAAGGCGACTGGAAAATCGCGCCGCTGCCGAAGGCGCTCGAATGCCGCCGCGTCGAGATCACCGGTCCGGTCGAGCGCAAGATGATCATCAACGCGTTCAACTCGGGCGCGGATTCGTACATGACCGACTTCGAGGATTCGAACAGCCCGAACTGGTTCAACCAGATCCAGGGCCAGGTGAATCTGTACGACGCGATCCGCGGCACGATCAGCTACACGAACGAGGCCGGCAAGGTCTACAAGCTCAACGACAAGATCGCGACGTTGCAGATCCGCCCGCGCGGCTGGCATCTCGACGAGAAGCACGTGACCGTCGACGCCCAGCGCATCTCCGGCGGCATCTTCGACTTCGCCCTCGTGTTCTTCCACAACGCCAAGGAGCAGATCGCGCGCGGTTTCGGCCCGTTCTACTACCTGCCGAAAATGGAGAGTCACCTCGAAGCACGGCTGTGGAACGACATCTTCGTCATGGCGCAGAAGGAACTCGGCATCGCGCAGGGCTCGATCAAGGCGACCGTGCTGCTCGAAACGATTCTTGCAACGTTCGAGATGGAAGAGATCCTGTACGAGCTGCGCGAGCATTCGGCCGGCCTCAACGCGGGCCGCTGGGACTACATCTTCAGCGCGATCAAGAAATTCAAGAACAAGCCGGGTTTCTGCCTTGCCAATCGTGTCGCGATCAACATGGAAGTGCCGTTCATGCGCGCTTACGCGCTCGCGCTCGTGCAGGCCTGCCACAAGCGCGGCGCGCCTGCGATCGGCGGCATGGCGGCACTGATCCCGATCAAGGGCGACGCCGCGGCAAACGAAAAGGCACTGGCCGGCGTGCGCCACGACAAGAAGCGCGACGCCAGCGATGGCTTCGACGGCGGCTGGATTGCGCATCCTGGTCTCGTCGATATCGCCATGCAAGAATTCGTCGCCGTGCTCGGCGACAAGCCGAATCAGTGGAGCAAGCAGCGCGACGAGAAATTTGTCGCCGCCGATTTCCTCAATTTCGTGCCCGAGGCGCCGATCACCGAGACCGGCCTGCGCAACAACATCAATGTCGGCATCCATTATCTCGGCAGCTGGCTCGCTGGCAACGGCTGCGTGCCGATCCACAATCTCATGGAAGACGCCGCGACCGCGGAGATTTCGCGCTCGCAGGTCTGGCAATGGGTGGTCAGCGACAAGGGCGTGCTCGACGACGGCCGCAAGGTCGACGCCGCGCTCGTGCGTACGCTGATTCCCGAGGAACTGGCCAAGGTCAAGGCCACCGTCACGGCACAAGGCGAAAAGGTCGACACCTACGAGCAAGCCGCCAAGATCTTCGAAGAGATGGCGCTGTCGAAAAACTTCCCTGAGTTCTTGACTCTGCCCTTGTACGAAGCGATGGCTTGACGTCCGAGCCCGCGCGCAATGCGCGGGCGGCGTCATCAAGACTTGTCGTCGGCCGTGCCGATCACGCGGTAGTTGCCGGACTTCTCCTCTCGTTCGAGCTGGAGAAATCCGCGCTTCCTGCCCTCTTCGAGCAATGCACCGAACGATTTGAAGCCGTAATAGCTTTCGCTGAAACCCGGCTTGCGCCGCTTCACCGCCTGTTTGACCATCGAGCCCCAGATCGTTTCATCCTCGCCGCGTTCTTCGATCAGCGCTTCGACGGTTTCGAGGACGAGATCGAGCGCTTCCTGCTTCTTTGCCGCCTCGCGATCCTGCGCAGCTGCCGGCGCCGCAGCCTTCGAGACCTTTTCTTCGGCCTTCTTCCTCGGCGCCTGGCGTTTTTTCTGCACGCGTACCAGATCGTCGTAGTAGATGAACTCGTCGCAATTCGCGATCAGCAGTTCCGAGGTCGAATTCTTCACGCCGACGCCAATCACGAGCTTGTTGTTCTCGCGCAGCTTGCTGACCAGCGGCGAGAAATCCGAATCGCCACTGAGGATGACGAACGTATCCACGTGCGCCTTGGTGTAGCACAGGTCGAGCGCATCGACGACCATGCGGATGTCGGCCGAGTTCTTGCCCGACTGGCTGACGTGCGGCACCTCGATCAACTCGAACGAGGCATAGTGCATTGCCGGGCGGAATTCCTTGTAGCGTTCCCAGTCGCAATAGGCCTTCTTCACCACGATGCTGCCCTTCAGCAGCAGGCGCTCAAGCACTTTGGTGATGTCGAATTGTGCGTATTTGGCCTCGCGTACGCCGAGCGCGAGGTTCTCGAAATCGCAGAACAGGGCGAGGTTGCGCGTTTCGGTCTGCATGGCGTGCTCCGGGTGGGCCGGGCTTGAGCACGGCGGAAGCCGACACTGTGCACGTCCCGCAGGCTGCCTTCAAGCCGCTTCCATTTCTGCAGTCGCGCACAAACGAAGAAGGCCGATGCGCGTGGCATCGGCCTTCTTGGTCTGAATATGGCGCGCCCGGAGAGATTCGAACTCCCGACCACCAAGTTCGTAGCCTGGTGCTCTATCCAGCTGAGCTACGGGCGCTCAGTGAGCCGCGCATTATCCCGGCAAGGACGCCGTCCGTCAATACGCGGATAATGCTCTTTTTACACGAAAGCGATGAGCGAGAATGACTGTCTTCGCCGCTCGTGTCCGCGCCCAATTGGAGCAGTCCGCCATGAACACGACCTATCGCAAGCCACTTCCTGGCACCCGGCTCGACTGGTTCGACGCGCGTGCCGCCGTCGATGCGATCCAGCCCGGCGCGTGGGAGACGCTGCCGTACACCGCGCGTGTGCATGCCGAGAATATCGTGCGTCGCGCCGATCCCGCACGTATCGACGCGTATCTCGGCCAACTGATCGAGCGCAAACGCGATATCGATTTTCCGTGGTTCCCGGCGCGCGTGGTGTGCCATGACATCCTCGGCCAGACCGCGCTGGTCGATCTGGCCGGCCTGCGTGACGCGATCGCGGATCAGGGCGGCGATCCAGCGGCGGTGAATCCCGTCGTGCCGGTGCAATTGATCGTCGACCACTCGCTCGCGGTCGAATGCGGCGGTTATGACCCGAACGCGTTCGCGAAGAACCGCGCGATCGAGGACCGTCGCAACGAGGACCGCTTCCACTTCATCGACTGGACTAAGAAGGCGTTTCGCAACGTCGACGTGATCCCACCTGGCAACGGCATCATGCACCAGATCAACCTGGAGAAGATGTCGCCGGTGATCTACGTGCAGGACGGCGTGGCATTCCCCGACACCTGCGTCGGCACCGACAGCCACACGCCGCATGTCGACGCACTCGGCGTGATCGCGGTCGGCGTCGGCGGCCTCGAGGCCGAGAACGTCATGCTCGGCCGCGCCTCGTGGATGCGTCTGCCCGACATCGTCGGCGTCGAGTTGAGCGGCAAGCCTCAGCCCGGCATCACCGCGACCGACATCGTGCTCGCGCTGACCGAATTTCTGCGTCACTCCAAAGTCGTCGGCGCCTACCTCGAATTCCGCGGCGAAGGCGCGGCGGCGCTGACCGTCGGCGACCGCGCGACGATCTCGAACATGGCGCCCGAATACGGCGCGACCGCGGCGATGTTCTTCATCGACGGCAACACGCTCGATTATCTGAGATTGACCGGACGCAGCGACGAGCAGGTCGCGCTGGTCGAGACCTATGCAAAGACCGCGGGACTCTGGGCCGATGCGCTGAAGACAGCGCAGTACGAACGCACGTTGCATTTCGATCTGTCCAGCGTCGTGCGCAACATGGCCGGCCCATCGAATCCGCATCGCCGGCTGCCGGTCAGCGAATTGGCGGCGCGCGATATTGCCGACAAAGCCAAGCTTGAAGCGGGCAAGAGCGACGAAGCCAAGGGACTGATGCCCGATGGCGCTGTCATCATCGCCGCGATCACCAGTTGCACGAATACTTCGAACCCGCGCAATGTGATTGCCGCGGGTCTCATCGCACGCAACGCAAATGCCAAGGGCCTCGTGCGCAAGTCGTGGGTAAAGACTTCGCTCGCGCCCGGATCGAAGGCGGTGCAACTCTATCTCGAAGAAGCGGGCCTGTTGCCGGAGCTCGAGAAGCTCGGCTTCGGCATCGTCGCGTTCGCCTGCACGACCTGCAACGGCATGAGCGGCGCACTCGACCCGAAGATCCAGCAGGAAATTATCGATAGGGATCTGTATGCAACCGCGGTGCTCAGCGGCAACCGCAACTTCGACGGCCGCATCCATCCGTATGCGAAGCAGGCCTTCCTCGCCTCGCCGCCGCTCGTGATCGCCTACGCGATCGCCGGCACTATTCGCTTCGATATCGAGAAGGACGTGCTCGGAATCGATGCGCAAGGCAACGAGGTGCGGCTCAAGGACATCTGGCCAAGCGATGCGGAAATCGATGCGATCGTCAAATCGAGCGTGAAGCCGGAACAGTTCCGCAAGGTCTACGAGCCGATGTTCAAGATCGCAGTCGACAGCGGCGAACGCGCGGCGCCATTGTATGAGTGGCGCGCGCAGAGCACCTACATCCGCCGCCCGCCGTACTGGGAAGGCGCGCTGGCCGGCGAGCGCACGTTGCGTGGCCTGCGCCCGCTCGCGGTGTTGCCCGACAACATCACGACCGATCATCTGTCGCCGTCGAACGCGATTCTGCGCAGCAGCGCGGCCGGCGAATACCTCGCCAAGATGGGCCTGCCCGAAGAAGACTTCAATTCATACGCAACGCATCGCGGGGATCACCTGACCGCGCAGCGCGCGACGTTCGCCAATCCGCAGCTCGTCAACGAGATGGCCATCGTCGACGGCACAGTCAAGAAAGGCTCGCTCGCCCGCCTCGAACCCGACGGCAAGGTCATGCGCATGTGGGAGGCGATCGAGACCTACATGCAGCGCAAGCAGCCGCTGATCATCATTGCCGGTGCCGACTACGGCCAGGGCAGTTCGCGCGACTGGGCCGCCAAAGGTGTGCGTCTCGCCGGCGTCGAGGCGATCGTTGCCGAGGGCTTCGAGCGCATCCATCGCACCAACCTGATCGGCATGGGCGTGCTGCCGCTGGAGTTCAAACCGGGCGACACACGCAGGACCTACGCCGTCGACGGCAGCGAAACCTTCGACGTGACCGGCAAACCCGCACCGCGCGCGACACTGACTTTGGTGATCCATCGCAGCAACGGCGAGCATGTCGAGGTGCCTGTCACCTGTCGCCTTGATTCGGACGAAGAAGTCTCGATCTACGAAGCGGGCGGCGTGTTGCAGCGCTTCGCCCAGGATTTCCTCGAATCGTCGAAGGTGGCCTGAGCCATGGCACGTGCAGCGCAGATCAAAATCCCGGCCACCTACATGCGCGGCGGCACGTCGAAAGGCGTGTTCTTCCGCCTGCAGGATCTGCCCGAAGACGCGCGAAAACCCGGCGCCGTACGTGACGCGCTGCTACAACGCGTGATGGGTTCGCCCGATCCTTACGGCAAGCAGACCGACGGCATGGGCGGCGCGACCTCGAGCACCAGCAAGGTGGTGATCATCTCGAAAGCGTCCGTGCCCGGCCACGACGTCGACTACCTGTATGGCCAGGTGCCGCTCGACGCCGACTTCATCGACTGGAGCGGCAACTGCGGCAATCTGTCCTCCGCGGTCGGTCCGTTCGCCATCGCGAATGGTTTCATCGATCCCGCGCGCGCACCGCACAATGGCCTCTGCACGGTGCGGATCTGGCAGGCCAACATCGGCAAGACCATCGTCGCGCAGGTGCCGATCACGGACGGCGAAGTGCAGGAGACCGGCGATTTCGAACTGGATGGCGTGACCTTTCCCGCCGCCGAAATCGCGCTGGAATTCCTCGACCCCGCCGATGGCGGCGAGGACGGCGGCCGAATGTTTCCGACCGGCAATCTGGTCGATGACCTCGACGTGCCCGGCGTCGGCACCTTAAAGGCGACGCTGATCAACGCCGGCGTGCCGATGGTGTTCGTCGAAGCTGCCGCTCTGGGTTTGAACGGCACCGAGCTGCAACCGGCGATCAACGAAAACCAGGTGCTGCTGGAAAAGCTGGAGGCGATCCGCGCCGTCGGCGCGGTACGCATGGGCCTGATCGGCGATGTCGCCGACGCGGCGCGGCGCCCGCTGACGCCGAAGGTCGCGTTCGTGGCACCCCCGAAGGATTACATCGCCTCCAGCGGCAAGCCGGTGCATGCCGCCGACATCGCATTGCTGGCGCGCGCGATCTCGATGGGCAAGCTGCACCACGCAATGATGGGCACGGCTTCTGTCGCCATCGCCACTGCCGCGGCAGTGCCCGGCACGCTGGTCAACGCCGCAGCCGGCGGCGGCACCTGCGACCTGGTGCGTTTTGGCCATCCGTCCGGCACACTGCGTGTCGGCGCCGAGGTGAAGCAACTCAATGGCCAGTGGGTCGCAACCAAGGCGGTAATGTCGCGCTCGGCGCGCGTACTGATGGAAGGCGCCGTGCGCGTACCCGGCGACGTGCTCGCGCGCAGCTGAGTGCGCGTGCGCGACGCCACTGCGATGCGTTCCGGTAAGCTTGGCCGATGAACCAGGCAAGCTTCTTCTGGCACGACTACGAAACCTCGGGCACCGACCCGCGCCGCGACCGCGCGGTGCAATTCGCCGGGCAGCGCACGACGCTCGAGCTCGAGCCGCTCGGCGATCCCGTCTCGATTTACTGCAAGCCCGCCGCCGACGTGTTGCCACGGCCGGCGGCCTGCCTTGTCACCGGCATTTCGCCGCAGCAGGCCGAGCGCGAAGGCATCATCGAAGCCGACTTCACTGCACGCATCCAGGAAGAACTCGCCCTGCCGGGCACCTGCGGCGTCGGCTACAACTCGCTGCGCTTCGACGACGAATTCACGCGCAACCTGCTCTATCGCAATTTTTATGACCCGTACGAGCGCGAGTGGAAGGACAAGAACTCGCGCTGGGACCTGATCGATCTCGTGCGCATGTGCTACGCGCTGCGACCGCAGGGCATCGAATGGCCGATGCGTAAAATTGAGAAGTGCGCGCAAGGAAGCGTGCTTTTTGATTCTCGCGATCAGGACGATCGCACAAGCAATATCCCGAGTTTCAAACTGGAACAGCTGACCGCGGCCAATCATCTCGGTCACGAGCACGCCCACGATGCGCTGTCCGACGTGCAGGCGACGATCGCCCTCGCCCGCCTGCTGCGCGCGCGCCAGCCGCGCCTATGGCAGTTCTATTTCGAACTGCGCAAAAAGCAGCGCGCGTTCGAGCTGCTCGACTACGCGCACCGCACGCCGGTGCTGCATGTGTCTTCGCGCTATCCGGCCGAGCGCGGCTGCCTGGCAATGATCGTGCCGCTCGCCGCGCACCCGACGCAGGGCAACGGCGTGATCGTCTACGATCTCGACGCCGACCCGGCGCCGCTGCTCGAACTCGACGCCGAAGAAATCGCCGATCGTGTGTTCACGCCGCGCGCCGACCTGCCCGAGGATGTCGAGCGCATCCCGCTCAAGACCGTGCACGCGAACAAGTCGCCCGCGCTGGCGCCGCTGTCCGCCTTGAATGGGGTCGACACCGCGCGCATCGGCCTCGATGTCGAGCGTTGCAAGGCACATCTCGCGCGACTGCAGCAATCAGATGATCTCGCAGAGAAGCTGCGCGAGGTGTTTTCGATTCCACGCGAGGAACGCGGAACCGTCGATGCCGATCTGGCGATCTATTCAGGTTTCCCGTCCGATGCGGACAAGCGCCTGTTCCGCGAGGTACGCAGCTCGCCGCCTGAACAACTCGGCACGCGCCAGTTTTCTTTCGCCGATCCACGCTACGCCGAACTGCTGTTCCGCTATCGCGCACGCAACTGGCCGCAGACACTGAGCGCCGACGAGGCTGAACGCTGGAACGAGTTCCGTCGTATGCGCCTGATCGTACAGACCGACGCCAGCGCACTGACTTTGCCCGATTATTTTGCGGAGATCGCGCAACTGCGCGCCGCAACAACGACGAGGCCGGAGCAACACGCCCTGCTCGACCAACTGGAAGCATGGGGAAACGAAATCCCGCTGTAGGACCGGGCCTTGAATCGCGCCTCTACGCTACACTTCGGACAGCGAATCTCCAGCGCAAACGATCATGGCAGCGACGACCTATTTCACTCCGGCCAGCCTCAAGCTGATGCGCGAATTCGCGCGCAACAACAACCGCGAATGGTTCACTGCGAACAAGCCGCGCTGGGAGGCGGTCGTGCGCGATCCGTTCCTGCACCTGATCGGCGATCTCGCCGCGCCGCTGGCGAAGATCAGCAAACACTATCGCGCCGATCCGCGCCCGCACGGCGGTTCGATGTTCCGCATCTATCGCGATACGCGTTTCGCCAACGACAAGACGCCGTACAAGACCTGGCTTGGCGCGCGCCTGTTCCACGAACGCTCCAAGCAGGTGCCGGCGCCCTCGTTCTACGTGCATGTGCAGCCCGGCGACAGCTTTGTCGGCGGCGGCCTCTGGCATCCGGAGCCGCCTACGCTCAATCGCGTGCGCGAATTCCTCGTCGACAATCCGGCGGCGTGGAAGAAGGCCGTGCACAACGCACGCTTCCGCGCCGCGTTTACGATCGGCGGCGACTCGCTCACGCGTCCGCCGCGCGGCTACGATCCGCAGCACGAGCTGATTGAGGACATCAAGCGCAAGGACTTCGCCGCATGGCGCGGAATCGACGACAAGATCGTATGCTCAGCGGAACTGCGCGATGCCGTCGTCGATGGCTTCAAGGGCGTCGCACCGATGCTTGATTACCTCTGCGCTGCGCTCGATCTGGAGTTCTAGATGGCGGCCGACAGTGCAGCCGCGCTACGCGCGATCGCCGTATACAAGTTCGCGAAGGGAATCGGGTTGTTGCTGCTCGCCGCGGTCGCCTTCCGTTTCGTACATACCCCGTCGTTGGAACACTTGGCCGATTGGGTGGCGCAATTGCCGCTACGCAGCGGCCACGGCATCGTGCTGCGCTGGCTCGACGCGCTTCTCGGCCTGACGCCGCGCAAGTTCGAGTTGATCGGCATCGGCGCGAGCATCTACGCCACGCTGTTCCTCGTCGAAGGCTGGGGGCTGTGGCGGCGCAAGCGCTGGGCCGAATACCTGACTGTGTTCGCCACTGCCTCGCTGATCCCGTTCGAGGCATGGGAGATCTACCACCACTTGACCTGGCTCAAGGTCCTCGCGCTCGTGCTCAATATCGCGATCGTGATTTATCTCTGGCGCATCGTGCGCCGCGGCGGCTGACGGTCAGGCGTCGGCGAACGCGAACGCCAGCACGTCGCGGATATCGTCGGTGCCGAGCATGGCCATGAGCAGGCGCTCGACGCCGAGGGCGACGCCGGCGCAATCGGGCATGCCCTGCTCCAACGCCGCGAGCAGTCTCGCATCGATCGGCACCTCGATGAGCCCGCGCTCGCGCCGCCGCGCGTTGTCGCGCTCGAAGCGCGCGCGCTGTTCGGCGGCGTCGGTCAACTCGTGGTAACCGTTGGCAAGTTCCTGGGCGCCGACGTACAACTCGAAGCGTTCGGCGACCGGCGAATCATCCGCACGGATCTTGGCGAGTGCGCACTGCGTCGCCGGATAATCGCTGATCACGGTGATGCGATCCGCCGGAAACGCCGGTTGGATGCGATGCGTGAGCAGCAGATCGAGCCAGTCGTCGCGCCACAGCCCGTGCGGATCGATTTGCACGTCGCCGAACGCCGCCTGTAATTCCGCGTCGCCCGCGGCAAACGGATCCAGATTCAGGGCCGTACGGAACAGTTCGCGATAAGTATATTTCTGTACTTCGGCCGATTTGCCGACGAGCGCAAGCGCTGCACGCACGAGTTCGACGGTTTCGTCGATCAGGCGCCGATGATCCCAACCGACGCGATACCATTCGAGCATCGTGAACTCGGGATTGTGGCGCCGCCCCGCCTCGCCATTGCGGAAGACGCGGCCGAGTTCGTAGCAATCGCCAATGCCTGCCGCAAGCAGGCGCTTCTGCGGAAACTCCGACGACGTGCGCAACCAGCGCAATGGCGCGCCCGCATCGACGTGGCCGCTGAACCGCGTCGTGAAACTTTCGATGTTCGGATCGGTGTTGCCCGCCGCCGACAGGATCGGCGTTTCGATCTCGAGCACGTCACGCTCGGCGAAAAACCTGCGCACGCGCGCGTACAGGCGCGCACGCAGGCGCAACGCAGCGTGAAGCGAATCAACCGGCATGCGCATGCAGGAATTTGACCAGCCGCGCCTCGTCCCAGACCTCGACGCCGAGTTCGGTCGCCTTGTCGAGTTTCGAGCCGGCTTCCGCGCCGGCGACGACGAAGCTGGTCTTCTTCGACACGCTGCCGGCGACCTTGGCGCCGAGCGCTTCGAGCTTGTCTCTCGCCTCGTCGCGCGTCAGCGAGTTGAGCGAGCCGGTCAGCACCACCGTCTTGCCGTCGAGCGGGCCCGCGGCGCCTTTCGCGCTTTCCGCGCGTTCGAGCAAGAGGTGCATCGCGTGCGCGCTGCGCTTGAACAGCTCGCGCGTCTGCGCCTGCTCGAGCGCGCTCGCGAGCGCGGCGGCGACATCGAGCGGCACGCCGCTCGCGGACAGCTTTGCCGGCGGCGCGTGCAGGATCGCCTCGAGCGAATCGAACGCCTGCGCGAGCTGCTCGCTGCGCTTTTCGGTGATGCCCGGCAGCTCCATGTCGGCGAGCAAATTCGCGGTCGTCAGCGCCGCGCGCACCTTCGCAATCGGCGCATGCGCATCGGTGATGACAATGCCGTGTTCGAGCAAATCGTCGATCACGCGCTGGTTGCCGTCCTGCTCGAAAAACGCGTCGATCGCGCGCGCGACTTCGCCGCCGATATCGGGCACGAGC
>Ga0207671_10002685_pt1 | contig 18657 bp, 20 predicted proteins | sample KBSC24metaG_FD_184352 | JGI IMG/M metagenome (GOLD analysis project Ga0207671, IMG submission 184352) | Corn rhizosphere microbial communities from Kellogg Biological Station, Michigan, USA - KBS C2-4 metaG (SPAdes) (version 2) | ecosystem: Host-associated > Plants > Roots > Rhizosphere > Soil... | reverse complement strand
GTGACAGCATAGTATTCACAGCAGATACCTTTAGTAAATACCGCTACATGTGGAGCCCAATGCAATACTTCCGCAGCTACCAGGGTGGCAACACCAGCAGCGTAGCAATAGGTGATGTACTGGCTACAGGTAATATATACCTGACAGTAAGAGATCAATACAACTGTATCGGTCGTGATAGTATCATGATAAACACCCAGCCATGCTGTGATGTCTTCCTGCCAAATGCCTTTACACCAAATGGTGACGGAAGGAATGATGTATTCAGGATTATGACTGTAGGTCATCATCCACTGAAGGTGTTTGAAATAACAGACAGGTATGGTGAAATAGTATTCCGGAGCAATGTGGAAACAGAAGGTTGGGATGGTAAAGTGCACGGCGTGCCACAGAATGCAGGCACCTACTTCTACTATTTGAATTACACATGTAATGGCAAGACAATTGAGAAGAAGGGAGATGTAATACTTGTGAGATAAGAAAAAGAATAAATTTTAAAAGCCGGCAGCAATCTGCCGGCTTTTTTTATGAATGCATTTGTCGGCCTGATTATTTTATGCATAAAGCATCTCCACATAGATCAAACAGATCTCGGATGTTAAACATGCATACAAAATGGAAAAAGAATGTCTTGCCGGTCAAACAGCAATAGTTACAGGTAGCAGTTCGGGTATTGGTTTTGCAATAGCGGTGGCTATGGCAAAAGCAGGTGCCAACATTGTAGTGAATTTTTACCATGATCAGAAAGGAGCAACAGATGCTAAAACGCAGATAGAGGAGGCCGGTGGCAAAGCAATAATTGTGCAGGCAGATATAGGCAAGGAAGAAGATGTGCTACGCATGTTTGATGAGGCAAGAACACATTTTGGGACTGTAGATATACTTGTAAATAACGCCGGTATTCAGAAGGACTCAGCTTTTATAGATATGACTGTTGACGAGTGGCGCAGGGTGATGGATACAAACCTTACCGGACAGTTCCTATGTGCGCGTGAAGCTGCAAAAGAGTTCATTAAACATCCCGCTAAGCCCAACGTTCGGGCATCCGGCAATATCATTTTTATAAGTTCCGTGCACGACATAATCCCATGGGCAGGACATGCAAACTATACCGCTGCAAAGGGCGGCGAAACCATGCTGATGAAAACCCTTGCACAAGAGCTGGCGCCCAAACGTATACGCGTAAACAGCATTGCGCCGGGAGCAATAAAAACAGACATAAATAAAAGCGTTTGGTCTGACCCTGTACAAAATAAAACCCTCATAGAAATGATCCCCTACCAACGGATAGGTGAGCCCGAAGATGTCGCAAAAGTAGCTGTATGGCTGGCCTCCGATGATGCAGATTATATAACAGGTGCGGTTATTTATGTGGATGGGGGAATGACGCTATATCCATCTTTTGCACACGGTGGCTAGCAGGTGTTATTCATAAAAAATTAACTTTCATCGCTGTCTTTTTATGATGATTTGATTCACAACGAAGTATAGACCAATTATATAGGAGGGTCTTAATGTGTATTAATGCACCCTGTTTGATGGTCTGATATTTATTGAACACTTAGCAGTATTACAAGTGTTTTGTCATAACAATTTCTTTTAAATATAACCTATATGAGCAAGTCAGTTGCTGAATTCGCTATTGATAGATTAAGCCAATGGGGAATTAACCGTATTTATGGTTACCCCGGCGATGGAATAAATGGTTTAATGGGTGCCTTACGCAAAACGGATGGTAAGATGGATTTTATTCAGGTGCGTCATGAAGAAATGGCTGCATTTATGGCTTGTGCGCATGCAAAATATACGGGAGAGGTTGGCGTTTGTATGGCTACATCAGGGCCAGGCGCTATTCACCTGTTGAATGGATTATATGATGCCAAGCTTGATCACCAGCCGGTAGTGGCTATTGTAGGTCAGCAGGCACGTGCTGCAATGGGGGGTAGTTATCAGCAGGAAGTAGATCTGATAAGCCTGTTTAAAGATGTAGCCGGTGCATTTGTTGAAATGGCAATGGAGCCATCGCAGATAAGGCATTTGGTTGACAGAGCCATGCGCATAGCAATGGCTGAGCGCACAGTTACCTGCATTATTATGCCAAACGATTTGCAGGAGCTCCCTTATACAGAGCCCGCCCGTTCGCATGGTACAGTGCACTCAAGCGTAGGATATTCAGCGCCGCGCATCATACCTTATAAAGCAGACTTGCAACGTGCTGCTGACTTACTAAATGCGGGAGAAAGAGTGGCAATATTGGTAGGTGCAGGTGCATTACATGCTGCAAATGAGGTAATGGATGTGGCCGACCTGCTGGGCGCAGGCGTAGCAAAAGCATTGCTTGGGAAAGCAGCATTGCCAGATGACCTGCCTTATGTAACTGGTTCCATTGGTTTGTTGGGTACTGAGCCAAGCGATGATATGATGAAAGAATGTGACACGCTCTTAATGGTAGGCTCAAGTTTTCCTTACTCGGAATTTTTACCGAAAGAAGGACAGGCAAAAGGGATACAAATAGATCTGGATGGTAAAATGTTAGGCATTCGTTACCCTATGGATGTCCACCTGCAGGGCGATAGTGCAGATACTTTGCGTGAGCTCATCCCATTATTGAAGAGAAAAGATGATAGAAGCTGGCGGCAAAAAATAGAAGACAATGTAGAGAAGTGGTGGAGAATAGTGGAGGCGCGTTCGCATGTCACGGCTAATCCCATTAATCCGCAATTGCTGTTTTCAGAACTTTCAAAACGCCTGCCTGATAATTGTATTCTCTCTGCTGACTCGGGCTCTACAGCAGCATGGTTTGCCCAGAATATAAAAATAAGAAAAGGCATGAAGGCAAGCCTTTCGGGCAATCTTGCTACCATGTGCCCGGCAGTGCCATATACCATAGCGGCGAAATTTGCTTATCCTGATCGTGTGCCTATTGCGCTGATAGGCGATGGCGCTTTTCAGATGGCGGGCATTAATGAAATGATCACAATATCTAAATACTGGAAGCGCTGGTCCGATCCGCGATTGATAGTAATGGTGCTGAATAATCGCGACCTCAACATGGTAACATGGGAGCAGCGTGTAATGGAAGGCGATCCGAAATTCGATGCATCGCAGGATCTGCCCGATTTTCAGTATGCGGAATATGCGCGTTTGCTGGGTCTCGAAGGTATTCGTGTTGATAAGCCTGAAGATATACCTGCTGCGCTTGACAGGGCAATGAGTGCACAGAAACCGGTAATACTGGAAGCGGTAACAGACCCTAATGTGCCTATGTTGCCGCCGCATATTACATTGAAGCAAGCTAAGGCGTTTGCAACCTCCATGGTAGAAGGTGATTCCAATGCCTGGGATGTTATAAAGGAAACATATAAAGAAGTAGTCGAAGGACTCTTCCCTGATCATAAATGAACTATAATACAAGACCGGCAGTAAGAGATGTTGTATTGGTCGAAGCCTTGCAGGTATCGGCCTATACAATACCTACGGAGTCCCCCGAGTCTGACGGCACCATAAAATGGAATAGTACCACACTGGTATTGGTGCAGGTGGAAGCTGCCGGCATAAAGGGGATTGGCTATACATATGCAACCGCTTCTGTAGCACATTATATACAGTACACGCTAAAACAAATGGTAATAGGCAGAGATGTAATGAACATCCAGGCAGTTACCACATACCTCATTCAGGAAATAAGAAATAATGGTGCAACAGGTATAGCAATGATGGCGGTATCTGCTATCGATAATGCGCTGTGGGACCTGAAAGCAAAAATACTTGATCTCCCTTTGTGTGTATTGCTTGGTCAGGCTAAGTCGTCTATGCTGCTGTATGGCAGTGGCGGCTTTACTTCTTATTCAGATCTGCAACTGAAAACGCAATTTGAAAACTGGGCAGCGGACGGTATAAAATACATAAAGATGAAGATAGGCCGCGATGCTGCAATGGATCCGCATCGTGTAGCTTATGCTAAAGAAGTGATTGGAGATAATGCGGAACTTTTTGTTGATGCAAATGGGGGATATACGGTAAAGCAGGCACTGCAAATGGCAGACACATTTACTGCGCAGCAGGTAAGCTGGTTTGAAGAGCCGGTTACCTCCGATAATTTAAAAGGATTGCATTTTATTCGTGAACATGCACCTGCTGTTATGAATATTGCAGCGGGCGAGTATGGGTACACCTTGCAATATTTCGAAGCAATGGTAAACGCAGGAGCGGTTGATGTTTTGCAGGCTGATGCGACGCGCTGTGGTGGTATTACCAATTTTTTGAAGGCTGGCTACCTGGCAGAGGCATATCAAATTCCATTCTCTTCTCACTGCGCGCCTGCGTTACACTTACATGCAGCACTGGCATTACCTTCTTTTTATATAGCCGAATATTTTTACGATCATGCACGTATCGAACACATGTTGTTTGATGGCATGGTAACTGTTAAAGATGGGAAACTCGTACCCGACTATACACGTCCAGGCTTGGGTCTTGAGTTTAAATATGAAGATGCACTGAAGTATAAATTATAATGTCATGAACCAAAAATTGCAGATGAAAAAAAGCACCGACAGACAAACAAATATATTGCCCAAAGCATCACTGATACAGCAGCAGCAGATGGACTTGCATTTTATTACGCCACAATCTGCAGGCGTAGATGCAAAAGGCCTGGAGCAGGAATTAAAAGCTATAATAAAGGGAGAAGTGCGTTTTGATAATGGCACGAAGGCGCTTTACTCAACCGATTCTTCTAACTACCGTCAGATACCTATCGGTGTAGTGCTGCCTGTTTCGGAAACCGATGTAATTAATACAATTGCTCTCTGTAGAAAGTATCGCTGTCCTGTTCTTTCTCGCGGTGGTGGTACCAGTCTTGCCGGGCAAACTTGCAATGTGGCTGTGATAATGGACATGTCCAAATACTATAACAAAGTGCTGGATATAGATCCGGAAAAAAGACTGGTACGTGTTCAGCCCGGCATTGTATTGGATCATATGAAAGATGCTACCCTTAAGGAACACAATCTCACGTTCGGCCCGGACCCATCCACACATAATCATTGTACTATAGGTGGCATGTTAGGTAATAATTCCTGTGGTGTGCATTCCGTAATGTCGGCATTCGAAGGCTATGGTGCCCGCATGTCTGATAATATGGAGTCAATGACCATTCTCACCTACGACGGTATAAAAATGAAGGTAGGCCCTACTTCAGATGAAGAATATGAACAAATAATAAACGAGGGTGGAAGAAAGGCAGAAATATACAGCAAGCTTCGCACTTTTCGCGATAAATATGCGCCGCTGATACGTGAGCGTTTCCCTGACATTCCGCGCCGTGTGTCTGGTTATAATCTTCCGGAGCTGCTTCCGGAAAATGGCTTTAATGTTGCCCGTGCATTAGTAGGTTCTGAAAGTACACTTGTTACCATTCTCGAGGCAACACTTAAAATAATGCCTAACCCTACGGCGCGTACACTCGTAGTCCTGGGCTATCCTGATCTGTATAGTTGCGGTAAGGATGTAATGAACATACTCGAATTTAAGCCTATTGGCCTGGAAGGCTTAGATGAGTTGCTGATAGAGTATATGAGAAAAAAAGGCCTGAATGTGGAAGACATTCCTTTGCTTCCAAAAGGCAAAGCCTGGTTATTGGCAGAATTTGGTGCAGACTCAAAAGAAGAAGCTGATAAGCTGGGTCGTGCGATGATGGATAAGTTAAAACAGGTTGAGAATCCACCAACCATGAATTTGTTTGATGATCCTAAGCAAGAACATCTCCTGTGGACAGTGCGCGAATCCGGTTTAGGTGCTACAGCCTGGGTGCCTGGTGAGCCTATAACAGAAGAGGGTTGGGAAGACTCTGCCGTGCCACCTGAAAAAATAGGCGAATACCTGGTTGCCTTACGTGAGTTGTTTAATAAATATGGTTTTAATCCCTCACTATATGGTCACTTCGGCCAGGGCTGCGTGCACTGCCGAGTTGGCTTTGATATGCAAAGCAAAGAAGGTCTGGAACACTATAAGAAATTTACGGAAGATGCTGCAAGGCTCGTGGTAAGCTTTGGTGGCTCCATTTCCGGAGAACATGGTGATGGACAGTCGAAAGCTGACTTGTTGGAAATAATGTATGGCAAGGAATTGGTAAATGCTTTTCGTGAATTTAAAGAAATTTGGGATCCCGAATGGCGAATGAATCCTGGTAAGATAACTGAGCCATATGGCCAGCTCAGCAATATGCGTACAGGCGCAGACTACGATCCCCCCACGCTCAAAACACATTTTCAATACCCTGAGGAAGAATATAGTTTTTCACGTGCTATGCTGCGCTGTGTAGGGGTGGGCGAGTGTCGTCGCGATAAAGGCGGTACCATGTGCCCCAGTTACCGGGTAACACGTGAAGAAAAACATTCAACCCGTGGTCGTGCCCGTATGCTGTTTGAAATGCTGGAAGGCGATGTAGTAAAGGGCTGGAAGGATGAAAAAGTAAAGGAATCATTAGATCTCTGCCTTGCCTGCAAAGGCTGTAAAGGAGACTGCCCGGTGAACGTGGATATGGCTACTTACAAATCGGAATTCCTGTCCCATTATTATAAGCATAAATTGCGTCCCCGCACAGCTTACACATTTGGTCTTATTTATTGGTGGTCGCGCATTGCTTCAGCCTTGCCGGGTGTCGCTAATTTTTTTACCCAAGCGCCGGTAATAAGTGATATAGTAAAGTTTATTGGAGGCATAGCACCGCAACGACAAATGCCGGAGTTTGCAAAACAAACATTCCGCCAATGGTTTGTTTCTCGTAAGAAAGATACTGTTTCAGATAAGTCCAAAGTGATTCTGTGGGTAGATACGTTCAATAATTTCTTCTTGCCGGAAACACTCATTGCAGGTGTAGAAGTGCTGGAAGCGGCCGGCTTTGAAGTTGTAATTCCCCGTCAGTCACTTTGCTGTGGCCGTCCACTATACGATTTCGGCATGCTGAACACAGCTAAAAATATGCTACATGAAATATTGCATTCGCTACGCAAAGAAATACAGGCAGGTATGCCTGTAGTAGGCCTGGAACCCAGTTGTGTGGCCGTATTCAGAGATGAAATGTGCAATCTTCTGCCTCATGATCATGATGCGCAGCGATTAAATTCACAAACCTTTACGCTGGCTGAATTCCTGGAAAAGAAGGCCCCTAATTTTAAAATACCTAAACTTAATAAGAAGATATTGCTGCATGGACATTGCCATCATAAAGCCATTATGAAAATAAAGGATGAAGATGAGTTGCTAAAGAAAATGAATACGGACTATCAATTACTTGATTCTGGTTGCTGCGGCATGGCGGGCTATTTTGGATATGAGAAAGGTGAGCACTATGAGGTGTCATTAAAGGTCGGCGAGCATGAATTACTGCCTTCGGTAAGAAATGCAGATAAAGACACACTTATAGTTACTGATGGTTTCAGCTGTCGCGAACAAATAGACCAGGAAACCGATCGTAAAGGCCTGCATATAGCCCAGGTTTTACAAATGGCTTTGCGCGAAGGCGAACAAGCCGATAAGCAGGAAAAGTATCCTGAATGGCGCTACATAGACGATATGAAGCTGGAGAAAAGTAAAAAGCAAAAACGTAAAGAAGTAGCTATTGTGGCTGGGCTTGCTGTCTTAGGCGCCTTACTGGTAACTTCTATTATTAAAGGAAGCAAGACTAAAAATATTGAATATGCAAACAAAAGACGTAACTAAACCTATAGGTAAGTTTGGAAGTGCTATAGGAAAAGGCCTCATTGCTGGTTTTGTTGGTACTGTTGCCATTACTGCATCACAGATGATAGAAATGAAACTTACTAAACGCAAAGGCAGTACTGTACCAGCCGATGCAGTTTCTAAGGTGTTACATGTAAGGCCCACTTCACATGAGGCCAAACAAAAATTCTCTCAGGAGGTACATTGGACATATGGCACACTCTGGGGCATTGCGCGCGGCCTGTTATCGCTGGCAGGCGTAAAGCACTGGACAGCTACCACAGCACACTTCGCCGCAGTATTAGGGACAGCCATGATCATTGAGCCAAGACTAAAAGTAGCACCTCCCATAAAAGAATGGAGTAAAGATGATATACTTAAAGATATTCTGCATCACGCTGTATACGCCATTGCAGCAGGTGTTGTTTACGATGCGCTAATGAACGATTGACATGAAAACAGAGACAGCTGTAAGTTGTCTCTGTTTTCATAATCTTCTGATAATAACTCTTGAGGGTGCTCCGTCACTATCTTTTATTTTTATTGGCAAACATATCATCTCATATTCACCGGGCTCTATATTGTTTAGCATCAGTCCTTCTATTATCACCACCTCTGCGCCTAATACAGTTCTATGCACTTCAGGATCGTTTTCCTTATTTCCTAGTGACAGGTAATCTATTCCTATACAGCTCACACCCTTTTCTACCAGGTATTTAGCTGCTTCAGTGCTCAGGTACACATAGTCATCTTTAAATGGTTCATGACTCCAATCCTGTTCTGAATTTGCTGTACGAAACAATATTTTATCGCCTGCGGCTATATTCACGGGCTCTATTTCGGCTATGGTTATTTTTTCTTTATCCAGTATATGTACTACATGCGTCTTACCTATCATCTTGTCAAGGCTGATAGATGCAACATCCTTACCGTCTTTATAAAAATGCAACGGCGCATCTATATGTGTGCCCACGTGCGCTGTGGTAGACAAGCCTGTAACATTGGCTTCCGAACCATTCTTGCCAATTTCGTCAGCCTTATATATATGGACTGCGGGATCAGTAGGCCAGCGGACCATGCCGTCAAATATGGTTGCAGATACATCAATCCATTTTTTGTCTTTATTGCTGCTGTTTTCCATCTTGTTATATTAATCATACCTCCATCTCATTTGCTCAAGTCCGCTTGCGAAATAAATATGCCATCGCAGGCAGTATGATGCAATATTCACTATTCTTTAGCATTCTTTTCTCTGGCTGCCAGGGCTATAATGTCTTTGCCAGTTATTATATCAGGGGCAAAACCATACAATGTGGCGTTTATCATAGCAAGCCCCAGCTCATGCAGTGTGCAGAACCCGCCCGGAAAAAGCGCCCTTCCAATGGGGAACACCCAGTTAACGTATTTGTAAAGTGGGTTCACGTTCTTTAGCCCTTTTATAGGCTTAATAAAGCCTGGCCTCACCGCATATGCCTTTTTAAACGGCAACTTGTGCAAATCGTTCTCAGTTTTTCCTTTCACTCTTGCCCACATGCTCCTGCCTTTCTCTGTGCTGTCTGTCCCTGCACCTGATATGTAGCAGAATGTCATGTCCTTATTGTGCTTGCTAAGCATTCCGGCCACATGCATAGTAAGCGTATAGGTCACCTTATAATAGTCTGCCTCCTTCATCCCTACAGACGATACACCCAGGCAAAAGAAACATGCATTATAACCTTTTAGCAGCTCTTCTATAAGACTCAGATCATAGAAATCCTGGTGTATGATTTCTTTCAGCTTAGGGCTGTTCATATCTACATGCTTCCTGGTTAGCACCAGCACTGCTTCTACATCTGGGTGTTGCAGGCATTCGTATAGTGCACCTTCGCCCACCATACCGCTGGCACCCGTTATTATTACACGCAGTTTTTCTCTTGCCATTTATTTAAGTATTTAACTATATAAAGTTAAAGGAGTTAAACATGCAACGAGCAAAGCTGTAGATAATGTTGCATCTAATCTTCCGGCAGCATTTGCGGATTATAGAGCACTTCCCACAAATGTCCGTCCGGATCTTGAAAATACCCTGAATAGCCACCCCAGAATGCTGCTTGTGCAGGCTTGGCAATTGTTGCACCGGCTTTTTTTGCCAGCGCCATAATGGCATCAACTTCATCTTTGCTGCGCGTCATATACCCAATAGAAAATTCAGTGGCTGATCGCTCCGTTTTCTTCAACTTTGAATCCCATGCAAGGTTTGCTCTTGAGTATAAGGATAATTTCATCCCATGCTTTAGGTCAAAGAAGGCAGCGTCGCCGTGTTCAAATTCTTTTCCAACAATACCGGGTGAAGCGAAGCCTAAGCCTTCATGATAGAATTTGAATGCTTTCTCTAGATCGTCTACACCCAATGTGAGAATGGTGAATCTTGCTTCCATAGTTGTATTTTTTTTCTGCCTGTATGCGAGATGCGATAAAAACAGTATGCCGAATTTCCGAAAGTTTCATCACATGAAATAAAAAGGTTTAGCAGATGCTAAACCTCATTATTCTTAAAATAAGTTTTATTTAGTCCTCCAGCCCCTTTCCATCCAATATCTGTGGTATATATTTTTCAACCCTCGCTTCCCGCGTCTTTGACAATTTAGGCTGAGAAAAATAAAATAAATATCCTTTCTGTCGCCCAGGTGTCAATGCTTTAAACGCCTTTTTCAGCGTGGCACTTTTGTCTAGTCTGGCTTGAAATTCGTCAGGTACAGCATACTCTGTGGCCTTTTTCAATTCCACTTTTAGTCCCGCCTTTTCCACCTCTATGGCTTCATATACATACGCCTTTAGGGTAGGGGCCAGCTTCACTATTTCTTTTATGCTGGCAAACCTTACCTGGCGTGCTGATTGCACATTCTCCGTTTGCTGTATTAGTATCTTTTTAGGGTCATTCAGCAGGGCTCCTTTCATGAATAATAGTGCGCAATACTCTTTAAACCCATGTATCAGTACTATATTCTTCTTCTCATAAGTATAACATGGGCAACCCCATTTCAATTCTTCTGTAAGGCCACAGTCAAGAATAATAGTTCTCAGCTTTTTATATTCTTCCTGCCACTGGGAAGCTTTATTAAAAAAGAAATCAACCTTTGGATTCATCCGGTACTAGTTTATTGCAATTTACAAAAATCAAACCTTTAGTGAGCCTCGAAAGCCACGCGCAGCATAGTAGCTGTCTGCGCCGTTAGCAAACACAAAAACATGCCCATAACGGAATTGAGCGAAAATGGCCCCACCAAGTTCTCTTATATCGTCAGGTGTCTTTATCCAGCTGGATGTCTTTGCATCAAATGTTCCCAGCTTCTGCAATGCCCGGTAGTCTTCCTCATTCAATATTTCTATACCCATTCCAGCAGCCATATCCATCACATTGTTTTTGGGCGGGTAATTTTTTCTTCGGTCCTGCGCTTTCCGGTCATAACAAGCATTCACCCGGCCTTTCGGACTCTCTGCTGCGCAATCAAAAAAGATATATTCACCCGCCTTCTTATCATAGTTCACCACATCAGGTTCACCGCCCGTTCTTTCCATCTCGCTTAGCGACCATAGTTTTGCTGCTTGCTTATCTAATGCTGCTTGCACATCTGCCCATTTAATGCCTTTATGCCGAACCATATTGTTTTCAAAGCGCTCCCTTAATGTATCAAGCAACTCTTCTATTTGTTTAGGCGATAACTTTTCCTTGCTCATACTTTTAGCGTTGTTCCTGTTGGCTAATTGTTGTGGAAATTGTGACATTCCCCTTCCTAAAATAAACAGCATTTATCAATTAATAGAACTGATTTTCCTGTTAGCCGGCCGCAAGTACCACGATAAAACTGTAAATATCATAAGTATAAAAGGTGCAATAATCTGAACGGTAACATTGCCCGAAGCAATATGTGAAATTACAGCACCACTCATCACAAAAAATAGCCCTGCATAAGCCCATTCTTTGAGCAGCTTGAAATTTGGCACTAAAATGGCGATTATACCCAGCATTTTCCAGATACCAATGAGCGAAATAAAGTAGGTTGGGTATCCTAAAGGTTTAAAGCCTGCTATTACCTCTTTTACTTGTATCGCCTGCGCCAGTCCTCCGGAAAATAGGCAGAAGGATAATATGACAGTAATTATCCAAAACCACATCAGTTTTTTCTTTTCCATTTGATAATTAGTTTAATCTGTTAAGTTTTGCGAGCAAATTGTACGATATCTGCCATCTACAAGTATCGTACAACCATTTTTATTATTAGTGACTACTTAATTTGCCAACTACATTTTGCAGACGGTCATGCGCCATGCCCAGACCTTGTGCAAAAGGCATCTTCAGCACCTGGTCTCTTAGTTCTGCCGATTCGTATATGGTATGCATATTTAATCTGCTGGTATCATCGCTTAGCTTTTCAAATTCATATATCTCCAGTTGAACACCGAAAGGAGCGTTGCCCATTTCAAACGTGCGTATGATTTTCTGGTTCGGAATGAGCTCATGAATTACGCCATTGGCCTGAAATACCACATGCCCGTCAGCCGTAGTTTCAAACTGATAGCTGCCATGCCGTTTGCTATCCATTTTCAGCACCTTTGTGCCCATCCATTGTTCCACAAGTTCAGGCTCTGTATATGCCTTAAAAAGCAGTTCAACTGGCAAATCAAATTCTCTGGTTATGTCTATTACCTGTTTGCCTGGTTCGGCGTTCACTTTTGTTTTTTGTTCCATACTGTTTTTATTTAGTTGATTTATATTTTTTCATTACGGCTTCTAATTTGTTAAATCGTTCATCCCACATCTTGTGGAATGGTTCCAGGAAATCTGCTATTTCTTTCATTTTATTTGGATTTAAATGATAATAAATTTCTCGTCCGTTTTGTTCCTGCTTCAGCAGCTCACATTCGGTCAGTATCTGCAGGTGCTTCGATACGGTTGGCCTCGCTGTATCAAAGTTTGCCGCTATGGCCCCCGCGGTCAGCGATTGGCTCGCTACCAACAGCAGTATTGCTCTCCTCGTAGGGTCTGCTATCGCTTGAAATACATCTCTTCTCAGGTTCATTATGTAGCTATTTGACTACAAATATATATGTAGTTACTTGGCTACGCAAATTTTTTTTAATTTTTTCTGCAAAATGTCTTTAATAACCGAAATCACTTCATTCATTGACGGTTATCATCACCAGCGATAAAGCAAACGGGTAATTTTAATCAAAACGGATTTTATGAGAAAAATACTTGCAATTTTCGATGAAGCACACTTTACAGAAAGCACCGTTCAGTTTGCAGCCAGGTTAAATAAACATGAGCCTGTATTGCTGGTCGGAATTTTTTTGCCACCGGTCGATTATTTAGATACTATGGTCTATTATTTTGGATGGATGTTTGGACCGCTAAATTTTCCGGGCCTGGACTTACGCGAAAAAGAAGAAAACATAAAGAGATTTGAGGCATGTTGTAAGGAAAACAATATAGAATGTAAAGTACACGATTTTGAAGGTCATATTGTGGAGCACCTTAAAATAGAAAGCAGATTTGCGGATCTGATGATAACAAGCAACGATCTGTTTTATAAAGATTTAGACTATCAGAATGATTATATTTCAGAAGCCGTGCACAAGGCAGAATGCCCAATTCTGATTGTGTCAGAGCAAGACCACTTTCCAGAAAATATTATTGTGGCATATGATGGTACTGCTTCGTCTGTATTTGCCTTAAAACAACTCAATTATTTGTTTCCGGAATTTGCAGAAATGTCAATCCTTATCGTGTATGCCACGGAAAAAGGGAATGATTTTCCAAACATGTCATATATAGAAGAGTTGTGTGCGCGGCATTTTAAGCACTATAAATTCTATAAACTGGATGCAGATCCGAAGAAATATTTTAACACATGGCTTGCGGAAAAGGGTAATACCTTATTGGTATCCGGATCTGGAGGGCGGTCAGATACAGCAGAGCTGCTTAAGAAAAGCTTTGTTCGTGAAGTAATAAACGAACACAAGATTCCGATTCTAATAGCACATTTATAAGCTATTGTTTTTTGTTTTCTGAATTGGCAAAAATTGGAAGAGCATATACTATATCAACAAACTGCCCCCGGCTATTCAAGAGCTGCTTATTCTCATGATAATGCAGTAAAATTATTGCATGGAGGCAGGGAGTATTTTGATGTGTTGAAGTTACTTATAAATAAAGCCCAGCATACTATACATCTTCAGTTTTATATTTTTAACGATGATGAGACTGGCAAAGAAATTTCTGATGCATTAATCAAGGCTGCGGCAAAAGGTGTAACTATATATCTGCTGATCGATGGTTATGAATCAAGATTTTTGCCTCAGACTTTTATTAATAAACTGCTCAACGCAGGTATTAAGTTTGAGCAATTTGAACCGTTATTTCGCAGCAAGAAATTTTATATTGGAAGGCGGCTGCATCATAAGGTAGTTGTTGTCGATGGTATTTATGCTCTTGTAGGAGGCATAAACATCGCAGACCGCTATAACGATAGGGACGGTGAACCTGCCTGGACAGACATGGGAATATTAATACAGGGTTCGCGGGCATTTGAATTGAACAATATTTGCAATGGTTTGTGGAAAGATGCCACTGGCGTTTCAATTAACCCAATTACAATTAATAATGTCTATGTTCCACCAATAATGCCGGGTATGGCACCCAATTGTTCAATATGTATTAGGCGAAATGATTGGGTAAAGTCCCTAAACCAGATTTGGAAAAGCTATTTTAATATATTTAACCGCGCATCGGAAAGTATTGTAATTATGTGCAGCTACTTTTTACCAGGCTGGATATTTTTGAAACAGATAAAAAAAGCGATAGCCAGAGGGGTGAATGTAAAGGTTATATTAACGGGTATCTCTGATGTAAAATTAGCTAAACATGCAGAGAGGTATTTATATCAATGGATGTTAAGAAACCGTGTTGAAATCTACGAGTACAAGCCAACTATACTACATGCCAAAATTGCAGTAAGCGATAATAAATGGATGACAATAGGCTCTTATAATGTAAATAACATTAGCGCTCATGCAAGCGTAGAGTTAAATGTTGATGTCCGAAATAAATCTTTTGTTTCCGGTGTAGAGAAAGAATTGCTGCAAATAGCAAATGAAAAATGTATTAGAATAACGAGAGAAAATTTTTACATTACTCAAAACATGTTGAGACGTTTTTGGCAATGGTTTTGCTATCAAACCATTAAGGTGATTCTTTATCTTGCCACATTTTATTTTAAACAAGAACGGACCTAAATATAGTATCTAATCTTGCATAGGGTACCCTTCGTCTATCCAGTCTGCTTTTAAATTTTTAGATAGGTTCAATACTTTCGCGTTAGTAAACTGCATTTTATTCAGCAGCTTTAAAGCCGGCTTTATATTTGGGCAATGCTTAAAGGGACAGCAACCGCAGTATATTACAACTTCTGTGTTTTTTGGAAGCTTGTTTAGCTTGCTCTTTAGCAGCTTCAGACTTTCGTCCTCACTAGTGGATCCAATGTATACCGATCCTTTAATTCTTCCTGCAGGCCCAACATTAAAAACCACAATATTTTCTAATTTATGATTATTTATTTTTTCTGCAAGTTCTTTTGGCTGCACCATTTGTTTAGCAGGCCAGGTTTCCTGCGCCGTAGCTTTTTGCGCATTTAAAAGCAGTACGCCACATGCAAAAAATACCGAAAGAAGTGTCTTCAATTTCATAAGCTTGTTTATGCTTCTGGTTACCATTTTAAATTGTAAATAGATTTCAGTTAAGATAGTATTCTTATTTATAAGTTTGTAGGTTGCCATTACTGAAAATTAACTCAAGCCTAGCCATCTATGTTTATGAGCCAAAATTATCGAGCTTATGCTATCTACCGTTTTCCTTTTGTCATGCATTATTGGCTGCCCCCAATGACCTCAACCGCATTCTGCTATTATAAAAAGATAATCACCTTCATCATTAGAATAACTGTTTTTTATTTGTTCAAAATTTTTATTAGCCAGATCAGTTTTTAAGTGTTTTAATCCGGATGCAATTTCAGACTGGTTAGCTATCGCAGCGAACGATGAGATTCCATCACGTATATCGGCATCGAAATAGTACTCAGGATGATGTTTGCCGGAATAAAGGAAATAATCGTTCAGATCATTTGTAATAAAATATTTTTCGATGTGAAAGGATACGAAACCAGCTTGAAAAAGTGCTTTAGAAATGATCTCCTGCGAAGGCATTTGTAGCATGGAACGTTCAATCATTGACGGAAAATAATGATTAAGCCAATAGCCTTGCATTTGCTCCGGAGTAGCAGTAAAAATGACCAATCGTCCACCTGGTTTCAAAATGCGCGCCAATTCCTTTATGCCCTTTCCCAAATCATCCCAGTGATGAATGGTCAGAATTGCAATAGCGCCATTAAACAAATCATCGTGGGCAGGTATGGCTTCTGCCGTGCCATTTAGCCATCGCACATTGTTACTATTTGCCGCAGCGATAGCTAGCATTTTCCGTGAGGGATCAATGCCGTAAAAGCAAATGCCTTTCTTGGCTAGTGCAATAGTGTAGTTACCAGTGCCGCATCCAATGTCTAAATAAATCCCTTCTTGTCTGGATATCAATAATTCATATAGTCTATGAGTTATATAGGGATCTGCTTTTCGCGAGAAATTATAACTCTTCCCAATTTGATCATATATTGTCCTCCTACTCATATTGGATTTTACAAAAGCCGCGCTTAAGATACTTCAAAGGAGCGATTGATTCCAAAGACCGTATTATAATCCCATTAAATAACCAATTTTCGATAAACGGTTAGCGATTGGTATAGCTAATTTTGGATATGAAAAAATTAGTTTATCTGCTTACTGTCATAGCCTCGTTACCCACTAAATGCAAAGCTCAGAGCAATACGGCAGTACGATATGAAAAAACAAGTACTATTGTACTTCAGGCATCTGTTGAACGCGTATTTCCGCTCTTTGGTGCCTATGAAGAAAAGAAATGGGCTGAAGGATGGGATCCGTTACCTATTTATCCTGTTACAGGCGAATTTGGCGAAGGAACGCTTTTTAGGACAAAAGGACACAGCAATAGTGCACCAAATGCGCTGTGGATTGTATCAAGGTACGATACTACATCACATATCGTACAATACACAATACCTGATGCTGATCGCATTTTGACCATTCATATTACCTGCGAGCCAAGTAGCAATCATGAGACAAAGGCTACGGTTTCTTATGTCATAATTAGCCTAACCAATACAGGCAAAATATCGGCCGAACACATCCTCCATCGTATATTCAGCAAAAACTTGGAGGATTGGTCGACGGCGATCAATACATACCTGAGAAAATACTAACTTGCTGTATTCAAATAGTTGAAATTCTAAACATTTATGATCAGTGATCAGTTGCCCGATCCGCGTCTATTTTCAAAAACAAAGCGACCACAAAGCGGAAATGGTGTGGTGCGGGCAACTATTTCGACTCCTTATTTCTACCCCCGACACGAAACGCCCTACCTGTTTGTGGGCAATTACGAAGGTACAGGTCACTATCTGCTGAATGACCGGACCATAACCGTTACATCAGACTATTATTACCTGCTAAATGCAGGTGATGAGCTTGAGATCACCTTTCGCAATCCAAACGGTCTGCACTCCTTATTGATCATGCTGGACAAACAGCTTATCGAAAGATGCATCCAATTGGAACATAGCACTCCGGAACAACTTTTAGAAGGCACACCGATACAATGCATAACGGATAGGCCTATCCCTGCCGTGCCCCAACTCTACGACCCCATGATCAGACAATTGCTTAGCCGGATACAAGTTAAAGGAAGCGGTGATCCACTGGAAAGAGAGGGATTTTTCTTTGAATTGGCCCAATACCTGCATCAAAAAGCAAATCGGTCTGCAAATGAACTTCAGCTTATTCCTGCGGTTAGATGGCAGACTAGGGAAGAACTTTACCGCCGAGTGCTTTTAGGTAAGCTTTATATGAATGATAATTGGCATCATTGCTTACTACTCGATGATATTGCAAAAGCTGCTTGCCTGGACAAATATTATTTTCTGAAAATTTTTCGTTCGCTCTACGCTACGACACCGCATCAATACTTGAACAATATACGGCTTGAGAAAGCTGTCGCGTTGTTAAAAAATGGATCATATTCAATAGGCGATATTTGCCAAATGGTGGGTTTTGAAAGCTTGGGTAGTTTCAGCCAGCTTTTTAAAAGAAAATATGGGGTTGCGCCTTCTTTTTATTTTAAATCGAAATAAAACATTGCCCTGGAGTAATATTTTTTTAGCTCCTTATGTATCAAAGAAAAAGGAATGCAGTGGAACCCGCTCAGAATAAAAAAAAGTCTATCAACAAGTTCAAAATTTCCCGAAAAACTGTGTTTTGATGGAAATCGATTTATCAAACACTAAAGTCGAATAATGTTTATCCGCTTATTTTTAGATTAATAACAATTATGAGCAAAAAAACGGAATGTGTGTCTTTAGAATCATATTCTAGTATCGTAGCTGTACCAGGAATCGAACCTGGATCTGGAGCTTCGGAAACGCTTGTACTATCCATGTACTACACTTGCCCCTTTGTTAGCAACTTCGTAGCTTAGACAAGTTATCAACTGTTTTAAATTTTTAAATTACAAAAGTCGCTCATTGAGCGACTTTCTTTGTGGCCATGCCAGGAATCGAACCTGGATCTGGAGCTTCGGAAACGCTTGTACTATCCATGTACTACACTCCCTTTGTTAGCACCTTCGTGTTTGTGACAAGTTATCAACTGTTCAAAGATTTCTAAATATTAAAAGTCGCTCATTGAGCGACTTTTTTCTGTAGCCATGCCAGGAATCGAACCTGGATCTGGAGCTTCGGAAACTCTCATACTATCCATTGTACTACACGG
>Ga0207671_10002680_pt1 | contig 18674 bp, 12 predicted proteins | sample KBSC24metaG_FD_184352 | JGI IMG/M metagenome (GOLD analysis project Ga0207671, IMG submission 184352) | Corn rhizosphere microbial communities from Kellogg Biological Station, Michigan, USA - KBS C2-4 metaG (SPAdes) (version 2) | ecosystem: Host-associated > Plants > Roots > Rhizosphere > Soil... | reverse complement strand
CCAGGCGTGGCAACAGCCACTCCGGGCACAGCAGCAGCGGCAGGCCGCACACCACGTCCAGGGCGGCGTGGGCGATGAACCAGTGGCGCAGGGAGGCGGGGATTTCCATGTCGGCTTTCTTCACGCTCGCTCCGCCCAAGGTCGTGAATCCGTCGGGCGATGGCCGGGCAGTTATGCCCCACGGTCCGCGACAAACCAAGCCGTGACGCCGGTCCGGGGATGAAATTTGCGCCCGGCCCGCCGACTCCCGTACGGTGACGGCATGCGGCCGTCCAGCGTGCTCGTCCTGGTGCTCCTCGCCCTGACCGGCGCGTGCAACGTCGACCTGGCCCACGACGACGCCGGCGCTTCCACCGGCGGGACCAGCGGCGCTGCCGGGGGAGCCGGCGCAGGCGGCGCGGGCGGCGTCACGGGCGTCGGCGGCACGGGCGCGACCGGAATGGTGATGGGATGCTCGTTGTTGCAGGCCAGCTGCCCCGCGGGCCAGGCCTGCTTCCCCTATCCGTTCGAGGCGCCCAGCCCCACCACCACCGCCTGCGCCTACCCGGGCACCGGCGACGTCGCCATCCCCTGCCAGACCCAGCTGGAATGCGACGGCTCGTCCATCTGCTCGAACCCTGGCGATCCCGCCTCCCTGTGCCTGGCCCGCTGCGATCTGCGGCTGCCCTATTGCGGTCTGGGGTCCTACTGCATCTCGCTACGGGCCTTCCCCGGCGTGGGCGCCTGCAGCCTGTGAGGCTTCCGGCGCCGGCCTGATCGGCTGGGCGCACGTTCCGGTGGCCAGAAGGCCGGAGATCTCTCTCGCTTCCGTCCTGTTCAGGAACCCTTGCAGGGCGCTCCCCCAGAGCGCGGCTTCACGGCAGTGGCCCGTGTTCATCAGCGCTTCGAGGTGAAGCACCCACACGTCGTGACGAAGGGCCCCGTCGGGCAAGATCTCGTTGGTGATGGCCAGCGTCTCGTGCCACCGGCTCTGCAGTGCCAGATCCCAGGCGTGGGCTTCCAGCGGATCGGTGGCGAGCGGATTCAACTGCAGCGCACGTTCGACGGCGTGGTAACGCGCGGTCGATCCGTGATCCGCCACCTCGGCCGCCAGCCACCAGGCCATCCAGTGCTCCGGGTGCACCTCCAGCGCCCGCCGCGCCAGCTGCGCGCGCGAAAGCCCCGGCGCCAGCCGCGGCTCGTAGAATGGCAGCACGAACGCCTCGATGGGCGGCCGGGGGTCCTGCAGGGCCTCGGCGACGTCGGCCCGCGCCGCGGTCACCCAGCCAGGCCCCTGCGCATAACCGGCCCCCACCATGGTCGCAATCACGGCGCGGGAGGCGTGGACCTCGGCATCCGACAAGCGGCGGCTCTGGTACCGGCCATTCCAGGCAGGCAAGGGCCGCGTCAGCACGGTGTACTTGCCGGAGAAAGCGTACGTCTTGAGGACGGTCTCCAGGCGGCCCCCGGCCAGATCGGGAAACTCCGCGCGAAACGCCTTGGCCGCCGGCTCCAGCGCCGCCAAGCGTGCCTGGAATGCGTCGAGCTGGTGGGGACGCGCGTTGATCAGGTAGTGAACCAGCATCCAGCTCGTCGCATAAAACCGGTCCTGCTCATCCTTCGTCTTCGGTACCGGTCCCAGCAGGGTATCGAGCGACACCACCCCGAAGACACGGACGACCACGTAATCGTCGACCTGGGCATCGCCGGCCACGACGGCTCCGTGGTCGCCATGTTCGCGGTGAATGGTCGACAGGTACTCGGCCGTCCCCTCGGCAAACCAGGCCGGCTGCAGCGGCAGCAGCTGAAGGCTGAGCGCGTGAGCCAGCTCGTGATTTCCCACCAGCTCGCTGGCCCGTTCTGCTCCCGACAGCAACACCGTGGGCGGGAACGGCGGCGTTCGCAGATGAAGTGCCACGAAAGACGGACCGGTATAGAACGCCACTTCTTCCTGCGACGCGAGCGCAAAGACCTGCACGCGTCCAGCGGGATCGGGCGCGTGCCGCCAGACCATGGCCAGCATTGCCGCGCGCGCATCTTCCATTCGCCGCAGCACCACCAGCGCTGCGGGCTCCTCCATGTCCGTGCGCATGACGAAGTGGTCGCTGGTCAGCTCGAGCCAGGCCGGTCCCCCCTTGGCCGGGCAGGCCGGCAAGGTCGCGCACCCGAGCTGCGCCGTCACCAGGAACGCCAGACCCCACAGCGCTCGACGGCGTCCGCACGACACCGGGCCATTGTATCAACGGCCGGACGGCCTCGGTGGCGCTGTCGCCACCAGCGCCGGCCGACCATCGACGTCAGCCTCCCCGGTGCTGCTGGCCGGTGACCGTCTCCAGCGGCTCGGCCGGACCGGTCGCCGAGGGGCGGGTGTCGTTTCCTTTCAGCTCGCTGGCGTGGCTCCGTTGCTCACGGCCGCAGCAGCGTCTTGATGGCGCGGCGCTCGTCCATGGCGCGATACCCTTCCGCCACCTGGGCCAGCGGCAGCGTCAGATCGAACACCTTGCCCGGATCGATCTTGCGCGTCCAGACGAGATCGATCAGCTGCGGCAAGTAGCGGCGCACCGGGGCCGGCCCGCCCATCAGCCGCACGTGCGTGTAGAACAGGTCCTGCAGATCCAGCTCGACGTCGTGCGGCAGGCCCACGAAGCCGATCGAACCGCCGGGGCGGGCCGACTTGATGGCCTGTCTGATCGACTCCCCCGTGCCCACGCACTCCAGCACGCAGTCGGCGCCCACACCGTCGGTCAAATCCTTGATGCGCTCGATGCCGTCGTCGCCCCGCTCGGCCACGATGTCGGTCGCGCCGAACTCGCGCGCCAGCTTCTGCCGGGCGGCCTGCCGGCTCATGGCGATGATGCGCTCCGCGCCCATCTGCTTGGCCGATAGCACCGCCAGCAGGCCCACCGCGCCGTCACCGACCACCACCGCCGTCTTCCCCGGCTTCACGTCGGCCGCCTCCGCGGCGAACCAACCGGTCCCCATGACGTCCGACAGCGCCAGCAGGCTGGGGACCAGCTCGGGCGGCGGGTCTCCCGGCGTGGGCACCAGCGTCCCGTCCGCCAGCGGAACCCGCAGCAGGGGGGCCTGCGCGCCGCCGACCAGCTCGCGGTGGACGCAGGACGTCTGGTAGCCGGCCCGGCAGTGCGGGCAGCTGTTGTCCGACGCGAAGAACGATCCGATCACGAACTGACCGGGCTTCACTTTCTTGACGGCCGAACCCACCTCCTCGACCACACCGCAGTATTCGTGGCCGAACGGCGTGGGCGTGTCGATGTGGTTGACGCCGCGGTAACTCCACAGGTCGGACCCGCAGATGCATGTCGCCACGGTGCGGATCACCGCGTCCGTCGGCTGGGTGATCTTCGGCGTCTCGCGCTCCTCGAACCGCACGTCGCGCGGCCCGTGAATGACAGCTCCCTTCATGACGGTCTCCTTTTGGTTTCTTCGCGACGGCGAGCCCACCCCTGCCCTGCGCGCGCGCGCTGATGATGACTCGTCTGCCGCTGGAGCGCTAAGTCCGAGTGGTGCGCGAGTGTTGCCCGAGTGACAGGGAGACTACTTCGATGATGCGCGCCCCGGGTCGATCCGATCGGCCATGGCGGCCACGTCGGCGTAGGTGAGCGCCAGGGCCAGCGCGTGCTCCATCAGCGGCTCGGATTCGATCATCTTGCGGGCCACGTAGCCGCTCTCGTCGAGGCGCGGCTGTTCCGAGAGGACCGCGAGCGCGGCCTGGCCAGGCAGGCCCGACGGGGGCGCCGGAAACACCTGCCATTGCAGGACGGCGCCCTTGGTGGCGCCGGCGATCACGGTGGCGCCCGCCGACGGGCCGTACTTCACGTCCCAGGTGGCGTCGAGATCGACGAACGCCACATCGTCCTCGACCGTGATCTTCAGCTCGTCCTGCCGCTGGGGCGGCGCCAGGCGGGTGACGGATTTCCAGCCGGGAAAGGCGGTCCAGCTCTCCGGGGCGTCCACCCGCGCGGCCACCTCGGTGGGGTTGCCGGCGATCGACACCGCGGCCGAGACATGGGCCAGCCTCCCGCGGCGCGTGCGGTGGATCGTCGCCACCACGCCGGCCTTTCGCAGGCCCCGGAAGGTGGGGCCGGCCAGCGTGGACCCATCCAGCGTCGCGGCCGCGGGCGCGGTCATGGGGCCCTCGGGGCGCGCCGGACCGCGCCCCGCCTGGTGAGGAACCGCCACCTCCAGGGCGACCGCGCGCGCCAGCACCATCGCGGCGGCGGCGGTCATCGCCGTCTCGGACCACGGATCGTGGCCGGCCACGCGCCGGAAGATCCAGTTTGCCGAGCGCGGCTCGAGCTGCGCCTCGCTCACCAGGATCGTCGCCCGGCCCCCGTCGGCGGGCGCCATGCGAAAGCGCACGTGGCCGGGCGCGAAGGCTCCCTCGACCAGCGTCAACTCGATGACGTCCGCCTGACGGGTGAGCCAGGCCTTGCCCTTCAGATTGAACAGCGGGATCTCCAGCTCCCAGGCGAGCAGCCGATCGGGCCCCACGCTGGGCAGCGAACCAGCGCGCGTCGCGACCACGTCGGCGCGCACCAGCGACGGCAGGGCCGCCCGGTAGCGGTTGGGGTCCAGCAGCACGGCGCCGACGGCACTGGGCGTGCCGCGCACGCGCGTGGCCACCGTCACGACAGGCCGCGAAGTCGGTCGGCGCGCCGCGGGGAAGAGGACGACGTCGGTATCATCGTCCAGGGCGCCGGCGAAGGCGGCCGGAGGGGGCGGGGTCGCGCCCTCACCCGGCGCTGCCGCGCCGACCTCTCCCGCCAGCGGGAGAGGTTGAATTGATACCGTGACCGACGCTGCTGAGGGCGCAGCGGGCGCCAGCAGCCACACGGCGGCGAGAACGGCAGGCCCGCGCAGCCGGCCGATCGCGTCTCTCTTCCGCTTGCCCGATACAACGACGGCGCAGGGCCCGCGGGGGCCTTCTTCTGCTTCCCTCGTCCCCTTCGCGGAGGCAAAACCCTGCCCCCGCGCGCGTCCCGCCGCTCCCCTCTCCCGCTTGCGGGAGAGGGTCAGGGTGAGGGCACGCGGGCGCACACGCCGGTCGCTAGACGCGGGCTTCGGCGGCCGGTGCGGACGAGCGCGCGCTGCCGCGGCCCACGCGCGCCATCACGCTGTCGACGCCGGCCATGGCGCTGCCGCGCAGCTTCGTGCGCAGCTTCTCCACCACGATGGGACGCTGCTCGGCCCACTCCTCGCGGACCTGCGCGATCAACTCGGGCGACTTCTCCAGCCACTTGGCCCGCATCTCGGCGATCTTGCCCGGGGCGGCGCGCAGCGCCTTCACCGTGCCGACCACCACCGCCTTGGCGCGCGCCACCCGAATCTCACGCTCGCTCATCTTCAGCAGCGGCGCGATCTCCGCCAGGCGATCGGCGGCCGTGCCCGCCGCCGCGTGCGGCGCGCGATGCAGGCCGCTGGCCAGCCGCGGGTGCGACGCGTAGAACGCGTTCACGTCGTCGGCCGTGATGCCCAGCTTCTGCAGCATCTCGGCGTACTCGCGCTGCGCCGCCAGACGCGCCTTGAACAGGAACATCTGCACGCGGCTCTGCACGTTGACCTTGCCGTCACCCGACGTCTCGATCGCGCAGAAGATGCTCTCCGGGTACAGGCCCGTGATCATGCTCTGCACGCCGTCCGACACGCCCGAGGACGGCATGCACCCGAACGGCTTCACCGACAGCGTCATGTGCGACTTCTTGTGGAGCACGTTCAGGATGAACTTGCCCACCTCCATGTGGCCTTCGCCGCCGCGGATGTTGTTGTTGTAGAACTTGTGCGCCGTCTCGGCGATCTCGTCCATCATCGGCAGGTGGTAGCCGGTGTAGCCGATGGCGCCGCCGAACAGGTGGAACGCGGCCCGGATGGCCAGGTCGGCCACGAACAGCCCGCCCAGCTTCTTGCCGGTCTTCTCGTCCTTCAGGCCCTTGCGCGCCGTCTTGTCCAGGTCGCGCAGCTCGCCACGCAGCTTCGTGTCGTAGCGGCCTTCCCACAGCATGAACAGCAGCCAGTTCGTCACGAACTGGATGTCGCACTCGGCGCCCTCCTGCTCGAGGAACCGCTGCAGCTGGTAGTTGCCGTCGCCCTCGGTCGTCATCGCCCAGAACTCGCCGATGATCGACACGCGCGGCGCCGGGCGCGTCCAGTCCAGCTGGATCTTCCCGAACTCGCGCCGCCCGCGGATCAACGCCGCCAGCACCGACTTGCCGCTGGCCAGCGCGTCGTAGACGTACTGCTTCGTGTTGGCGATGGCGCGATCGGTGGCGCCCGCCTCGACCTCGAACGGCCGCAGGCGGTAGCCCATGCCGTTGATGACGTCGCCGGCGATCAGCGCTTTCAGCAGCCCGATGAAGAACTTCGGGTTCATCTCCAGGCCGGCTTCCTCGCCCGTGGCCTGCTTCAGGCCGCCCGTCTGCTGGAACAGCATCACGCGGAAGCCGTCGAAGCCGGCGTCACGCAGGGCCTTGCGGTACTCCGTGGCGTACATGCCGAAGCGGCAGGGCCCGCAGGCGCCCGCCGTCAGGAACACGTACCGCTTCACGATCTCCTCGTATGTCGACCCTTCGGCGGCGGCCCGCTCGGTCAGGAACTTCACCAGGTTGCCCACCGTGAAGTAGGTCGGGTTGCACTGGCCCCGGTTCCCGAACTCCTTGCCGTAGCGCAAGGCCTCGTTGTCGGGCATGTCGATGACCTCGACCTTGTAGCCGATGCCCGTCAGCGCGCCCTTGACCAGGAAGTCGTGGGCGGCCGTCAGGCCCGACACCAGCAGCGTGGTGGTCTCCCGCTCCTTCTTGGTGAACTGCGGGTTGATCATCGGATCGAACCAGTGCTCGATGTCGACCTTCTTGTTCGACGTCAGGCCGGCGGCCTCGGCGTCCAGGCGCGCCAGCTCGGCGTCCAGATCCTCCGCAGACACAGGGGCCGCGGCCGAGAGATCCTCGACCACCATTTTCGAGTCGACGATCGGTAGCTTGAAAGGATGGCTCTTGTCGGTTCCCATGTATCGCTCTCCCGTTTTCGTGTCCCGGTCCGTGTTGCTGCCGGTTCCGTTCGTTTCTTCGGTTGTTGGTTGGATTGCGTTCGTGCTTCTACGACGCCGTCGCCGGTGTGCCCGGCCCGTCGCCCAGCTTCTGCACCTGATCGCCGCGCTTGATGCCCAGCTTCATGATGCCCGCCTTCTTCATGTCGTCCGCGGCGCGCGACCGCAGCTCCGCGTCGCTGGGAGGCTGCCGGGCCGCCTCGTAGGCCGCGACGCGCATGGTGATCTCCTCGATCATGCGCTCCACCGACTCGTCGCGCTGCGCCCGCTCGGCCAGCTGCTTCCGCTTCAGCGACAGCAGCGCCAGCCGCTTCTTGTCGATCTCGTGCAGCATGTCGTTCTTGCTGCTGCGCACGTCCTCCAGCCGCTCCTTGTGCAGCGTCAGGCTGTGCGCGTAGGTCTTCACGCGGATCTTGATCGACCCGCCCGGCTTGTTGGCGTCGATGTCGTGCAGCGCCGAGTAAGGCGTGCCCGCCTTGCCGATGATGCTGTCGATGATGCCGTAGGTGGGCGCGTCGTGGCCGCACTTGAACGACGACAGGTCCAGCACAACCACGTTCGGGTGGTGGGCCGCGAACTTCGCCGCCCACACCTTCATCGACGAGTTCGACGAGTAGTTCTCCGGCCACACGTCGCCGATCTCCAGAGGCGTGCTGATGCGCCCGGCCTTCAGATCGTCCTCGAAGAAGCGGGCCAGGTACTGCTCGTCCTTGGGGATCGACCGGATGGACAGCACCGGATACCCCAGCACCTGGAACTCCTCCAGCACGCTGTGGTTCATGCCGGGATCCAGGTGGTAGGGACGGCCCAGCAGCAGGATGGCGATGCGGTCCTCCGCCTCGACCTGATCCAGCACCGCCCTGCCCCGCCGCTCCATCTCGACGTCCAGCAGGCGCAGCGCCTCGAACGCCTCGGCCACCGCGAAGTCGGACTCGTCCTCCGTGATGTCCAGCAGGTCCTTGAACGCCTCGAACAGCTGGCGCCGCAGCAAGGTCGGCTCGATCAGCGTGGCGGCCGTGTCCACGTACTTGATGCCGCGCTCGGCGAAGAAGTCGACCTCCTTGGTGAAGGCCGCCTTCAGCACGTTGGGCGCGCCGGCGACGATGGGACACGACGCGTAGTCCATCGCCTTCTTCACGAACGACGGCACGTGCGTCAGCGTGGGGAAGAAGATGACCGACAGCGGCTTCTCGGCCGAGTGGTGGTGGAACAGCAGGTTGTGGATGTGCGCCTGGCCCACCTTCGACGGGTAGCAGGGATCGATCGATCCGTACTTGCCGCCCTCGGCCCACAGCTCCTCCGACGTGTCGTCCGAGAACACCACATGGTGCTTCTGGATGCCCAGCGTCTCGAAGTACGTCCGCCAGAACGGCGCCGTCGACCAGATGTTCAGGATCTTGGGGATGCCGATGCGCATGCGCTTGCGCTTGTTGACGGCCTCCTCGCCGGAGCGCTGGAAGGGACGCTCGACCTCGACGCGCTTGGCGCCCAGCAGCGTCTTCTTGACCTCGACGTCCTGCTTGATGGTCCCCGCCTCCGGCAGCGGCTTCTGGTCGTAGTAGTGCCGATAAAGCAGCTTCGCCTCGGTGTCGACGAGGTTGGGAAACTTCTTCATCAGCTTCTTGCGCTCGGCCGTCAGGGCCAGCATCGCGTCTTCCGACTCGACGGTCCCCTTCTCGCACGAGAAGCCGCTGATGTAGCGGGCCGTGTCCCCCGCCGGCGTCACCGTGTCGATGAACGTGCGCGCGCACAGGTTCGGGCAGAAGTGGCAGCGCGTGGTCTCGTCGTTCGTCGACGTGAACGTCAGCGCGATGGCGCTGTCGATGCCGATGAACGTGGAGTACCCGCGGCGCTTCACCACCCGCAGCGTCTCGAACGCGGCGCCGATGGCGCCCGCCTCGCCGCAGTGGGGATGGACGTACACCTCGGCGCCGGGAACGCGCTCCTTGATGTAGTCGACCTGCGCCTTGACGGCGGCCAGGTTGTACTGCGTGCCGCCCTGAAGCACGTACTTCGTGCCCAGCGCCGCCATGCGCGGGATCTGCACCACGTACTGCCAGACGTTCTTCGGCAGCACCTGCGCCAGTCCAGAGAGCAGCTCCTCCTTCGAGTAGCCCTCCTTCTGGAAGTTCACGCGATCGCTATCAAGGAAGACCGCGCAGCCGTAGCTGAACTTCGGCGACAGCTCGGCGCCGAACGCCGTGTCCGCGTACTCCTGGATCTTCACGCCGAACTGATCCGCCATCGCCTGCAGCAACATGCCGTTGCCGGCAGAGCACTGGTTCGACAGCCGGAAGTTCTTGATGTCGCCGTTCGCCATGAACAGGACCTTGATGTCCTGCCCGCCGATGTCGCAGATGACGTCCACGTCGCCGAAGTAGCTGGTGGCCGACATCATGTGCGCGACCGTCTCGACGATGTTCACGTCGGACTTCACGGTCTTCTCCAGAACGTCCGCCGCATAGCCGGTGGCGCCGAAGCCCAGCACCTCCAGCGTGCAGCCCTGGTCCTCGACCCACGTCCGCAGGCGCGCCAGGATCTCGCGCACGTCCTGGATCGGGTTGCCCTTCGAGAGCTGGTACTCCTTCTTCAGGATCTTGCGATCCTCGTCGACCAGCACGGCCTTCGACGACGTCGACCCCCCGTCCATGCCGATGACGGCGCGGATCTTCGTGCCGGGCTCGAACTTCGCCGGCTCGAACTTCGGGATCTTGTACTGCTCGCGGAACGACTCCAGCTCCGTCATCGAGCGGGACAGCGGCGGCCCCGCCGTGTCACCCAGCTTCGACTTGCGCCCGCTGCTGATGAACTCCTTCAGCGGATCGAGGCCGCGGTACACGCCGACGTTCGCCGGCTCGTACATGCCGTACATGACCGCGCCAAACGCCGCGTAGTACTGCGCGTTCTCGGGGACCATGATCAGCTCTTCCAGCGGCACGTCCTTCGGGTACTTGTAGCCGCGCGACGCCCAGGTCTCCGGGATGCGCTTGCGCCAGCAGTCTTGCAGGAACGGCAGGTACGTGTTCGGCCCGCCGAGCAGCAAGACCTTGTGGCGCAGCGTATTGCCGCGCGTGAGCACCGACAGGTTCTGGTTGACGATGGCGTCCGCCAGCGAGCACATAATCTCGACCGACGGGATCGACGACTTCACCAGGTTGACGATGTCCGTCTCGGCGAACACCCCGCACTTCGCGGCCACGTGGTGCAGCTTGCTGTCATCGAAGCGCAGCTTCATGGCGTCTTCCGACGGCATGCCCACCTTGATGAAGCACTTGTCGATGGTGGCGCCCGTCCCGGACGCGCACTTGTCGTTCATCGACGCGATGGCGGTCTTGTTCCGCTTTTTCGAAGTGGTCGCTTTGATATCCACCCCCGACCCCAGATCCCCCTCCGCGTGCCCCGTCGTCTCCCCCTCCGCCGTGACCTCTTCAGGGGCCGCCTTGCCCTCCTTGAAGATGATGATCTTCGCGTCCTGCCCCCCCAGCTCGATGACCGACCCGACATCCGGGTGCAGCTCCTCGACCGCCAGAGTGACCGCGTTGACCTCCTGCACGAACTTCGCCCCGATCGGCCCCACCATCGGCGAGGCCCCCGATCCCGTGATGAAACACCGGATCGCCCCAGGCGGTAAGTTCGGAAAATCCTGCCCGATTTGCGTCAGCAGCTCCGCGACCTTTTCAGCCTGCTTCGTCTGGTGCCGCTGGTAGTCCGACCAGATGATCTTCCGCGTCTCCGGGTCCACCACCGCCGCCTTCACCGTGGTCGAACCCACATCGATACCGATCATCACCGGATCAGTGCGCAGATCCGGGTACTCCCTCGTCTCTTCAGCTTTGGACATCAAGTCTCCGTCAGGCGTTCAAGTGAGGCCGTACAGGCCCGGTACGCTAGGGCCTAGAGGGGGGGAAGTCAATCTGAGCCCCCGAGGGGGCTGGCACCCATCGGGCGAAGGGAAACCAGAACGCAGCGCCTCCTCCACCGAGCATCCGTCTCCCTCGGTCGACCAAGCATTCTTCTCCCTTGGGTACTTCTGGGTACTTCGAGGCACCGCAAGAACTGGAGAACTGCATCGCGAAACGAGCCCGAACTTCGGGGCCCTGTCGCGAAAAACGCCTTGACCCTGTTACCATTTCGCCATGCTTGGAATGCCAGATGATCTGGAGGACTTGTTCGTAGACGGCGTTCGTTCAGGTCGCTATTCGCTCCTCCTCGGAGCTGGCTTTTCCTTCGGATCGTCGTCTTCCGACGGCCGCGCTCTCCCCTTAGGGGATATCCTGCGGGACGAACTTGCCGCCCGCTTCTCTCTGGACCCGAAGTACCCGCTATCCCAACTGATCGACGCAATCGACCCCGTCGACTTGAACACGTTCTTTCAGAGCCGACTCGCTGGCTGCAAAGCCAGCGAGTCGGCCAAACTCATCTCCAAGTTTGTTTGGCAATACATATTCTCGCTTAACATTGATGATGTACTCGAGCACTGCTACGCAAGCGCCTCCGCACTTCAGAGGCCGGTATGGTTTACCCATCGTTCACGTTTTGAACCAAAGGACGACCTCGGCGATGTCCAGGTGGCCTATCTTCACGGTAGTGTTCGCGCACCGAAAGACGGATATGTTTTCTCTGCTCACGATTATGGCGGAAGCGCCGCCAGCGACAGCGTTTGGATGCACGTTGCGGCCGACCAGATAGCGGCTTCTCCTCTCATCGTCGTTGGCTGCCAACTGAGCGAACCAGACTTGGAATACTATCTCGCCCGTCGCGCTCGCGCGGAAGCACGAACGAAGAACGTTGCGCCATCCATATTTGTCAATCCCGCCCACGATCCTGTCATTCAAAAGCGAGTCGAACGATTCGGCTTTATACATATACAGCGCACCGCTGCTGATTTTTTTACAACATTGGATGCCTCCATAGGGGGCCGCAAGACTCCTGCTGAGCTGATTATTCCCAGACTGGGCACAGCCGGATTTCTTGTCGACCCACCCGAGAGAAGCAAGCGGATCTTTTTTCGCCAGTGGTCGCTTGTAAACGAAACCGATCTTCCCCAAGAAATGGTTGCAGTCCCGAATCTCCTCCGAGGCATCGAACCGCGATGGACAAACGTCCTCCGTCAAGAGGACGTGATTAGGTCGGATGTAGCCGCTACCATTCGCGAGGTTTCGCTCTGGTCGTCTGCCGGCGACAAACTACCGCATGTCCGCCTCATCGAGTCTTTGGCTGGCGAGGGAAAAAGCACACTTATGATGCGACTTGCCATCGAATTATCACGTTCGGGCCACATTACATACTACTTCAGCGGCCTCGAGCGACTCGCGCAGGAAGAGGCTTTTGAGGTTCTGTCTCGTAGCAGCAAGCCTCCGATCTTGCTTATTGACAATGTTGCAGAACACGCCGCCCAAACTTCCGATCTTGTACGCCGCCTGATCGACAAGGGCATTCCGCTCTACCTCATAGGGGCTGACAGGAAACAGCGGATGAAGCGCATCCAAGATGCGCTGGTCGATATCCCATTCGTAAAGAGAACACTGCGCCCGCTGACACGGCTAGAAGCCTTGGCATTAGTTGCAAAACTGAGGCAAGAAGGACTACTAGGTCTTCAGGCGAGTAACTCTGACGATGAACTCGCCAGCCGGGCTACAGATGGTGCATTAGTCACGGCCATTCTAAAGCTCGTTGGTAGCGGCGCGAGCATCGCCGATCTTGTCCTCGACGAATGGAAGAGCCTCACTACCATCGGACAACGTATCTACGGTATCGCAGCAATAGCCCACGCACTTGGATACTCGCTACGGCAGTCTATCGTTTTGCGAGCCGCGCAAACGAACAGTGGAGATTTCTTCTCCTCATTGAGGGGTGAACTCGCGGGACTAGTCCTATATCGCGGCCCTATGGGCGAGGCGATCGAAACACGTCACCGAGTAATATCCGAGGCTTTACTTCATCAAATCCCGCTATCGGATTTGTATGATTTCTATGTCTCTCTTGCACGTGCGGTGGCCCCTTACTGCAATCGCGAGGCCCTCATAAGGGGCACCGTTGAATCGCGTTTGGCGGGTCGACTATTCGATTTCGATGACACCGTTAGACCGCTTCTAAGAGACCGCGCACGACAATTTTTCGTGGACGTTGTTGATGAATGGAAATGGAACTCTCGATACTGGGAACAACGCGCGCTAATGGAATTGGCCAGCAATATTCCGCTAGCTCTTAAGTTCGCTGAGCAGGCAGCCGGAATCGACAGACATCCATTCCCTCTCACAACGCTCGCAAAGGTTCGACTCGCGTTTGCGCGAGTGACCAGAGGCGAAGACATGCTACGGCATGTGTCCGCAGGATTGGCTGCTGTGCAAGAAGCAATCGACTCATTCAAAAATAGGCGCCGTGATCCCTACCCGTTTGACGTGGCGATTCGCGGCATGACGGAACTCTGTGACACCCTGTCTCGCGACAAGCCGCCCCTTACTCTACCGGGAAGCACAATTGAGGTCGTTGAAAGGCTTATAGAAAAGGCTCGGGCTTCGCATCTTTACAGGCAAGGGGATCTCAAAGTATTGGAGGATCGCTGGCAAGCGGCACGGGATACTCTGCGAAGATCACCTCGTCGGCACTGACTTGCCGGGGCCGTTGATTCCAAGGTGTCTTCAAGACCGCCCGAATCAGCCGGCGGCTCTCACCTCACCGTGATCCAGCAACCGATGGGCGCCTTGCGGTCGAGTTGGTAGGTCATCGCCTGCTTGGGATCCGCCGTCCTAGAGCCACTGAACCGCCTTGGTTGGAATCTGGGTGTGAATCCCTCGGCGGCGCACGTGACTGTTTCTCCTCAGATTGGAACTCCGATCGGCTCTTCGATGGCCGGTTTATGAACCATTAGTCCGTCTGCATCCCAGGAGACGCTCCGTCTATCTCGGTATCCCCGACCATCAAGGTCCAGGTCCCCGCCACGGTTCGGGACGCTGTACCCACTCGCCGCGCGCGGGCTGCTCGCGTTCGTCGCGGCGACTGATGTCGCGACGAGTTCGTCAGGAATTTCTCAGCTCCCGCTCCTCCAAGGCATAGTCTGCCTCGCAGTGGATTCCAAGCAGGACCGCTCCGATCGCCGGCAACCCTTTCGTTGGTTCGGTGAACTGTACCGTCTGTTGGCAGTCAGGCGTGACCCCGAGGCAGCCGGCCGGAGTGCCGTCCTCAACGCGGTCATCGGACTACTACTGGTCGCAGCTGGCCTGCTCATGAACCTGGGCGACATCCGTGCAGGTGCGGTCGAACGCGCGCTAGTGCCCGCGATCGGTACTCTCATGGTCTTGGGCACCGTCAGCATCGCCCGCAGGCCCGGTCTTGCGTTTCCACTCCTCACCGCACAAGCGCTCCTGTTGACGTCGTTCTCGGCGATCTTCACCTTGGCCTCGCTACGATGGCTCGTTGTCGCTTCAACGCGATCGTTTCGCTACCTGCCCGGAATGTTCCTGCTACCGTGGTCGTTAGGCTTTCGGGAACTGGCGGCCTTCGGCCCCTGGCCGACCCGGACAGTCTTTCTCCGGCGGTCTGGAGTCGTCCTCGGTGTGTTGAGTGAACTGGCCTTCGCCGCGGTCGCGCTTTCACGACGAGGTTGATACGCTGACTCGGAGGGTGGTCCTCAGGTACGGCCCTGTCACAGGACATAATCGGCGCGACGCTAGAGGACGGGCCGAGCGCTTCCGCGGAAACGCTTCAGCGTGTCGGCGAACACACGAACAGGAGCTGCCCCCTGCGGCTACGTCTGGTACCGCGTGGGAAGTCGACCTGCAGATCCGCCAACCCGATAGCACCACGCTCGAGGATCGATGGGCTTGACGTGTGGGTTGCGCCGCACTCAGGAGAACGGAAGGGCCCGGTGGTGCGCTGGCGAGACGATCGCTAACGGTCGATCCTCCGAAGGCCGAGCTGGTGCGGCATCGGCCAAGTGCGGCTCCTCGTCACGACAGACGATGGGCAAGGAAGCCAGCGTCGTGTCGGCTCGGGCGCCGCCGACAGGCTCCACCTATCGCCGCCGAGGAGGCCGCCTACGAAGAGCCTGCGTCTACACGGCGATCGCTCCCCTCAGCGGGCAGGTCACCTTCACCGCCGCATGTTCACAAACCGCTTCTCGATCACAGCCGCCGTCCTGTCATCGATCGTGATCCCGACCTGCCCGTTCATGCTGCTCATATGCGTGTGAATGGTCCACACGCCGCCCCGCCCGAACCAGCGCCGTCGATAGACGATCGAGACGGGCTCCAGGAAGGGCCACCCTTCCTGATCTGCGACGTTGCGGGCGAAAGCCAGGGCTTCGAGTTCGGTCATTGGACGGGGGTCGGGGGCATGCCGTGTGGGGAGTCTTCGAGAGGACGACCTTCATGTACATTCCGCCGACGACGATCGTGCCGAGCGCAGTCCCCTCGGTCGCGAGCTGGCTGATGGTGACGTAGCCATAGGGCGCGGGACCGATCGGGAACGTGACGGCTTTCAAAGCGGGGAGCAGACCGTTGACCTTGAACTGGCCAAAGCCCTCGACCAGGGCCTCCTCCAGGTAGCGAAGCAAGGCGGAGCGCCAGTATGCGCTTGCCTTCAGCCGGGCGCGAAATTGCCGCATGTACTTGAAACCGATGACCACCACGCGCGCGAAGCACTTCGCCGCCTGATCCAGCTCGGAATCGGTGGAGCCCCCCACCGTCAGCTTCGCGAACTTGAAAAGGTCCTCGCCCAGGTCGAACACGGACTTACCCAGCAGCAGGAAGCCGCTGACCATCAGCACGATGTCGACGATCTCGCCGACGCCGAAGGCATGCGAGCCGGCCCACAGCAGCAGGGACGCGGCGATGATCATCAGCGACTCCGGGGAGATCATCGCTTCCAGCGCAGCCTTCAATTCGCCAGGAAGCAAGGGGATGGCGCGCCTGATCGCCTCGCCCACGCGCTCCTCTCGGGAGAGATCCCCCAGCACCTGCACCTGGACGTAGGCCCAGACCGAACCGGTCTTCGCCCGCGCCTCCACCATGGTGGTCCCCGCCTTCTTTCCGACCAGCGACAGGACGCGCACGTTCGGGTTCAGGGCCCCTTGCTCGGTCAGGTCGATGATCCCGGGGTTGTTGGAGGAAACCTTCAACGGGGAACCATCGGCGTCGGCCCCCGAACAGCGCGATCAGGGACGACCGCCCTACCCCAACCCGCTGCCTGTTCAGGCCCGCGTCGTATCCCCCCGCGTCCATCCCCTTCTCTTTGTAGAAGTTCGCCACGACCGGGGGCTATCGTACCGCAACGACGGTGAGCCTGGTGCGGCGTGGTGGACACCCATGGCTGCGCGGTGAGCTTGCCCACTCCGTAGGTCTCGTACTCGCGGGTCTGCTGGCCCGTGGGCGCGAACGATCTGGACGTCTGCGGCCAGTATGCGCCAGCGGGGACATCCGCAACTTGCTCCTGTATCGTCCGATAGGGCGGCACGCCGACGAACGGCGCCAACGCATCCAAGGGCCTACATGTCCGTTCATGATCCTCGAACACTGGTCGTCTATGGCGTTCCGGCCAAGATGGCGCTGCACGATGTAGCCGGCACCGCCCTCGGTAAGACCTTCGTCCTCACAGAACACAACAGGGATTCGTTCGAACCGGCTCTTCGCCAGGCGCTGATCGCATTCGCAAAAGGGGACGCTACGTTATCGGGAGCGCGCTTTGTGTTCATCCGCGACGCAAGCGACTTCGCTGCAGCCGTGAAGTCGGCTCCTTACACGCAGGTCGTGTATAACGGTCACGCCCTCGAGGGAGTTAATGCGCTGCTACCCCGAGCAGGCAACAGGATTTCGGCGGCTCAACTGGCCCAGGCACTCGCGGGGACGCCCGTCGCTCACCTCGACTTGCTCGGTTGTCAGAGCGCGAGCATCGCCGCGGAGCTAGCGACGCTTGTTCCGCACGTTCGTATCGGATATCTCCGATCCAAGAGGATCGACAACATCGAGTGCGATCCGAGAACCGTTCAAGTCGTCAGGATGACGATCGACCCTCAGGCAATCTTCCATTTCGGAAGTCCCGTCCCATGAGCAGAGCGGCACTTGGCATGGCGCTGCTCCTGGCCGCGGGTTGCCACACGGCCGGCTCGCGCCCTGGTTCGGTGTCGGCAGGCGTGCCGGCGAAGGACTACTGCGGGATGGCGCTCTCTGCGCTTCATGCAACGATAGCCAGCAACGACGCGGAACCGAACGGACTGGAGGACGCCTGCGTCCGACACCGCGCGTTTGCCTCGGGTTACATCTTCGTCGATGCGCGTGTCTCCGAACGCGAAGGCGAAGCCCCTCTACCCGCGCCCAGTTGCGTCGCCGACGGCTTTCGTATCCGATTCGACCCTGCGGAGTTTGAAAAGGCGCCCACGGATGGTGTCGTGCTTCTTCTGATCTGGCGATCGAAGGAGGGAGCGATGGAGTTCAATGCTCTTGTCGAGCGGCCAGACTGGCCCTCGAACAAGCCGGGGGTCTTTGGTCTGTCGCCGTGCGGGTCGGCATTTGGAACGATTCGCCGATTGCCAACAGGATGGACTGCGACCGTCGTCGAGCCGCCGCGCGTGCCGGGCGAGCTCTGATGGTGTCATCAGGCTTCCGGACGATCCACTTGAACGTCCTTATGTTCTCAGTTCTCCTGTTCTCGGCCACGGCCTGCCATTCCGAGGAGAGAACCGCCATGAGGAACTCGGCTCCTAGTCCGGACGCTCAGCTCTCAGCCCTGAGCCGGGATTTCGGCTTTCCGATCCCATCCGATACAAAGATTCTAGGTGTGAAGCGGGAATCTGGCATGGACACTCTGGTCCAAGCGAAGCTTCTGATTTCTCCGTCGTCCCTCGAGCACTTTTTGGCGGGCCTATCGATACCTGCTGATGTGCTTCGAACTGGTGTCGGTCGCCTCGGCTCCGACGATGGTTTCTGGAACCCTCACGCGACGCCGACGCTCAGATCAGGGACGAAGCCGTTGACGGACGGTCGGTATCTGCTTCTCGGGATCGCCGACTCTGCGGAGGGAACCCTGGTCTTCGTCGCGAGACACGGTACCTGACCGCAACGACCAACCCTCGCTCAGGTCATCCCGCAATCGGCCGAACCCCAGCCTCTTCCGGACTTTGATGTCACGCTATCCACAACTCGAGAACCTGGTAGGTGGCTGGTTTCACCAGGACTTTGACCTGAACGGCGACACCCTGGAGCAGATCATCGGCGCGTATGGGGCGGTGACCGCTGCGGATCAGCGGCGTCAGCTTGTCTCCGATATCGATCGGTTCCTCTCCGGCTCGGGTGACATCGACGACCGCTTCCAGTCGACGTTCCATCCCGACGTCCTGCCGACCGGCGGTGTCGCCGGATATTTTGGCGGCAACTGGATCGCGGACTGGCTGTTCGACGAGTGAGGCGTATGAACACCTGGCCCATCAGTATTCGACGCGACCCGGACCGGGTGTACCTGGGTATTCCGGACTCTGTCGGTGACGGAGGTTCCGGTCCTGTGCCCGGAGTGTCGCCCTCGCTCGAAGAGGTGGCGGGCGAGGAGTGGCTGGCCGCCGTCCTTCGCCTCCTGCTGCCTGGCGATCGGGCCTGGGCCTGGTGTACGCAATCCTCGGTGTACCGGCGCGCCGGGTTGCCGACGC
>Ga0207671_10002677_pt1 | contig 18681 bp, 20 predicted proteins | sample KBSC24metaG_FD_184352 | JGI IMG/M metagenome (GOLD analysis project Ga0207671, IMG submission 184352) | Corn rhizosphere microbial communities from Kellogg Biological Station, Michigan, USA - KBS C2-4 metaG (SPAdes) (version 2) | ecosystem: Host-associated > Plants > Roots > Rhizosphere > Soil... | reverse complement strand
ATGGGTAGAGAGCGGCGAGTACAAAGCACTGATCACGGCGCCCGAAAGCGCCGCCGCTTAAGACTTCCTCTGCGACCTCTGCGTATCTCTGCGTGCTCTGCGTTGCAAACTGATCACAACGCAGAGAGCGCAGAGATACGCAGAGAGCCGCAGAGAAAAATTTATGCTCAAAGACAAAAATGGAATCATCTTCGGAGTCGCAAACAAGCGCTCCATCGCCTGGGCCACTGCCCAGGCGCTGCATGAGGCAGGCGCGAATCTCATCTTTACTTATCAGGGTGAACGCCTCAAAGAGAACGTCGAGAGCCTCACAAAAGACGTTATGCCTGACGCGCTGCTTCTCTCCTGCGACGTAGCGAAGCAGGAAGAAGTCGACGCGACGTTTCGAGAGGTGGGCCAGAAGTTTGGACGCCTCGATTTTCTGATTCACAGCATCGCCTTCGCACCGCGCGAAGCGCTCGGCGGCGAATACCTCGACACCACACGCGAGGCCTTTCTAACCGCGCTCGAGATCAGCGCGTATTCCCTGCCACAACTTGCGCGCGCCGCTGCGCCTCTCATGACCGAAGGCGGCAGTATCGTCACGATGAGTTATTACGGAGCGGAGAAAGTCGTCGCGGGTTACAACGTCATGGGCGTTGCAAAAGCCGCGCTCGAAGCAAGCACACGTTATCTCGCAAAAGATCTTGGACCACGAAACATCCGCATCAACGCGATCAGCGCCGGTCCGATTCAGACCCTTTCGGCGCGAGGCGTCGCGGATTTCAGCACCATGCTGAAGCATCACGCGGAGCGCGCTCCACTCGGCAGAAACGTCGAGGCACGCGAGGTGGGTAATACGGCGGTTTTTCTATGCAGTTCGATGTCTTCAGGAATCACCGGTGAAGTAATCTACGTCGATTGCGGTTATAACATCATGGGTATATGAAGAAGCACGAAAAACGGACCGGTCGCGGAGTTCCAGGAGCCACTCAGGACGAGCAATTGCTCGAGAGTCCACGGGCCGATGAGTTTACGCACACCGATCCGTGGCGCGTATTCCGTATCATGGGCGAGTTTGTCGAAGGCTTCGACGAACTCGCGACGCTGAGTCGCGGCATCGCGATCTTCGGCTCCGCCCGTACTCATCCGGACCATCCGGATTACAAAGCCGCTCAGGAAACTGGCGCGCTGTTCGCCGCGCAAGGCTTTGCTGTCATCACCGGCGGCGGGCCTGGAATAATGGAGGCCGCGAATCGCGGCGCCTTCGATGCAGGCGGACTCTCAATCGGCTGCAACATCGAATTGCCATTCGAACAAAAAGCAAATCCGTACCAGACGCTGAGCCTCACATTCAAATACTTCTTCGTGCGCAAGATGATGTTTGTGAAGTACAGCCTGGCGTTCGTGATCTTCCCAGGCGGCTTTGGAACACTTGACGAACTGTTTGAAGCGCTCACGCTGATCCAGACGAAGAAGATCCGCAACTTCCCGATCGTTCTTTTCGGTCACAGGTATTGGAGCGGAATGCTGGCGTGGTTACGTGAGGAAGTCTTACCAAGCGGAAAGATCGCCGAGCACGATATGCAGATGTTTCACATCACGGATTCGCCGGCGGAGGTGGTGGAGATCGTGATGAGAGCCCAAAGCTCGCTTAAAGAACTGGACACCGGGATCTCAGACGAGATCAGGATCCCGAGCTAGCGCGCGCGTTGGATTGCATCAACCACGCCAGATATGGCGCCGAGCCTGCCGTCACCGGAACCGCGATGATCTCGGGCGTATCGTAACTGTGAAGAGCGCGCACTTCCCTCTCCAGCTCATCGAATTTCGTTTTTTTAGTCTTCGCAAGTAATAAAACTTCGGACTGCCGCTCGATCTTTCCCTGCCAACGATAAACTGACTCTACCCCCGGCAAAATCTGAACACACGCGGCGAGGTTCGCACCTACCAGCATGTCCGCAAGTCGCGCTGCTTCTTCACCGTTCGCAGCCGTCATGAAAACCACGATTGCATCGTCAGACATAGAACTACTCCTCTTCCTCCTCGACTACTCCGCCAGTCAAAGGCGATGTGTCAGATTCAAAAAATGCAGTGTAGACTTCCATTGCGCGATCGACGTCTCGCTCGTCGACGAAAATCTCAGCACCTTCGGCAGTCGCCGACAACAGTGGCGACAAAGTATCGTTCCAACCCGACTTAACAACGGAGCGGATGTCGTTCTGCGTGAAAATATCGTGCACCATCTCAGCTTCCGCGGGCGAACCCAATTTGTAGAGCGACACGAACCGCGCTTCGCTATTATCGCGCAGCGTATTCTCCGGCGTCAGGCGCTCGACGAGCTTTGAGTTGTCGTCAGGACAGGTTGTAATACCAGGTTCGTATTCAGACTCGCAAACAGGACAGAACATTTTATCTCCTCATCTCCCCGGAAATGGAATCTCATCAAAATGCGTCATGAGTTTGAAGGCGTGAAAACGATCGTTGATCTCAGCGTGAGTCAGACGCTTGACGCGCTCTGTCCCAAACTCTTCGACGTTAAACGAAGCCATCACGGATCCGAAAATCATCGCGCGGCGCATCGCACCTTCGTCGAGCTTCTCCTGACTCGACAGGTAACCCATGAACCCTCCGGCAAACGTATCACCAGCGCCCGTTGGATCAAAAACAGCCTCGAGCGGGTAAGCTGGAATCGCAAAGTAATTGTCGGACGTAAACAGCGCCGCGCCATACTCGCCACGCTTGATGATCAACGCTCTCGGTCCCCAACTCAAAATCTCGCGCGCTGCCTTGATCAGGTTTGGAATACCAGTGAGCTGTCGCGCCTCGGCGTCGTTGATGATCACCACGTCCACGCCTTTGATCGTTCGGACCAGCGAATCGCGCGTATGCTCGATCCAAAGGTTCATCGTGTCGAGAGCGACGAGCTCCGCGTCTGGCATCTGCTCTCGCACGCCGCGCTGGAGATCCGGTTGAATGTTGCCGAGAAACAAGAGTCGGGATTTTTTCGACTCGTCAGATAGTTTCGGTTGAAAATCAGCAAAGACGTTCAGATGCGTGTAGAGAGTTTCGGCGACATTCAAGTCGAATTGATAACGACCCGCCCAGCGAAAGGTCTTACCGTCTTTGATCCTTTCGAGATCGCGCGTGACGATTCTGCGGCTGTCAAACACCTCTTGATCGGTGAAATCACCGCCGACTACACCGACAATACCAACGTCCGTAAAGAAGCTCGCCGAGATCGAGAAATGCGAGGCCGAGCCGCCAAGCATCTTGTCACATTTACCGAAAGGAGTTTCGACTGCGTCATAAGCAACCGATCCGACAACTAGAAGCGACATGTGTTTTCTTGTGCCTTACTGTGACTTTGGAGCGTCCAACAAGCGCAATTCCTCCTTCGCCTGTTTCGAGAAAGGGCTCTCGGGATACTCGTTGATCAACCTGGTCAGGTAGCCGCGGCCCATCTCGCGGAACTGTTCGGAAGTCAAAGTGCGTTTTTCACCGCCGTCAAAACTGACGTACAGGTCCGGATTCTGTTTGCCCTTCTTGTCCGCCAGCCACAGACTGCTCTGGCCGGCCATCAGTAGAACCTCCTCGATCCTCGCAAAGTTTGGATTGCCCGCAAGGATTTCCTCACAACGTTTCAACGCAGCAACATAGGCCTTCTTCAACTTGAAATAGTTCCTCGCGACTTCCAGATTGTGTTGCGAGTCTCGTTCGAGATCGGGATCGCGAATCAGTGCTGGATCCTGGCCGCTTCTGACCCCCTGCGCGGGAGTGGACGGTGTCGCCACAAAGAGCACAAACAGGAGCACTAAAAAGCACATACAAAATCTCATATCTTCACCTCACGACTGGTACTTTTTGATGATCGCTTCGAGCTTCTTTGTTGTCGCTTCCGGCCAGAGACTTGAGGCCGTGAAGATAGCATGCTGCAAGGCCGAGCCACACTTGCAGTCGCGATCACCCTGCTGCAATCGTTTCAAAGCTTCACGAAGAATTATTTGCGCGTTGCGCACGTTCTTGTTCAGGTACTCAACCACGGTCTCGACGCTGACGGCGTCGTGCCCTGGATGCCAGCAGTCGTAATCAGTCACCAGCGCGAGCGTCGCATAACAGATCTCCGCTTCACGCGCCAGCTTCGCCTCCTGGAGGTTCGTCATGCCGATAATGTCCATCCCCCACGAGCGATACACATTCGACTCCGCGACGCTTGAAAACGCCGGCCCCTCCATGCACAGGTAAGTTCCGCCACGATGAACTTTCACGTCCGCGGCGCCACATGATTGTTCGAGAACGTCTCCGAGTCTCTTACAAACCGGATGCGCAAAAGAGACATGCGCGACGATTCCCTCACCGAAGAACGTCGACTCCCTCACTCGCCCTCTTGTACGATCGAAAAACTGATCGGGAATTACCATGTCGAGCGGCGCATGCTTCTCCTGCAACGAACCAACTGCTGAGGCCGAGAGAATACTCTCGACTCCCAGGAGCTTCATCGCATAGATGTTCGCGCGAAACGGAACCTCAGTCGGCGTCAGACGGTGACCACGTCCGTGACGCGGAAGAAAAGCAACTCGCTCACCCTCGAGCGTTCCGACGATGAACGCGTCCGATGGCGGTCCGAAAGGCGTGTCGACCTTGACCTCTTCGACTCCCGTCAACTCGGGCATCTGGTAGAGACCACTGCCGCCGATGATGCCGACGCGAACTGCTGACGATGTACTCATGAAAGCTCCCCGCGATAGGGTACTGGATTCAATTCCTTTTCTCCCTGTTGCAGACGACACAGCGGCTCATCCGGATCGTGGTAGAACAAACAGATCCAATTCTCTCGCGCTGCGTGCGGCAGGAGTCTCTTCTTCGCTTCGAGAGTCTCTACCGGATAAAGGTCGTAACCCATGATCCACGGCAGCCGGACATGCGCGCGTAAAGGTACGAGATCGGCAAAACCAAACAGCGTTTTGCCGTCGCGCTCGAGACGCCAGCACTGCATCGAGCGATTGTGTCCGGCGATCGTTTCCATCCTGAGTCCTGGAACGACCTCGTATTCAGCGTCCTGAGGTTGCAGTTGACCGGCGTCAGCTAGCGGCTTCCAGTTCTCAGGCAAATAGCTCGCGCGATCTCGCTCTGTCGGGTGTTCCGCGTGGTCCAACTCAGCGCGTGAAACGAAATAACGAGCGTTCGGAAACGCAGCGACGGGTTTACCCGACGGATCGAGTTTGGTGTTACCGCCAGCGTGATCGAAGTGCAGATGCGTATTGACGACGATCGTGATTTCGTCTGCGGCAACTCCAGTCTGCATCTGAAGCGTTTCACTCAAAGGTCGTGTGCGGTCTATGCCGTACATCGACGTCTGCCTCGTGGTCCACTTATCGCCGATACCTGTTTCGATGAGAACCTTCTCCGCACCCGTATCGATGAACACACAATTCATGTTCATGCGAATGCGATTGTCATCGTCCGGCGGACACACCTGCGACCAGAGCTTGCGCGGGACCACTCCGAACATCGCACCTCCGTCGAGACGGAATTCGGTGTCCTGAATGACCTCAACGCGATAGTCGCCAAATTGCATTTTCTCTGCGGCCCTCTGCGTATCTCTGCGTCCTCTGCGTTTAGATAACTTTAGCGCAGAGCGCAGAGATACGCAGAGGGCGGCAGAGAGATCGTCTCTACTGGGGCTTCTTGTTAGCGTCAGGTTTAGGTGCTGGTGCCTGTTGCGCCGGAGGAGGAAATCCTGGCGGCAATCCCTGCGGCTGCTGCTCGGGAGGCTTCACCTGGTAGTTGTCGGCCACCTTCACCTGCGAACGGCTCACGATCTCATCGAGAACCTTCTTGGCCTTCTCCTGTTCAAGCGCAGCCCTGGCCTTGTCGCGTGAACTTTGCGGTGGTCCGAACGGATTACCACCCTGATCGCTGATCAGGATGTGACGTGCGTGAACCTTCTCTTCCGACTTGCCGTCTTTGGTTTCGGTCTTTCGCTCTTCGAGTTTGATTATGTGAAAACCAAACTGGCTCTGGACCACGTCACTGATCTCACCCGGCTTTAGCGCATACGCAGCCTTCTCGAATTCCGGGACCATCTGGCCATGTCCGAACCAACCGAGATCGCCGCCCTTGTCCTTACTGCCGTCGGTTGAAAACTCCTGTGCGAGTTTTCCGAAATCCTCGCCGGCACGCGCACGCTTCAGCACTTCCTCTGCCTTCACGCGGTTCTTCTTGTCAGTGTCGAGCTCGGGATGGCTCTCGAGGTACGCATTGACTTCCTCGTCAGTCGCTTTCATCTTGGCCTGCAAGTTGTCGACCGCATACTTCTGCGCCAACACACGTGCGTGCTGCAACACCATCTGCAGTCTGACTTCCGGCTTCTTGTCCATGCCCTGTTCGATGGCTTTCTTCTCGCCGATATAGATGCGGCCAAGTCGCTGCTTGAGCATCTTCATCTGCTCTTCGGAAATGTCCTGTGCTGCAAACTGCGGATCCTTCGCCTTTGCGTCCGCGATGATTTGATCGAACTTGTGTTGATTGAGAGGTTGTTTGAAATACTCGTCGACCTCAGCGTCGGTGATGTCGGGTCCATTCTCGCCCTGTTTCTCAAAATAAAACTGAGCAAGGACGCTGGCTTTCTGGAATTCAAGCTGGCGCTTCATTTCCGGCGCGTTGGAAACACCATGCGACTCCGCCTCTTCAGCGACCGCCAGCAAGCGCCGCACGTCCTGTGCAAAATCCTTGCGCGCGGCCTCATCAGCCGCGAGACGCGCACGCATTTGAGGGGGCTGGTCTTCGGCGATCAATTGCATGTCTGCCGCAGATAACTCGACCGGCCCCGTCTTTCGTGCCTTGACCTGCCAGAAGATCAAACCTGCTGAAAAAATAACTGCAACGGCAGCCGCGATGAGAGCTTTTCGTGTAGAAGTCAAAATACTGTCCTTTCCTAAAACCTATTTTTGCTGCACCAGCTCGAGCAGCACCCCATTAGCAGACGACGGATGAACAAATGCCACTAAACAACCACCCGCACCGACGCGTGGTTTTTCGTCAATCAGCCGCAGTCCTTTGTTTTTCAACTCAGCGAGTGAAGCGTGGATGTCCGCAACCTCGACTGCAATATGATGCATTCCCGGGCCGCGGTTAGCCAAAAACTTTCCCACAGGAGTTTCCGGAGAGAGCGGCTCGAGCAACTCCACATGCGTGTCGCCAACGGCCAGCATGCAGACTTTCACGCCTTGTTCGGTAACTTCTTGTGTCGCGTCTACTTTGAGGCCAAGCACATCCCGCCAAACTGCCAAACCCTCTTCGATGCTGTTAGTCGCGATTCCGATGTGATCAACTTTCAGCAGCTTGAATAATCTCCTCCACGGCAGAATAAGGGTCTCGACGGCGGGTTGCAACTTCGTCCGCAAGCCGGTTAAGCATAGCAACCGACGAATCGGATTCCAAAACGCGCGCCAGCAGACTTTCGCGCAGAAGCTCGACGATTCGCCAGCGGGCGATGGCGCGGCGGCGGTCGCTGCTTACACGCCCTCCGAGCTGCGCCTGGCAATAGCTGTCAATCGCCTGTGCAAGTTCTTTGACGCCCTTGCTTTCGGTCGCCACCGTCTTGACTATTGGCGGCTCCCAGCCGTCGTCTCGCGAAGCGAGCGACAACAGCGATTCCAGCTCTTTTTCGGTCGAGTAAACACCTTCTTTGTCGGCTTTGTTGATGACGAAGATGTCGCCGATCTCCATGATTCCGGCTTTGATGGCTTGAATATCGTCACCCATCCCAGGCACCAGCACGACGACAGAAACATCAGCGGCTTTGACGATCTCGACTTCGTCCTGCCCGACGCCGACAGTTTCGACGACGATCTTCGCGTAACCCGCCGCATCGAGAATCGCAACGGCATCCACCGTAGCTCGCGCAAGACCGCCGAGATTTCCGCGCGTGGCCATTGAACGGATGAAGACACCCTCGTCCAGGCCCAGCGTCTGCATACGTATTCGATCGCCGAGAATCGCGCCTCCTGAAAACGGGCTCGACGGATCGACGGCGACGATGCCAACGCGCTCGCCACGCTCGCGGTAAAGCATTGCGAGTTTGTCGACCAGCGATGACTTGCCCGCGCCCGGTGCGCCAGTGATCCCGATCACCAATGCGCCGCGCGAGAGTTGGTAGATCTCTTTCATCAACGCCGCGGCGCCGGCAGAACCATCCTCAATCTTCGAAATGGCGCGCGCCACCGCCGCCGCCTCTCCGCTGCTCACACGTTCACTCAGACTGTTATTTCCAGCGGGCATTCCCTGTGTGCTTCTTTGTGCCTTTTTGTGGCTAAACCTGTTTCAGAATTTCACGCGCGATAATGATGCGCTGGATCTCCGACGTCCCTTCGCCGATCGTGCAGAGCTTCGAGTCGCGCCAGTATTTCTCAGGCGGATAGTCTTTCGTGTAACCGTATCCACCGTGTACCTGGATCGCTTCTTCACAAACATTCACGCTGATCTCCGAAGCAAATAGCTTCGCCATCGACGACTCTTTGGTCGTCTTCTTCCCCTCGTCTTTCATCCACGCCGCGCGATACATCAGCAGTCTCGCCGCATCGATCTGCATAGCCATGTTGGCCAGCTTGAACTGAATCGCCTGAAACTCAGATATCGGCTTCCCAAACTGTTGCCGCTCTTTCGCGTACTTCACCGCCGACTCATACGCGCCCTGCGCGATTCCGACTGCCAACGCCGCAATCGAGATACGACCGCCGTCGAGTACCTCCATCGCGTTCACAAATCCCATCCCTTCCTCGCCGAGCAAGTGTTCGTCAGACAGGAAGCAATCTTCGAAAACAACGCTCGCGGTTTCTGAGGCGCGCAAGCCGAGCTTGTTCTCTTTCTTCGAAGGCGAGAACCCGTTCATTCCCTTTTCAAAAATGAAAGCCGATATGCCTTTGCTTCTTTTCGACCTGTCCGTCACGGCCATCGCGACGCAAGTGTCGGCGTGGATCGCATGAGTTATGAAATTCTTCGAGCCGTTGACGATCCAGCCACCGTCTTTGCGCACTGCGGTCGATTTCGTTCCCGAAGCGTCTGATCCGGCGCTCGGTTCGGTGAGTCCCCATGCACCCAGGTGCTCACCACTCGCCAGTGGTGTCAGATACTTTTTTCGCTGCGCTTCAGTGCCGTACTGATAAATGTGGTTCGAGCAAAGTGAGTTGTGTGCCGCGATTGAGATTCCCACGGATCCGTCGACGCGCGAGAGCTCCTCGATGATCGTCGCGTATTCGACGTAGCCCATTCCCGCGCCACCATACTCTTCCGGGAATAGCACGCCGAGCAGACCGAGCTCTGCGAGTTTTGGTTGTAGCTCGATCGGAAAGTGCTGAGACTCATCCCACTCCATGACATGCGGCGCGATCTCCGACTCCGCGAATTCGCGCACACTCATCTTGATCTGTTGCTGTTCTTCGGTTAACTCAAAATGCATAGTGCTAGTTTTTTAACAGAGTTCGTATGCAACTCGCAAAGGCAGTTAGCCGCAGATAAACGCTGATGACGCAGATCTGATCTGCGTCATCCGCGTTTATCTGCGGCTAATTTTCTTCGTTTTCATTATTCTCGCGACTTCGGAAGGTGATAGGACCCGATAATAACCAGACTTAAGGTTCTCATCAGTCAGAAATCCGATGCGTGTGCGGCGCAGCTTCAAGACTGAGTGACCGATCAATTCAAACATCCGGCGCACCTGTTGGTTTCGTCCCTGGTGAAGCAGGACTTCGAACCACGCATTGGTCTGCGTCTCATGCAGTTTGGTGATCTTGGCGGGCGCGGTGCGTGTGCCGTCGTCGAGTGTAATTCCGCGTCGCAGTCGCTGGATTCCGGTCTCCGTGGGAACGCCTTTCACCTTGACCTCATAAACTTTTTCGACGCGATTGCGAGCGGATGTCACGAAGTTGGTGAACTCACCGTCGTTCGTGAGCAGCAGGAGTCCTTCCGTGTTGAAGTCGAGCCGCCCGACGGGGTGAAGCTTGCCGAGCGATGGCGGCAGAAGTTCCGTTACGAGCGGACGGTGTTCCGGATCCGAAACGCTCGACAGATAACCTTTTGGTTTGTTGAGAAGAACATAGACGTTTTCGCGAGACTTGAGCTGAGGATTGATGAGCTTGCCGTTTACCTTGATGTGATCTTTGTCAGGGTCGGCCTTGGTGCCGAGTTCTTTGATGACTTCGCCATTGACGGTAACTTTACCAGCAGCGATCAGTTCTTCCGCATGTCTGCGCGAGGCAATTCCCGCCGCGGCGATGAGTTTTTGCAGACGCTGTTCCATGAAAAAGAATTTTCCTCGCAAAGGCGCAAAGACGCAAAATAAGCAGTGGTTCTTCTTTGCGTCTTTGCGCCTTTGCGAGGAAAACTTAAGCTCCACCACTCAGATCGTGAAAATCCTCTACGCTGGGAAGTTCCGAAAGGTCCTTAAGCCCGAACTGTAACAAAAACTCTTTCGACGTTCCGTACATCATCGGACGGCCAATCGTGTCCTTCCGTCCTTTCGCGACGATCAGTTTCTTATCGAGCAACGTTTTGATTGCCGAGGGCGATTGGACGCCGCGTATCTCGAGGATCTCCGGAACCGTCACAGGTTGTCGGTAAGCAATCACGGCGAGCGTTTCGAGCGAGGCGATGGTGAGCTTCGCACTCGGTCGCGTTCTCAAGAACGCACGGACGTGTTCGTGATACTCGGGTCGCGTTGCAAACTGCCAGCCACCAGCCACCTCGCGTAGTTGTAGTCCGCTATTCCGCGAATTGAATTCCTGGGCCAACGACGTAACAGTCTCGTTGATGACCTCTTTATCTTCCTTGAGAACATCGGCAATAGTTTTCACGCTGAGCGGTTCATCCGAAACGAAGATCAGCGCTTCGATCACAGCGGCGCGTTCAGCCTGACTCTGCGGTGAGCTCAAAGGCGCATCATCAGCACCCTCTTCCTCGCCGCCGGTCGACGTGTGCTCCGCCTCCGCGACCATGGCCGCAAGCTCGCGGCTCGCTTCCTCATTCAAGGCCGCTTCGTCCAGTTCCTGGTTGACACTCTCTTCGTTAGCTGCCATCTGCTTCGCCTGTCGCACGCGCGATGATGTCGCCGAACGTTTCGCGCTGAAATAGTTTGACTTCCGTAGTTCTTACCAACTCCAGTACTGACAAAAACGCGAGCACCAGTTCGCGCCGGGATTTTGCGCGTTCAAAAAACACACGCAGGTTGAGTTCGCCTGCCGACAACACCATGTTTCGCAGTCGCTCGAGCATCTCGGCCATCGAGATCTCTTCCCGCTCGATCTCGAGTAGCGCCTCTTCCTTGTGTCGCGCGAGGATGTCCTGAAAAACCTTCAGCAGATCGAACAGACCTACCGCGACTTCCGGATTGTTTTTGTCTGTCTCCAGCTCTGCCCGCTTGAACACCGCCTGCTCGACGGTCGCCTTCGACCACAGCATCTGGGCCGCAGCTTTGTATTTCTGATACTCGAGTAACTGGTTTACCAGATCGGTGCGCGGATCCTCTTCTTCCTCCTGCGCCGCCAGCGGATCGCGCGGCAGGAGCATCTTTGTCTTCAACTCGATCAGCGTCGCGGCCATCACGAGGAAATCACCGGCGACCGCAATGTCCATCTCCTGCATGACGCGAAGGTAACGCAGATACTCGTCGGTGATACGCGCTACGGGAATGTCGTAGATGCTGACCTGCTCCTGCCGGATGAGGTGCAGCAAAAGATCGAGTGGACCTTCAAACTCGCCGAGCAGGATCTTCAGATCGTCCGTGACGTCGTCCGAAACGATTTGCGGCACAGCTCCGGCGACCTTCAGCGGAGTCGCACGTTCTTCCGCCGCTTCCAATACCGTCTCGGGAGTGTCTTCGTTCATCGACTGATGAGTTCGGTAAGCGCTACAAGTATAAGAGAAAAACCACGAGCCGCATGATCGGCGACATTATCGCGTCAAACACACCCAGGTACATCAGCACCATCAGGATCAGGAATCCATACTGCTCGAGTGTCGCCAGCAGGGGCTGCATACTTTCAGGCAGAAACGTCTCCAGCACCTTGCTTCCGTCGAGTGGCGGAAAAGGAAGCAGGTTAAACACCGCGAGGGAGATGTTCATCATCAGCATGCTTTCGAGCAAGAGAGCCACCGGTTCCTGCATGTCTGTCGGAATCAACTCAAACGAACCCGTGACGCGGAATATCTTGATGATGATGAAAGCGATCGTCGCGATCAGCAGGTTCGCCAATATTCCGGCGATCGACACCATCACATTCGCCAGGTCCTTCTGACGCCAGCGAAGCGGGTTGACCGGCGTAGGTTTACCCCATCCGAGCAGAAACAGCCGCATGCCTCCCGCGGCCAGGATGAAGTTCACGATTGGAATCAGCAGCGTGCCTATCGGGTCGATGTGTGCAATGGGGTTGAGCGTAACGCGTCCCAGAAGCCTGGCCGTGTCGTCACCAAACTTGTAAGACATCCAGGCGTGCGCCGCCTCATGTGCCGAAATCGCGAGCAGCAGCACGACCAGGTAGATGACGAGATGTGGAATCAGTTGTTCTGGATTCAATTGATCACTCGCGTTACTAAGATGCAGGAACTTAGCATTCCGGCTCTTCTCTGTGCAACCTCTGTCTCTGTGGTTTAACGACTGCATCACCACAGAGCACAGGGGACACAGACGTTGCACAGAGAAACGTTAACCGGGCAACAGAGTTCCCTTGATCTGCGTTGGTAAAGTGTAAACCGAATCGATGGAGACGACTGCCATTTCTCCGGAGTTGCTGAACGCCAGACCGACAAGATTGACGCCCGCGACGATCACTTTCGCATCGCTCCCGTCCGCAGAAATGCGAACGATACCGCGACGGCCATGCAGCGCCGCAGCGACGTACAAATTTCCGTCTCTATCAAACGCCAAACCCTGCGGACGCCCGAGTCCTTTGAAGAAAATGTCCGTCTCACCCTCGGGATTTACTCGCCAGATGCAGTCAAAGCTCGTCACCGTCGGACCGGCGATGTATAAAGAATCGTCTGGTCCAAACGCCACGTGAAACGCTGAAACCGACGGCTCAACCTGAGTCCACGCACGCTCTTCCCCGATGCCGTTAACCTTGAAGATCGTTCCGGTTCGATCTCCGATGTGCATCAAGCCGTGTTTGCTAAAAGCTATCCCGGTTGCAACGCCGAGATTGCGCGCGAAGACGACGGCTTCTTTGAACGGATTCATCTTGTAGACGACTCCCTCGAGCCTGCTCGTGACGAACATCTCACCGTCGGGACTAAACGCGATGCCGGTCGGGTTAGGAATATCGCCGGAATACTCTGAAACATCGCCACTGATGTCGATGCGAAAAAGGGTGACGGGTAATTCTTCGCCACGCGATCCGGAACGAGTCACAAAAAGCGCGCCGTCGTCTGGATCGAATGCCGGATTCGCAACCGGATGAAGATCGCCGGCAAGCTTTCGGCCGACCGTCAGTTCAGCAGGTTCGCTTGGCTCATCTCCACTCCATAATATGACTTCGACCTTCCCGCCTTTAGTTTCCGGAATCTGTGCGAGTACGCGGCGCGGTCCAACAGCTACAATCTGTGCGGGCGAGCCTCCGACCGTGACTGCACACTTCGACGGCTCACGCGTATCGAGTCCCGTGCAGTCGATGACGATCTCGCCGCCCGCGAGTCCGTACGGAGGGTCAATTTTGAGGATTTTTCCGGCAGCGCGCATGAAAGCTGTTCATGATACGACACTTGTGTCTTTTGTGCCTCTCGTGCGGTGTCTTTGAAGGTTCGCATGTTATAATTCGCCCCCGTATAGGAAGGAAAAGGCCATCACCAGCGTTCTCGGCAATACTCTGGGGTTAAAACCAAATCAATTACGGCGCATCGAAAAGCTGTACACTCGCCGCATACCTCCCGACCAGATCGTTACTCCTGAATTCGCCCGGCAGTTGAGCGAACTCTCTCACGAAACGCACCGCCAGGTCGGAGCACTCATCGATCGTCAGGGACACATCCAGTATGTGATGGTGGGCGACAATCGTCGCATCGAATTACCAGACTTCAAGCGCGTTCGCGTCGCCTCGGGAAGGTTTCGTGGACTGCGCTGCGTACACACACATCTGCGAGGCGAACCGCTCACGCAGGACGACTTAACCGACCTCGCACTGCTGCGACTGGATCTCATGGCGGCAATCGACGTCGATTCTGATTCCGGTCTGCCCGGCCTCGTTCGGGCCGCACACCTGCTGCCGCTCCATGCAGGTGAACTCGACAATGGAACGACACCCGAGCTCTACGCCTTCCTCGAACCGAAGATACCGTCACAGCTCGATCATGATTTCCGCGCGCTGATCGACTCGCTCGAAGAAGAGATGGCGAGGAATCGCCGTGCTGCGCGACGTGCGGAAGTACGCGACCGTGCGATCCTGGTTGGCGTCGCGACCGGATCGCTCGCCGATGCTGAAGAATCGATGGCGGAACTTGCCGAGCTCGCTGCGTCCGCGGGTATGGTCGTCCAGGACAGGATCATTCAACGACGGCAGGCAATCGATCCACGCACAGTGCTCGGACGTGGCAAGCTCGACGAACTCATCATCCGTGCACTCCAGCTCGGAGCGGACATGCTCGTCTTCGATAGCGAACTGTCGCCGGCGCAAGTGAGGTCGTTGTCCGAAGCGACGGATCTGAAAGTCATCGATCGATCGCAGTTGATCCTCGACATCTTCGCGCAACGTGCACAGTCGAAAGAAGGAAAGATCCAAGTCGAGCTGGCGCAGTTGAAATATTTGTTGCCGCGTCTGATCGCGGGTCAGGATTCGGCGTTTTCGCGTTTGGCCGGTGGGATCGGTGGTCGAGGTCCTGGTGAAACAAAGCTCGAAACCGATCGTCGTCGCGTTCGCGATCGCATCAACCGTCTCGACCGAGAGATCGAAGCGCAGCGTCATCGTCGTCAGGAACGTCGCAAAGGTCGGACAAGACAGGGCCTGCCGGTGATCTCGATAGTCGGTTATACGAACGCTGGAAAATCCACGCTTCTGAACTCGCTGACCAAAAGCGACGTGCACGCAGAGCAACGCATGTTTGCGACTCTCGATCCGACGTCGCGAAGGCTGCGTCTGCCACGCGAACAGGAAGTCATCATCAACGACACGGTCGGTTTTATTCGCGCATTGCCGCCCGATCTGCTTTCCGCGTTTCGCGCAACACTCGAAGAGATCGGCGACAGCAGACTGCTGATACACGCCGTCGACGTGTCGAACCCACGCTGGGTGCAGCAGGTTCAATCTGTTAAGAGAATTCTGGCCGAACTAAACCTCGCAGATATTCCATCGATACTGGCGTTAAACAAAGCTGATTTGATGGAGCCCGACGCTTTGGAAGCAGCGGTGCGTCAGGCTCGTCAAGTTGATAGTGGTGAAACGGTCGTGATTTCAGCAATCAAGCCGGCCACTCTGGATGCTTTACTGGAAAAGGCAGGCGCGATCCTGGCCCGCAATCTCGCAGCAAGATCAGACGAGGACGTCGAGCATAGATCCGCGCCGCTCTCACGCATCGCGTAATGGGACTGCGTCCACGATTCAAGACTCCTTTTAGCCAGGCGCGCGATAAGCTAATCGCATATGCACTTCGCCCGCTCATGGTGTTCAAGCCAAGGACTCGATTCCTCATCGGTTGCGGTGTCCTGGTTCTCCTGACGACTCTACTGCTGCTGACCAACCCTTTGTCGGGGCTCGCGGGAGGCTATCAACTGGGCGAGGTGCTTAACCGCTCGATCGTCGCACCGGCGGATCTCACCGCGATCGATTCCGTCGAAACAGAAAGACGCAAAGCAGCCGCAAGAGAATCGGCGCGCGTTGTTTTCAATTTTGATTCGAGTCGCGCCGAAACGTCGGTTCAGAGTTTTCGTTCGGCGTGGGAAGATCTCGAGGACCAAACGAACGAAAACAAGCCGGCCGTCTGGAATGGTGAGGGGGGTCAGGCAGTAGCGCAGGCGATCATCTCGCATAAGTTCAATGAGGCTGACCTTGACCGCCTGGCCACAATCATTCGCGAGATCGGCACGAAGTACATTTACGACGACGGCGATGCGAACCGTTTGCAGCAGGAGATCGTCCTGGTCGACATTCGCAACCCTGAGTCGCCGATGATTGTCTCGGCGCCACGACTGGGAATGGTCCCACTCTCGACGGCGCGCCGGAGTCTTGAGTCGAGAATCGTCAATCTTCCTGGTTGGTCGGCCGAACAGAAATCCGCACTGACTTCAGCACTCGCGCCGCTGATCCGTCCAAACGTCGTGCTGGACCAAACGGCTACTGCCGCGGCGAGGGAAACAGAGGCCAGTCGCGTCGCGCCGATGGTGATCACGCTGAAGCGCAACCAGGTGCTGGCGCGCGAAGGCGATACGATCACGCCAACTATTCTCGCCCAGATCAATGCAATCACAACCACGGGCCGCACAGGCAAGCCGTGGCACAACTTCTTTGGATTGTTGCTCGTCATCATCGGCGTCTACTGGGCGGCGTGGAAATTCGCGGAACACAGAGGCACCGGCACTGCGCTGAGTCTGGGTAAACATAAAGCGTTCGCCCTGGTCGGCTCGGCCATCCTCATCCAGACGGCGCTGATGAAGATCGGGTTCACATTCGGCGAAAGCGTCACCACGAGAATGCAGGCGCCGTTCAACGATCCCGCTATCTGGAACTTCGCGATTCCGTTCGCGGCTGGGGCGCTGCTCGTGGCGATGTTGGTCGACACGGAACTCGCATTTCTGACGGGCATGATTACGGCGCTGTTCGCGGGGATGCTCGCGCCGATGGGAATGCAGAAGGCATTGTTTGCGATGGTGTCGTGTTCGACGGCGATTTACGGTATCGGGCGCTATCGTGAGCGGCAGTCGGTAACACTCGCCGGGCTTCTTGTTGGCGCGGTGAATGTGGTGATGGCTTTGGCCCTCATCGCTTACTCTGAACAACCGCTGACGTTCAAAATATTTCTGATGGCGGCTGGCGCCGGAATTGCCGGTGGACTATTGACGGCAGTGTTCGCCGCTGGTGGATTGCCGATCAACGAATCGCTCTTCGGAATTCTTACCGACGTCAAACTACTCGAACTCTCAAACGCCGATCTCCCAGTGCTGGGCCAACTCGCTATGCGCGCGCCTGGTACCAATCAACACTCTCACGCGGTGGGACAGTTGGCAGAAGACGCGTGTCGTGCGGTTGGCGCAAATCCTCTGCTCGCACGCATCGGCGCGCTTTATCACGACATCGGGAAACTCGCAGCGCCCGAATACTTCGTCGAGAACCAACAGGGCGATAACCCGCACGACCGGCTACGCCCATACCAGAGCGCCAAGATCATTACGAGCCACGTGACGTACGGCGCGAAACTGGCGAAAGAGATCGGACTGCCGAAAAAGATCGCCGACTTCATTCCGCAACATCACGGTACGAGAACTCTGCACTACTTCCTCCGCAAAGCTCAGGCGCAGGCCAAGCCAAACGAGAAGATCGACGAGAAAGACTTTCGTTATCCGGGTCCCAAGCCACAGTTCAAGGAAGCAGCGATCATGATGCTCGCCGACTCATGTGAAGCAGCAGCACGATCGCTGGCGCGACCTGACCCGGAAAACATTCGCGCCATCGTCGTCAAGATCGTCGATGCGATCATCAGCGACGGCCAGCTCGATGAATGCGACGTGACTTTGCAGGAGTTGACGATCATTCGTGAAGCGATGATCAGCGCGCTCACCGCGATCTATCACGCGCGTATTGACTATCCAGGATTCAATCCACCTCTCACCGGACCCCTGCCGCCACTGCCCGCGGGCAATCTCGACAGCGAAGAGCGCGGCATCAGCTACAGCAAACCCTCTGAAGTGCCGATCAGTCGTGGAGGCGAAGTCGAAGACGAAGCGCTGCCACGAAAAGCCGGCAGAAGGTAGCCACAAAAAGGCACAAAAGGCACACACAAAATAAAACAATTTACGTTGGTCCAACTTCCCTCTTGTGTGCTTTTTGTGCCTTTTTGCGGCTAAAACTTGGGGTGGAGTTTGGAGTACGTGGTTTCGAGGGACTCGGGGAGGACGCGGGTGTGGTTGACCGTCGTCATGAAGTTCGTGTCGCCGGACCAGCGTGGCAGCAGGTGAATGTGCATGTGGTCGGTGATGCCGGCCCCGCCTGCGGCGCCGAGGTTCATACCCATGTTGAAGCCTGCCGGTGAGTAAGCCTCACGCAGCGCGGTCTGCGATCGTTTCGCAAGATCCATGAGCTCGTCCGTCACCTCTTTCGGCACTGAATCAAACTCGCCTGTGTGCAGGTAAGGAACGATCATCAGATGTCCAGTGATGTACGGATAAATATTGAGGACGATGAACCCGTGCTGCGCGCGGTGAAGTACGAAGTTCGTCTCGTCGTGCTCGGGATCGCTCGCAATGCTGCAAAGAACGCAGCCCGGAGCTTGTGAGTCAACGCCCGACGCGATGTATTTCGCACGCCAGGGACTCCACAATCTCTCCAATGCGGCACCTCGACTTGTTTTGAAACTTAAAGAATGGGCGGCTGGCGGTTGTCGTCACCCATTGGCCGTGAGGAGTTTCCGCCTGATCCGTGTGAGCGTGGACTGTCGTCGTTAATGAGTTCTTTCAACTCCTTGCCGGGTTTGAAGTACGGAACTCGCTTCGCGGGAATACTCACTGGA
>Ga0207671_10002672_pt1 | contig 18703 bp, 20 predicted proteins | sample KBSC24metaG_FD_184352 | JGI IMG/M metagenome (GOLD analysis project Ga0207671, IMG submission 184352) | Corn rhizosphere microbial communities from Kellogg Biological Station, Michigan, USA - KBS C2-4 metaG (SPAdes) (version 2) | ecosystem: Host-associated > Plants > Roots > Rhizosphere > Soil... | reverse complement strand
CCCGAGTTTTCACTCGAGGCTTTTAGGTAGCGGGAGCAGGACTCGAACCTACGACCTTCGGGTTATGAGCCCGACGAGCTACCAACTGCTCCATCCCGCACTCTATTTTCAATTCTCAACAGCGAAATCGGCGTTTTAAATTGGACTGCAAAGATATAATTCGTTTCTTTGCAGTCCAAATAATATTTTATTTATTTTTCTATGAGTCATAAGGCAGGTTTTGTAAGCATAATTGGTAAGCCCAACGCAGGCAAGAGCACCCTTATGAATGCGCTTGTGGGCGAAAAGATGTCCATCATAACCCCAAAAGCGCAAACCACGCGGCATCGCATACTGGGAATTGTAAACGGCGAAGATTACCAGATCGTGTTTTCAGACACCCCTGGTATTATGAAACCGCACTATGCCCTGCAGGAAACCATGATGCACCAGGTGAATGGTTCGCTGGTGGATGCAGACCTGGTTTTACTGGTGACAGATATTAACGAAAGACACGACGAGAGCGATATCCTGGAAAAATTGCAGGGGTCATTTGCACCGCTCTGTGTGATTATTAATAAGATCGATAAGTCGGACGAGGAAACCGTAAAACAAAAAATCGCCTATTGGCAGGGAAAATTAAACCCTAAGGCCATATTTGCTGTTTCGGCATTGAAGGAGCATAATGTTTTAGCGGTGATGAATTTTGTAATGGAGCATTTGCCAGAGCATCCGGCTTATTATGAAAAGGATTTTCTTACCGACCGGAACGATCGCTTTTTTGCATCGGAGATCATCCGCGAGAAGATATTTAAGATGTATGAAAAGGAGATCCCTTATAGTACTGAAGTGATCATTACCGCTTTTAAGGAAGGTGATGAGCTATACCGTATCAGTTCGGAAATTATAGTAGAACGCGAGTCGCAAAAAAATATCCTGATCGGCAAAGGCGGCGAAAGTCTGAAAAAAGTTGGCACTTACGCCCGCAAGGATATGGAAGAATTTTTCCAGAAAAAGATATTCCTTGAAATGTTCGTAAAGGTTATACCCGACTGGCGCAGCAAAAAAAATTACCTGAAAAAATTCGGGTACGAAGACTAAGTTTATTTAAGATTTACGAATTACGATTTTAGATTTAGGCTAATCGTATTTTTTAAATTGCATAAGATTATGAGTTATCAAATTTTGCCAATCGTAACTCGTAACTCTAAAATCTAAAATCAAAATGAGCAACATAGTAGCCATAGTAGGCAGGCCGAATGTAGGCAAGTCGACCTTATATAACCGTTTAACCGAGACCCGCAAAGCTATTGTGGATGATTTTAGCGGCGTTACCCGTGACCGTCATTACGGGGTTGCCGAGTGGATCAACCGTCCGTTTACCGTAATCGATACCGGGGGCTATGTGGCACATTCCGAAGATGTTTTTGAGGCCGCTATACGCGAACAGGTAGTTATCGCTATTGAGGAAGCTACTGTGATCCTTTTCATGGTGGATGTAACTACCGGTATTACCGACCTTGACGACGAGATTGCGGCCCTCCTGCGCCGCAGTAAAAAGCCGGTGCATGTTGTGGTGAACAAGGTTGACAATAACGCACGGCAAATCGATGCCACAGTTTTTTATAGCTTAGGCTTGGGCGAGATCTATAATATCTCATCTATGACCGGCTCTGGAACCGGCGAACTGCTGGATGCTGTAGTAAAAGATTTTGACGACGAACCGCTGGAAGAAAATACCTTGCCGAAATTCGCCATTGTTGGTCGTCCGAACGTAGGTAAATCATCTATTATCAACTCGTTGATTGGTAAAGAGCGTAATATTGTCACCCCGATTGCAGGAACTACCCGCGATTCTATCCATATCCATTATAACCAGTATGGGCACGATTTTATGCTGGTTGATACCGCCGGATTGCGCAAGAAAACGAAGGTAAAAGAGAATATCGAGTTCTATTCCGTAATGCGTACCATCAAAGCGTTGGAGGAAGCTGATGTTGTAATACTGATGATCGACGCTGTTGAAGGTATCGAGTCGCAGGATATCAATATTTTCCACCTGGCTGAAAAGAATAAGAAGGGTGTCGTGATCGTGGTAAACAAGTGGGATTTGATCGAAAAGAATAATAAAACCAGCAAGGTTTTCGAGGAAATGATCCGTAACAAGATCGCGCCGTTTACAGATGTTCCGGTCGTATTTACTTCGGTTACCGAGAAGCAAAGGGTGCTGCGGGTAATTGAAACGGCACAAAAGGTGTATGAAAACCGGAAGAAAAAAATACCCACCTCGAAACTGAATGAAGTAATGCTGCCGATCATCGAGAGCTTTCCGCCGCCATCAATCAAGGGGAAATATGTTAAGATAAAATACATCACCCAGATCAACGGGGTGTCCCCGATGTTTGCTTTCTTCTGTAATCTGCCGCAATATCTGAAGGAGCCTTATTATCGTTTCCTGGAAAACAAGCTGCGTGAGAATTTTGATTTTTCCGGCGCACCAGTACAGATATTCTTCAGACAGAAATAGCCGAGTGAGGATTTAAATATCTCCTGTTACACTTACAGGTTTTGCTTCGTAATGCTAATATTGCTGTTTAACATTTTTAGTATGAAGAAGTTATATTGCGCGTTAATTGCTTTATCAATATTTTCGGCCTGCAAAAAAAGTGACCTGCCTGCTGACAGCGGATGTATCAGCCAGGTAACAAGACAAAATTTCGGGGTAACTACATCAGACTCTATTGCAGCTGTTCAATTACTCAAGCAAAATAATTTGCCAACTAACGATCTTGTGCTTGAATATGTACATAACGATACTATAACCTACACTGTACCATCTTATATTAATCAATATGTTTTTGGAGTACAGTATATAAATGGCCTTGCTATTCTTTCGTATGATTTTGGATACACCTTCAAAAACGGTGTTTTCAAGGAGGTAACCGGTGCCAGATATAGTGCAGTTAATCTGGATACCCGTCCCACGCAACATCTACCACAATTAAGAGGGCTATATATAACCGAAATCAGCAAAAATAGGGGAAGTGATATTGCTGCAGCTTTTAAGGACTCCTGTGTGGTGGCGCAATTCGGTTATTATGATCTGAATGTCGATTTTAAAGTATCCACCAATGATCACACACCAAACTTTGTGAAAGCATGGAGTGTAAAACCTAAACATACACCATATCCACAAGTTATTTTCAGGGATGATAATGGTAAAACGATCGTCTATAATGGTGGACCTGTGCTTGACTAATCAATAGCAGATATAGCTTTTTTCAACGTCTCGTCATCACTGTTTAATGCCTGGTAATAAGCGCCATCACCCCATTTAAAGCGGGCAGCGAAGGCTTTGAGATATAATTTGATGTTGTCTTTTGAGGTCTTTACTTCCTTGGAATCCATCTCTTTCAACGTTTTGGAAGCGTAAAGTATGAAATCGTCAAACTGGTTGTCGCTCACAGCATAGTTGCTCAAAAAGCTGTCATCGGTTTTATAGCTGTTCAATATGCCCTGCATCTTATCAATCACAAAGGCATTAAATAGCTGCTGGTTACCTAACTCTTGTATCAGTACAGTATTGCCCGTGGTATCAGCCGGAACAAATACATCAGGCATAATGCCGCCCCCACTAAAAACCTTGCGGCCGGAGGAGGTATGATAAACCGCCGCTTTCTTAAAGGCACTGTCCTTCAGGTAATTTTCTTCGGAGAATAACTCGCCTTTTTGAACGCGTTCGTTTACTTCGTTGCGGTAACTTTCAGTGCCTTCTTTGTATGATTTCTGTATGGACCTTCCTGATGGCGTATAATATCTTGCTACGGTAAGGTTAACAGCTGAGCCATCGTTAAAAGAAAACTGTTGTTGCACAAGCCCTTTTCCAAATGAACGCCTGCCAACGATTGTTGCCCTGTCGAAATCCTGCAATGCGCCGGCTAATATTTCGCTTGCTGATGCCGAATACTCATCTATCAGGACAGCCAGTTTGCCGCTCTTAAATAAGCCCGAATCAGTTGCCAGATACTCGGCACGTGGTTCATGAACACCTTTGGTATATACAATAAGTTTGCCCTTTTCCAGAAACTCACTGGCTAGCTCAGTTGCGGCGCTCAGGTAACCGCCGCCGTTTCCGCGCAGGTCGAGCACCAGTTTTTGCATGCCTTTTTCTTTTAGCTTTTTTAGCGCATCGCGAAAATCAGGGTCAGTAGTAGCAGCAAATTTACTGATCTTAATGTAACCTGTAGATGATGTAACCATATAAGACGCATCCAGGCTGCTCAGATCGACATGCCCCCGTTTAAGATGATAAACTTTGATGGAATTGTCTGCAGGTTTTAAAACAGAAAGTGATATCTGGGAGTCCTTGTCGCCTTTGAAAACTTTGTTTACTACTGACGGGGTAAGATTGGTGCCCGAAAATTTCTTGTTGTTTATCTCGATCACCTTATCTCCATCTTCAATTCCCGCTTTCTGAGCCGGTCCGTCACCATAAACCTGTGTGATCACTAAGGTATCGCGAAGTATCTGATATTCAATGCCTATGCCATTAAAACCGCCATCCAGTTTTTCATTAATAGACTCTGCCTGTTGTGGCGGTAGATAAAGAGAATGTGGGTCGAGGTTTTGAAGCAAATTGTTTACTGTAACTCCTTCGATACTATCCACGTTTACCGAATCAACATAATTGTGGTGCACCAGCTGCAGCACTTTTGATATTTTGCTGGTACCCGGGAATGGGAATCCGTGGCGTGGACTTTCTGCAAGGTATAAGCCAATAGCTATACCTAACAGGAGAAGAATTGCTGACCTGAAAATAATCTGCGCCGCTCTTTTCATACCGTGATCACAAAGTTAATCAATTGGAATTGAAGGCAAATAATTATATACTCGCTTTACTTGGATTTAATGATTTTTAACGATTTTTGTTAAAATAAGATACACTAAATGGAACGGACTACCGAAAAAGACTCTCATTACAATGACCTGGAGCAAATGCCGGTATCTGCGATCCTTAGAAACATAAATAAGGAAGACCATACCGTGGCTGAAGCTGTGGCGGCTGCGCTGCCACAGATAGAAAAGCTGGTTGAAATTACTGCTGAAAAAATGAAACAAGGCGGACGTTTGTTTTACATAGGTGCCGGAACCAGCGGTCGTTTAGGTGTTGTAGATGCATCAGAATGCCCGCCAACGTTCGGCGTTCCGTTTGATATGGTTGTTGGGTTGATAGCGGGAGGAGATGGTGCTATTCGGAAAGCGGTAGAATTTGCAGAAGATGATATGGAACAAGCCTGGAAGGACTTATCGGCCTATCGTATCAGTGAACGCGATGTAGTGGTGGGAATTGCAGCGTCGGGTACTACACCTTATGTAATTGGCGGTTTGCGGATGGCAAATGAAAGAAATATTGTGACGGGCTGCATAGTATGCAACACAGGCAGCCCTGTAGCTGTCGAAGCAAAATATCCGGTTGAGGTAGTAACCGGACCTGAATTTGTGACTGGCTCTACCCGCATGAAAGCCGGAACGGCACAAAAGTTGGTGCTGAATATGCTGAGCACTACTGTGATGATCCAGCTGGGCCGGATAAAAGGTAACAAAATGGTGGACATGCAACTTACCAACAATAAACTGGTTGATCGCGGCACACGCATGGTGATGAACTATACCGGGCTCGACGAAACCGCCGCCGCTGAACTATTGATGAAATACGGCAGCGTGCGCAGAGCAGTTGAGGTGCATATGCAAGGAGAGTAGCACATCTGCATATCCGCACATTTGCAAATTAATTTAAGAAGGATCGGAATATGCACGAGATAGAGCCATATTACAAGTGGAGAGACGATTACATCGCATCTGAAGATGAGTATTCACCTTTTTATGCGACGGAGTATAGTGAGTTTGAGTACGATAAGCAGGTGTATAATTACCTTTTGCACCCGCAGTGGGACTCATTCGGCTCAAACACCCTATATCTTAAAGTATTGTTTGCCGACTATGAGCGCGGATATGCTATAATTGAGCTCATAGGCGAATGGAACGATGCGATCAGCAATGATATCATGCTTATGAAGCGTGAATTGCTGGAGCTGATGATGGATAACGGCATCAACAAGTTTGTGCTGATAGGCGAGAATGTCCTGAACTTTCACTCATCAGATGACTGCTATTATGAGGAGTGGTTCCAGGAGGTTGAAGATGGCTGGATAGCAGGAATCAACTTCCGACAGCATGTGATCGATGAATTTAAACGTAATAATATCGACTATTATATCAACTTTGGCGGCGAGCTGGACGACATGATCTGGCGCAATCTTAAGCCGTTGCAATTCTTCAAAAAAGTAGAAGAACAGCTGATTAAAAGACTTAACTGAACCAAGAATCAAGAGCCAAAAGTCATGTTATTTTGGTAAGCTATTGTACAGATTTCCTTTATATAAATGAATGATTTTGTTATCGTGGCTCCTGACTCTTGTTTTTTGACCCTTTTTCTTCGTATTTTCGTATAAATAAAAAATCAATTTTTTAGAAAAATGGAAAATCAAAACCCGGATTACACTTATCAGAATGTGGTCCAGATAGAAGACGCGGATCAATCGCGCAAATTTATAGCACGTGTATTTTTATGGATGTTCGTTGCATTAGGAATATCATCTGCATGCGCTTACCTGTTTCTTAATGTGAGCTCATTATTTAGTCTGCTTTTTACGGAAACGGGCCCAACAGGATTTGCTTTCCTTTTTATGTTTGCACCACTGGTGTTTGTAATGATAATGAGCTATGGTATAAATAGGATTTCTTATACGGGACTTTCGTTGCTTTATATAGCCTATTCTGTTGCAACCGGCATAAGCCTTACTTTTATCCTCGCATATTATGCAACTTCATCTGTAGTAGGTGTGTTTATAACTTCATCAGTTGTGTTTGGTATAATGGCTATTGCAGGTTATACCACCAAGACCGATTTAACCAAATTTGGCTCCTTAATGATGATGTTGTTAGTCGGAATTATAGTTGCCAGCATAGTTAACTGGTTTTTGCATAGCTCTGGATTAAGTATGTTAATTAGCTACATTGGCGTAGCCGTATTCGTTGGTCTTACAGCTTACGATGTGCAGAAACTAAAAAGAATTGGTGCTGGTTTGGAATATGGCGACGCGTCAGCCAAGAAAATGGCTTTGATGGGCGGCTTAACACTTTATCTTGATTTCGTTAACCTGTTCTTATTCCTCCTGCGTATTTTCGGCAAAAGAAGATAAGCGATAAAGCTAAAACTATGAAAATCCCGGTTATGCATAGCCGGGATTTTTTGTTTTACGTGCTGAATGCTTGATATTTAAAAATAAGGTTGTATTTTAGATAATTATCAACCTGTAAAGCATTAGTTTCTGCCGTTCCGTGAAGAGATTATTAGCCATCTCATTGCTCCTGGTGCACCTGTATAGTTTATACGGGCATACGGTATTGTATTTTTATTCTGTTTACAGATCCGACAAACTATTTAATGAACAGATCAGCATGGACAAATACAGCTTGGATGATCTGGTATCCGTTAAGATTCCGGTTAAAATGCCGACTGTTGAAGACTGGAAAGACTATGTCGCTGTTGCCGGGCAGGTGCAATTTCAGAACAACAGCTACAATTATGTTAAACTCAGGATGACCAAGGATACGATGTATCTGAAGTGTATCCCGAATTATAAAAAAACAAGGCTCATTAGTCAGAACATCATCAACGCACGGAAAATTGCCGATATCCCGAATAGTAAAAAAGATCATGTGCCTTTTGGTAAGCAAAGTATCTTAAACGATTATAATCTTGACGCTGTAAAATACAGTTTCGCTTCCCCGGTGGTGTTCATAAACAACACCATAGGAAGTATTAAAGCGAGTCTGGTTAAATGCTCCCTCCCCAGCCCGGCTCCACCTCCCAAGTGCTGATATTATCATCAAATTTTCAGGAATAGTTACCTATCCGGCGATAGCTGGTATTATTATGCCTCGCTATGCAGATACATATTTGAATCGCGCTTACGTACTATTCTCAATTAGCCTGGCATCAGTTTAATCTGATACAACAGACTGCAAAAACTGAAATTTTATTTATACAGATCGTCTGCATTGTCTCAAGACAAGTTGCAGCGTGATGCACTAGCATTTAAAACAATGAAACTAAAAAAACATATACCTAAAATTATCATTGCGGCGGCGGTATTACTGTGCATAACCGGATTTATTACCTATCGCAATGCGGCACCCTCGTCCCATGCGCAAATGATTACTTTACTACGTAGTCTGGAAAGGCACAATAACATTGTAGCCAATCCTTTTAATGCCAAGCCCAAGCTTGCTTACATTGATTCGCTTCTTAACTTGCGTGGTAATGATCAAAATGCATATGCGATGCAGATAAAGGCCTCATTATTATTAAAAGAGGGGCAAGAACAAAAGGCAGTGGACATCTATGAAAAGTTAATGAGCAGGATGGATTTCGGCGCGGTGAACGATATGCTACCTACCATGGCTATGTCCTACATGCGTTTAGGCGAACGCAGTAATTGCATGCTTAATCATACGGGTTCGTCATGTATATTTCCTATAAAAGACGAAGGTGTTCACCGGATCAAAACAGGTTCGCAAAAAGCTATACAGACGTATGAAACCATACTTAAAACCGATCCGAACGACCTGACTTCGCGCTGGCTGCTCAATATAGCTTACATGACCCTGGGTAGTTATCCTAATGCTGTGCCTAAAGAATTCCTGATCCCAAACCTGGATGCGGATACCGGCTATAAAGTAAAATCATTCACGGATATGGCTGCCGACCTTGGCCTCGATATTTATAGCAGAGCAGGCGGTGCCATTATAGATGATTTCAATAATGATGGCTACCTGGATATAGTTACTTCGGGCTGGGACATAAGCGACCCGATGCACTATTTTCAAAATAATAAAGACGGAAGTTTTACGAATGTTACTGAGCAAAGCGGACTGAAGGGAATAACCGGCGGTCTGAATATTCAGCAGGTGGATTATAACAACGATGGTAACCTGGATATTTTTGTTTTAAGGGGTGCGTGGAACACCCAGGGTTTTGGCAATCAACCTCCGTCATTGTTGCGAAACAATGGCGATGGTACGTTTACTGATGTTACGATACCCAGCGGCTTACTCTATTTCCATCCGACACAAGCGGCCACCTGGGCCGACTTTAATAATGATGGCAACCTTGATGTATTTATTGGTACTGAAGATTCAGGCGGTGGAGATGCGGGCGAAACCCATAGCTGTATGCTTTATATCAACAACGGCGACGGCACATTTACAAACGTTGCCGACAATGCACATTGTAATCTTACGGCTTTTGTAAAGGGTGTAACATCTGCCGATTATAATAATGACGGCTGGCCCGATATATTTATATCAACCCTGAACGGTTATAAATTCTTGTTAAAGAATAAGTGTAAACCCGGTAAAGCCGTTGAATTTGAGGATGTTTCTATATCCGCGGGGCTTGATAAAAACAGGGAGCCTACTTTCACTACCTGGTTTTTTGACTATGATAACGATGGTTGGCCTGATATATTAGTTGGCGGATATAATGGTCAGCCTAACGTATCATTAGGGTATTATGCCGCTGCCGAGGGCCTTGGGAAACCTATTCCGAAAATGGGTAATGAATTTTTGTACCGCAACAACCATGACGGCACTTTTACTGAAGTGACCAACGAAGTGGGGTTGAATAAGGTAGTTTTTAGCATGGGCGCCAATTTTGGCGACATAGACAACGATGGTTATCCGGATATGTACTTCGGTACCGGCAACCCCGATTTTCGATCACTTGTGCCGAACAAATTATTCAAAAACATAGATGGCAAGCGGTTTGCCGATGTAACCACCTCATCGCGTATGGGTAATTTGCAGAAAGGGCATGCTGTGGCTTTTGCTGATTTTCGGAATAGCGGCATCCAGGATATCTTCATAGAAATGGGCGGTGCTTATAAAGGAGATTCGTATAACAGTTCACTGTATGTCAACCCGGGCCAAAGCAATAATAACTGGATATCCTTAAAACTGGAAGGCGTAAAAGCAAATCGTTGTGCCATAGGAAGCCATATTAAAGTGACTTTCACCGAAAACGGGGTAAAAAGGAGTGTTTATAAGGACGTGAACTCAGGCGGAAGTTTTGGCTCGTCGCCTTTAAGGCAGGAGATCGGCATAGGCAAAGCTAAATGGATTGACGATATAGAGATAAAATGGGCCGGGAGTCAAACTGTGCAGCATTTTAAAAATCTGGCACCCAATCAGTTCTTACGTATTACCGAAGGTGATAATAAGGCAATGGTCATGCATCTGAATAAACTTACATTTAAACACCAAACAAAAAACCCGATGTGCATGCCCATGAATGCCAGTTTGAGCAAATAAACAATTATTAGCAGTAATATGTTATTCATAAGCAAAATAACACCTATATTTAAGTCATATTTAACCTTAAAATCCATGAAAAAATTTTTGTTAATATGCTGTTTGGTTATCGGGATAACAGCAGCACGCGCTCAGGGAACCCACTCGACGGTCGGCACTCCGGAAGAAAAAGCCAAAGGCTTACAAAAAGAGCTAAAACTAACCGATAAACAAACGGAAAAGATTCAGGCTGTTTATAAAGAATCGTCCGAAAAATTTGAGAAAATTAAAAAGGATGAAAAGGGCAACACAGATAAAATGGTAGTGGCTGTACGTCCGTTACGTGAGGCTACTATTAAGAAAATTAAAGCAGTGTTAACTCCTGCCCAGGCTGTTAAATATGACAAGCTGGTAAAAGATACCAAAGGCGGTGGAAATGGCTGGAGTGATGGGTGGAGCGCTACGAATTAACAAAAAAATGATATAACAGAAATGCCCCGGAAGGGGCATTTTTATTTGTTATCCATGATTGCTGCTTTTTTATCCTCGACAGTCTGACCAGAATAAGTACGATCGGTACGATGATTATAACCGACGATCCTGAAGCAACCCAGATGCGCCAGGTCTGATGCTCCGCTATGCCACTAATGATGCTGTTTACATTCACAATCATCATCCCTACAAAGATGATCATGATGAGTATTAACATTTTTTTGGTGAACCCATATTTGTAAACTTTAATGCAATAATATCAATCCTGTTATTGAAATGAAAACCATTTAAGCGTTATTCTTCACCACTATATTTTTGATCAAGCTGTTTAGTGGCTTTTGCTCCTAAATTCTTGATCTTATCTGCAGTTTTCGAAAGACTTCCGGTTCCTTCTATTAATTTATTCATAGCGCCATCATATGCGGCCTGGCTCTGTTTGATGTTCTTCCCAATGCTCTCCATGTCGTTAATGAAGTTTACGAACTTATCATACATGGTACCGCTTAAACGCGCTATTTCTAATACGTTTTTATTTTGACGTTCCTGTTTCCAAATACTTGAAATGGTACGAAGTGTAGCCAGTAAGGTTGAAGGGCTAACAATTACTACGCGTTTTTCCCATGCGAAGCTGAAAAGCTCAGCATCTATTTGAACTGCAAAGCTGAAAGAGGATTCTATAGGTACAAATAAAAGAACAAAATCAGGCGAATTGATTTGGTAAAGTGCATGATAGTTTTTTGAAGAAAGGTCATTAACATGGCCTCTTATAGACTCAACATGCGCTTTTGAATATATCTTACGCTCTTCTTCTGTTTCGCAGCTAACGAGGCGCTCGTAAGCAACCAAGGAAACTTTTGAATCGATAATAATATGCTTATCATCGGGTAAATCCACAATAACATCGGGCTGTAAACGGCCGCCATTTTCGGCGGTTAAGCTAACTTGCATTCGATATTCGCGATCTTTTACAAGGCCAGATCGTTCCAATACACGCTCTAATATCACTTCACCCCAGTTACCTTGTTTTTTGCTATCGCCCTTGAGTGCCTTGGTTAAATTCTGAGCCTCGTTGCTGATCAGTTTATTTAACTCCATCAACTGCGATATAACACCTTTTAAAGTATTTCGTTCCGCGGCCTCCATGTTATAGACCTTATCTACTTTTTCCTCAAAAGCTTTGATATTTTCCTTCAGCGGATTAAGCAAAATGTCCAGGTGTGTTTTATTGGTTTCAACGAACTTTTGTGATTTTTCCTCCAGTAACTTGTTGGCTATATTCTGAAACTCTAACTGGAATTTTTGCTGAATGTCCTGTATAGATCTTTCTTGTTCCGTTAAACGTTCCCGTTGTGCTTTAAAGGCTTCTTCAGCTTTCGCCATCCGGTTTTTTTCCGCAAGTAATTCTTGATTTAGTGTGTTAATGGATACGTCATACCTGGCTCGCTCATCTAATAATAATTTGTCTGCTTTGTCTCTTTCCAGGGCCAGGCCTAGTGCCCGTTCTTCAGCCTTAGCTAAAGCAATCTGCAGGCGACTATTTTCTTCGCGTAAATGCTGCAGCTCTTGCTCCGATACGCCGTTGACACCTTTAGGTTTTTGCAGGAACAGCACAACAGCCACGATCAGCACAACGATAGAAACGACAAGTATAACCACACTCATTTTGATAAAAATTTTAGCAAAACGAAGGTAGGAAATTTAAGATATGAGGAGAAATTATTTTATCATCACGGCTTTTTCTTGTTCAGCGAATCGGCATTATTAGGAGATGAAACAGCGTTTTTTGGGGTATCTGTTGTGCCGAACCTGGCAGAGGTGCTGCCGGTTACACCACTGGTTGCTTTAAAGCTATCGATATGTAATGAGCCGCCACCTAGCTCAGCATCGCCTGACGAAGAATCACTTTCGGCATTGTCGGGTGCTCCTACGCAGGCCATAACTGCAACAGAAATAAACAAGCCAAATATCAACAACCACTTTCCCATTGTTAATAGAACAGCGGTTATCAGGTATGGTTTTAATAAGGTGATCTGATCTTTATTTGGCCTTTTCTACACGCATACCCACATCGTTCACTTCGTGCAGTGGGTTGTCGCGCATGTTTTGTTCAATGCTGAAGGTGTAAGTGCCTTTTTCAGGGAATTTGAAATCGGTCATAATTGGCACCTGGTAGCTGTACAAATTGCCTGAGCCTTTTCCCAACCATTCGCCATCCAAATTGGCCAGTTTAATCTCAAAGCGGGTTGTACCCTTTAGCTTGGGGCCGCTTTTATGTAGCAGTACAAATAAGTTGGAGTATTTATATTCGCCGGTTACCCTCAGGTTGATGTAGATGTTGTAGGGTATGGAGGCATCATCAATTTTGACCGTATTTTTAACCGTATTTGCATATGACCAGTTATGATTATCGATCGGCATATTTTGATCGGCAATCATACTCGGATCGCTGCAGCCATTCAGAAAAAGCATGGCCAAAACAGGCAATGCAGCAAAAAATAAGTTACGAGCCGTTTTCATTCCCTTTATTCTGATCGTTCCGGTTATTCCTGTTCGGTTTAAAACGGCGGTTGTTACGGTTCTTTTTATTCTGATCATTGCTTTTGTTAGCTTCCGCTGGTTTTTGCTCTTTTGACTGTTGTTGCTGAGCGCTTGCGTTTTGGGGCTGCTTATTTTCCTGGTGCCTGTTATCCTGGTTCCGGTTTTTATTCTTGTTCTTATTTTTATTCTTGTTGCGGTTACGCTCATCCAATCGGGTAAGGCTGTCCTGTCCAACAACATTTTCGTAATCAAGAACTTTTGCCGGCTTGGTTTCTATCTCAACACTTTCGCCCAAGTCTTCCGGAATAATGCCTTCCCTGTTTTGTTGTTGTATTTCTTTTACCCGGTTAATTTCCAATGGAATCCAAGTATCGTCCATCGGATAGCTAAACCACATTAATCTTTTAAAGATATCAGTTTTCTGTAAACGGGCGTCTCCTCTTTCGGTTTTCAATATATTCACATTATCCGGAATATATTTCAGCGCATCCATATAGGTATCCAGTTCGTAATTGAGGCAGCATTTGAGCTTGCCGCACTGACCAGCTAGCTTTAAAGTATTCAGCGAAAGATTCTGATAACGCGCTGCAGATGTCGAAACCGTTTTAAAATCAGTCAGCCAGGTCGAGCAGCATAATTCACGGCCGCATGATCCTATTCCACCCAAACGACTTGCCTCCTGCCGCATACCTATCTGCCTCATCTCTATCCTTATCCTGAAAGACTCAGCCATTTTTTTGATCAGTTCGCGAAAATCGACACGACCTTCAGCTGTATAGTAGAAAGTCGCTTTGGTTTTATCGCCCTGGTAATCTACATCGCTTATCTTCATCGACAGGCCGAGCTCTAAAGCCAGCTTTCGTGTTTTGTGCATGGTTTCCCATTCCAATTCTTTGGCGGCTTTCCATTTGTCCACGTCTGCAGGAGTAGCTTTGCGGTAAATTTTCTTCGTAATATCGGCTTCGTTAACATGGCGTTTCACCATCTGCATGCGGACAAGTTCGCCCGTTACAGATACATGGCCCACGTCGAAACCGCCCGTAGGGGTCTCCACCACTACCAGCTCTCCAGCCTCAAGATAAATATTATCGGTATTGACATAAAAGTCCTTACGCGAACCTTTAAATTTCACTTCGATAATAGAAAAAGGCCTATAATTTGCCGGCATGTCCATGTTAGACAGCCAGTCGTAAACATCTAATTTGCTGCAGCCGTTAGTAAGGCAAGAGCCATTACTTTTACAGCCGGCGGGGGTACATCCGCCTGATGAGCAACTTCCACATCCCATAGTTAGTTCGGTATATAATGAGTCCCCGCAGGGAGCGTTTTAAAATTTAAAATTTTAATAATTTGTAAAGATACATCTAAAAATAAGATTTTCGGATTAGCATTTCGCTCCACATGATAATGCGCCTTTTCAAGCTCAGTGCTGATAGCCTGGGCCATGGCGGTATTCATCACGTTGGTCATCTTTTGTGCTGTTTCTAACTCATTTGCAGGCAAATGGACCAGGTTTCCCGCGTCGGCCATCAGCAGGCAACATTCGCGTATAAAGCTGATGCCATACCGCAAAAAATTCTTCTGGTTCTCGCGGCCCATCTTAGCGGCTTGATCTACAAAATCCATTACTTCCGACCCTCTGTTACCAAAACAAAGGCGTAACCATTGTACAAATAAAGTATGATAACTTTTGTTTTCGTGCTGCAGCATGGAAAGAGCCTCGGTAAGGTTTCCATTACTCAGATAGGCAATTTCCGCTGCTGCAAATTCTGTCTGATGATGTTTTTGCATCAACTCGTCCTTGATCTCGTCATAAGCCAAAGCAGGTATTTTCACCAGTTGGGTGCGCGATAAAATGGTATTCAGTATCTGGTCCTGGTTTTGAGCCACCAGCAGGAACAAAGTGTTGGGCTGTGGCTCCTCAATAATTTTGAGCAGCGAATTTCCTTCCTTGTCCAAATATTCTGGTAGCCAAAGGATCAGTATTTTATATTCTGACTCAAACGGCTTAAAGCTTAATTTCTTAATGATCTGGTGGCACTCGGCAATATTGATGTTGGCTTGTTTGTTCTCCGCATCGAGGTAACTGCGCCAGATATCCAGGCTCAAGTATGTATTAGCCAAAAATGCGTCACGCCATTGTTCAATAAAAGTGAGCGCTGTATCATTTTTATCCTTTGCGAAAAAGGGGTACGAGAAATGCAGATCCGGGTGCATCAGTTTCTGATACTTGCGGCACGAGGAACAAACCCCGCAGGAATCATCCGGCTGGCGGTCTTCGCATGACAAATATTGGGCATAAGCAACAGCAAGCGCCAGGCTTCCGGAACCTTCTGGTCCCAAAAACAATTGTGCATGGCTCACACGGTTATCATTCACCGTGTTAATAAGCCTTTGCTTAATAGCCTGTTGCCCCGCTATTTGTTTAAACTGCATTTGGTGCAAGGTAATAATTAGATGCGAAAAGTGATATACGAGATTTGAGACATTTGACGTAGTTGTGATGTTTTATACTTAATGGCAAATAATCTGCACATTTGCACATAAGCATATCTGCATCTATATGAGAGTAATGGCTTTCGATTATGGCACCAAGCGCATCGGCATTGCAGTGACTGATCCGATGCAGATCATCGCAACAGGATTGGACACCGTTCACCCGAAGGATATCATCGATTACCTGAAGAAATACCTCCAATCTGAACAAGTGGAACGCTTCGTCGTCGGCGAACCCAAGCAAATGGATAATACCCCTTCTCAGTCGGCTATTCATGTAAAAGGCTTTGTTAATTTGCTCAAAAAAACTTTCCCTTCTATTCCGGTTGAAATGCTGGATGAACGCTTTACCTCCAAGATGGCTTCGGCCGCCATCGCTCAAAGTGGGATGGGCAAAAAAGCCAGGCAAAACAAGGAGTTGGTGGATACAATTTCGGCTGTGATACTTTTGCAATCGTATATGCAGAAATTTGCCTGAGCCTTGATAATCAGCGGGTAAGGCACTAAAAATTTCCATTAAATTTAATTTTCTTACCTTTGCCGCAATGGAGATCCTACCTCATGACCTTCAGCTCTACCTGGAAGATCATTGCGATCCGGAACCACCCGCGTTGCAAAAGATCAACCGTGAGACCTATTTAAAGGTGTTGCGGCCCCATATGTTATCGGGACATTACCAGGGCAGACTGTTAAGCATGCTGAGCAAAATGATGCGGCCGAAACATATCCTGGAAATAGGAACGTTTACCGGTTATGCTACCATTTGTCTTGCGGAAGGACTAACGGAAGATGGCATTATCCATACCATTGAAGTGAATCGCGAGCTGGAAGAGATGCTTGTCCAACACTTCAAATCCACAGATGTGGATAAAAATATCAGGTTACACTTCGGCCAGGCGGCCGAGATTATCGTAGAAATAGAGGAAAATAATTTTGATATTGTTTTTATTGATGCAGATAAAAAGAATAATTTGCATTATTTTCAGTTAATATTTGACAAAGTAAAGTCAGGCGGACTAATTATAATTGATAATGTTCTGTGGAAAGGGAAGGTTTACGGCAACGAAGACGATGCCGACACCCGATCAATCCGCGAGCTTAATGATGTGATTGCCGGCGATACCCGGGTTGAAAAACTAATCCTCCCGGTTCGCGATGGTATCATGCTCATTAGAAAAAAATAGATTATGAAGAAACTATTACTGATTACATCCCTAATGGTGTCAGCACTAGCTGTATCGGCTCAGAATACCTCGCAATCTTATATAGAGAAATTTAAGGATAACGCTGTTCGTATTATGCATGAAACCGGTGTTCCGGCAAGTATCGTGCTGGCGGTTGCAATGCATGAATCCGGCAACGGAAACAGCAAAATAGCCAGAAACCTGAACAACCAGTTCGGTGTAAAGGGCTATGATTCACACGTATATACCTACGATAACAAGAAGGTACGGACTTACTATAGGAAATACAATTCGGTATTAGAGTCCTTCCAGGATTTTGCCCGTATCATGACAGAACGCAAGCAGTTTAGCCATTTAGCCGAAACGCTTACTCATTATGATTATACGGCCTGGGCAAAAGGTATCCAAAGAAGCGGGTACTGCAGCAGCCATAAGTGGTCGGCGCAGGTATTGGCTATTATTCGCAAGTATAATCTGAACGCTTATGATGAAAATCCTGAGAGTCAGAAGCAATTAGCAGAAATTAAGCAATGATTTTATTTTAAAATCTTAAGTTTGGCGTAGATTATTTTATACCATTGGTTAAGATTTATTGCTTATGCGAAAAACCGCACTTTTCACTTCTATAATTCTTTCTGTAGTATTATTCAGCTCCTGTTCAGTACACAAAGGCCTGATCAGCAACCACGAGGCACACCGCAACAATGCGATCGTGCAAAGAGACAACCGAGAAGGGATCAAAAACTATACAACTTATACTTCGCTAACATATATTGATCGTTTCAAAACCATCGCTATACAGGAGATGAACTTATATGGTATACCAGCAAGTATTACAATTGCCCAGGGCTTGTTTGAATCTGGAAGCGGGAATGGCGAACTGGCGAGAGTAGCGAATAACCATTTCGGTATTAAATGCACCAGCGATTGGAAAGGCAAAGGATACTATAAAGATGATGATGCCCATAATGATTGCTTCAGGGTATATGACAAGCCAGAGGACTCGTTCCGCGATCACTCGGAATTCTTAAAACGCCCACGCTATGCCAAGCTTTTCCAACTCGATAAAAATGATTATGCGGGTTGGGCCAATGGTTTAAAAGCAGCGGGGTATGCTACCAATCCTAACTATCCGAATTTACTGATTAACATTATTCAGAAATATAATCTTACTCAATACGATAGCCCGGAAACGGAACCACAAAAAGAGAACCGGGAAAACCGCGTGCTGACGCAAATAAATGATAACACAATTGTTGCAAAACAAGATTCGGCCATACAGACCGATACAACCAATAAATTGTACACTGTAGTAACCGGCGACACACTATATTCCATTTCACGTCGTTTTGGCATAACTGTTGAAGATCTGAAGGCGTTAAACAACCTTCAGGACAACAACATTAGGATTGGCCAGAAGCTGACCGTGGTGAAACAGTGATGTTAATTTTTGTTAAATTGTGGCATGGAGCACAGCCAAAAGCTTAATTTTAGATTTAGAATGAGACTTGGGCTGCTGTTATTTTTTTGCGGATTGTTTTTCAGGGCCTATGCCCAGGATAAGCAACCGGCAGTCAATTATAAGAACCCGGTAGAAGGCG
>Ga0207671_10002667_pt1 | contig 18715 bp, 17 predicted proteins | sample KBSC24metaG_FD_184352 | JGI IMG/M metagenome (GOLD analysis project Ga0207671, IMG submission 184352) | Corn rhizosphere microbial communities from Kellogg Biological Station, Michigan, USA - KBS C2-4 metaG (SPAdes) (version 2) | ecosystem: Host-associated > Plants > Roots > Rhizosphere > Soil... | reverse complement strand
TCGAGCTTCGCCGGGTCGACGGGAGCGACCGTCACGAGCTGGCGGCTGCGGATCAGGGGGACCATCGACGAGCCGGTCGGGCGGAAGCGGACCTCGGTGCCGGCGGCGACGCGGGCGGCGAAGGCGCCGAGCATTCCCATGGGGCGAGGATGGCAGGGGGTGGGGGTCGGGGCATGCGATTTTTCGGGTGCGCTGCCGATCTGCCGCACCAGGCGCCGCCAGCCCGGCCTCAGCCCTCCGCCGCCGCCTCGGTCGCCGCCCCCACGCTCGCCGCCCCCACGCTCGCCGGCCACGTGCGCAGTCCGCGCACCAGCCCCAGGAACGCGCGCTCGGATGGTGACAGCAGGCGGTCGCGGCGGTAGGCGACCACCACGGGCCGGGAGCGCAGGGGCGGGTCCACCTCCAGGACCACCAGGCGGCCGTCGCGGACCTCGGCGTCGATGGCGTGCTCGGAGATCAGTGAGATGCCCAGGCCCGCGGCGACCGACTGCTTGACGGTCTCCGGGCCCCACATGTCGGCCTTGGCCATGGCGTCCAGGTCCCAGCTGATCAGGGCCGCCTCCTGCAGGTCGCGGGTCTGGGAGCCGGGTTCGCGCAGCAGGAAGCGTTCGGCGGCCAGTCGAGCGGGGGCCAGGGGCGCGGGTTCGGCGGTCAGGGCGTGGCCGGGGGCGGCGACCAGCAGCAGGCGTTCGTCGAGCACCGTCCTCGGTGAGCAGGAACACGCGCCTGGCGTACTCCACCAGCACCTCGCCCTCGGCGGTGGGCCGGATGCGGGGGCCGGAACGGTCGATCAGCGTGGTCTGCAGCGACTGTTCGAGGTTGCGGACGTGGTTGGAGACCGAGGGCTGGCTCATGTAGAGCTTCTGCGCGGCGGCCGAGAAGCCGCAGGTCTCCACCACGGTCAGGAAGATGGACAAGCGGTGCAAGTTCAGCTGCGTCACGGTCGGCCCACTTCCCACGCCTCGTGCTCCGTGCCCGTCAGCCTAGTCGTCATGCGCCTCAGGCCAGGCGGACGATCATGGCACGCGCGATGGCCGTTCGGGCATGGCGGCCATAGCCGAAACGAACCCCAGCGGATCGGCCAGCAGCGGCTCGAACGCCTTCTCCGCGGCCCCGATCAGCGTCGAGTCCGCGCCGAGCCCCGGGGTCACCAGGCGCACGCCTTCGCGCACCACGCCCAGGCTCCCGGAGAGCAGGTTCGCGCGGATCTGGCCGCCGACGGCCGGGAACACGTCGCCGAACAGGCCGCCGAAGATCACCATGCTGGGGTTGAAGACGGTCACGATGTTGGCCACGCCGAGGGCGATCCAGCTGCCGATGTGCTCCAGGGCGCGGACCGACTTCTCATCGCCGGCCTCGGCCTCGGCGACCAGTTCGGCGACGGTGGCGCGGCGTCCGTCGGCGTGGCCGGCGGCGGCGAGGATCGCGGGTTCGCCGATCTCGGTCTCCCAGCAGCCCCGGGCGCCGCAGCGGCACAGCCGCCCGGAGGGGTTGACCACCATATGGCCGACTTCGCCGGCGTAGCCGTCGTGCCCTGACATGGCCTCGCCGCCGGCGATCACCCCGGCGCCGACGCCGATCTCGCCGATGATGTAGACCAGGTCGTCGCAGCCCACCGCGACGCCGCGGGTGCGCTCGGCCAGGGCGCCGAGGTCCGCGTCGTTGCCGACGGCCACCGGGGCGGCGATGCCGAAGGTCTCCACGAGGCGGCGGTGCAGGATGTCGCCGAGGGGCGCGTCTCCCCAGTCGTCCCAGTTCATGTTGGGCACGAAGCGGAGCATGCCGTCGGAGGAGCGGACGGCGGCCGGGACCGCCGCTCCGACGCCGGCGCAGAACGCGCCCGGCGGGATCTCGTCGGAGGACAGCAGCTCGCGCGTGAAGCGTTCGAGGTGGCCCATGACGTCTTCGATGTCGTAGTCGCCGCGCGGGCGGTACAGCTCGCGCCGGTCGAGCACCTGTCCGCCCAGGCCCACCCGGGCCGCGACGATGAAGTCGACCCCGATCTGGTAGGCGAGCGCGTACACGTGCGCCGCCCTGGGCACCACCACCAGCGAGGGCCGGCCGGCGCCCAGGTTCTGCCCGGGCAGCTCCTCGGTGACCAGCCCGGCCGAGGACAGGTCGGCGGTCAGGGCGCCGATCGTCGAGCGGTTGAGGTTCATGCTGGCGGTGAGCACGGCCCGCGAGGTCGGCCCGTGCTGGTGGACGTAGCGCAAGAGGGTCGACAGGTTGTGCCGGCGCAGCTCCTCCTGGGTCACACCGTAGGTGAACCCCTTGCGGGCCCTCATGCTTGTCTCCTCGCTGCGCGTATCCGACAGCGCGCCGGGGGGCGTTTCGGCCGGTCTCGGGACATTATGGGCCCCAGACCGGCCGATTCACCGCCTCAGCGCGCGTCGCCCCGTCCGACCCGGCGCGAGGTCGCGTCGAACCCGGCCGCGAGGAGCAGCACCAGCCCGGTCACGATCCACTGCCAGGCCTGGCTGTTGGCTCCCTTGATCAGGTCGCCCATGCCGTTCTGGATGACCGCGACCACCAGGCCGCCCCACACGGCGTCCATGATGCGGCCGCGCCCGCCGAACAGGCTGGTGCCGCCGATGACGGCCGCGCCGACGGCCAGCAGCAGGGTGTTGCCGGCGCCGAAGTTCGAGGCCACCGACTCCAGCTGGGAGGCCTGCACGACACCGGCCACCGCGGCCAGCGTGGAGCACAGCACGAACACCGAGATGCGGATCCGGTCCACCCGGATGCCGGCCCGGCGCGAGGCCTCGTCGTTGCCGCCGACGGCGTAGACGTGGCGCCCGTAACGGGTCCGGCTGAGCAGGAAGGTCAGGCCGACCGTGAGGACGATCAGCAGCAGCACGACCCAGGGGATGCCCTCGATCTTCAGGTTGTTGAAGAACGCGTTCTGCTGGATCGCGCGGTTCTCGCCGAGCAGGTAGACGAACACCGCGCCGAGGATCAGCATCAGCACCGTCTTGGCGACGGTGACCAGGGTCGGCTCGGACTCCAGGCCGGCCGCCCGCTTGCTCACCGCGATGCGCAGCTTCACCAGGGCGTAGCCGCCGGCCACCACGGCCAGCATGACCCAGCCCAGCCACAGCGGCATCAGGTTGTTGTTGTAGCCCTCGAGGGTGATGATCGGCTTGGCCGCCTGGTCCGGCAGCGAGACCGAGCCGGCCTTGCCGACCTGCATCAGCACGATGCCCTGGAAGGACAGGAACGCGGCCAGGGTGACGACGAACGAGGGGATGCGCGCCTTGGCCCGCAGCCAGCCGATGACGTAGCCGAGCACGGCCCCGGTCACGATCGCGGCCACCACGGACCAGTACCAGGCCACGTTGTGGCGCACGATCATGACCGCCATCAGTGCCGCGCACACGCCGGAGGCGGTGCCCGCGCTCAGGTCGATCTCGCCCAGCAGCAGCACGAACACCAGGCCCATGGCCAGCACGATGATCGGCGCGGCCTGGGTGACCAGGTTGGCGATGTTGTACAGCGACAGGAAGCCGTTCTGCACGATCGCGAAGAAGATGACCAGGACGATCAGGCCGATCACCGCCGGCGCCGAGCCCAGCTCGCCGCCGCGGGCCCGCTCCAGGCGGTTGCGGCCGTAGGCCAGCAGCGTGCCGGCCGCGCCGGTGCCGGCGGCCTGCTCGCCGGGGGCGGCGGTCCCGGTGCCGGTCGGGTTTTCAGTGACAGGGCTGCTCATATCGCTGCTCCCAGGACGGCCGTCGTGCCGCGGCGGCCGCGACGGTGCTGGTGCTGACAGGGGGCGGGGTTCGGCCGCCGGGGACCGCGGGCGCTCACGAGGAGGCCTCGTCGGCGCCGGACTCGCCGGGCGCGGCGTCGGCGTCGGTCTTGTTGGCCTCGGCGGCGTTGAGCGCGTCCAGCACGCCGGTCCCGCCGGCGGCGTTGACGCCCTCGGCCGCGTGGCCGTTGCCGTTGGTGCCGTTCGTGCCGGGCTGCAGGCCCAGGTCGCCGGAGCGGCCGGCCGTGATCAGCTCGACGATCTGGGTCTGGGTCACGTCGGAGCGCTTGACCTGCGCGGCCATCCGGCCGAGGTAGAGCGCCGCGATCCGGTCGGAGACCTCGAGCACGTCGCGCATGTTGTGCGAGATCAGGATGACGGCGTGGCCGCGGTCGGCCAGACGCCGGACCAGCTCCAGGACCTGCGCGGTCTGGGCCACGCCGAGCGCCGCGGTGGGCTCGTCGAGGATGACGACCTTGGAGTTCCACAGCACCGACTTGGCGATGGCGACCGTCTGGCGCTGACCGCCGGACAGGCTGGAGACCTGCTGGCGCAGGGACTTCACGGTGCGCACCGAAAGGCCGGCCAGCGTCTCGCCGGCCAGGCGCTCCATGGTGTTCTCGTCCAGGGTCTTGAAGCCGGACAGGCGCTCGCGGCCCAGGAACATGTTGCCGACGATGTCCAGGTTCTCGCACAGGGCCAGGTCCTGGTAGACGATCTCGATGCCGAGCGCCGCCGCGTCGCGGGGGTCGTGCACCTTCACGTCGCGGCCCTCGAAGAGGTACTCACCGCTGTCGATGGCGTAGGTGCCACCGATGCACTTCACGAGCGTGGACTTGCCCGCGCCGTTGTCCCCGACCAGCGCGGTGACCTCTCCGGCGTGCGCCTCGAAGTCGACGTCCTGCAGGACGTGCACCGGCCCGAAGGATTTGTTGACACTCCGCAACTGGAGGATCGGCTCGCCCGACCCCGCCGTCCGGGGTGCCGTGGACGTGGTTGTTTCCGTCACCTCACACCTCTCTCAACTCATGACGCCCAGCAGTCGAACGGTCGAGCCAGAGCGGTCGAGCCCGAACGGTCTTGCCTTGGGCGGCCGGTGTCCGGCCCGCCCGGTGGGCTTCGCAGGGGGTTAAAGAGCTCCCGCGCGGAGCACTGCGACCAGCGGCGGCAGCATCGGAGAATGGGAACCCGATGCGGCCGCCGCGGGGATGGACGCTACTTGATGCCGGCCGCCGTGCACTTGGCGGCGAAGTCGCCGGTGCACACGTCGGAGGCCTTCTGGTAGCCGTCGGTGAACGGCAGGGTGATGTTCGTCTTGTCCACGGGGATCGGGGTCGCCAGGTAGGACGGGACGTCACGGTTGCCGGTCGGGTCGTGGACCGTGGACGGCGCGGTCGGCTTCTGGTTGGACAGGATCTGGCTGGCCAGCTTCACCGCCACGTCGGCCTCGCCCTTGACCGGCTTGTAGATCGTGAAGCACTGGTCGCCGTTGAGGATGTTCTGGATGCCGGTCGCGGTCGCGTCCTGACCGGAGACCGCCACCTTGCCGTTGAGGCCCTGCTGCTTCAGGACGGTGATCGCGGCGTTGGCCATCTCGTCGTTGGCCACCATCGCCGCGTTCATGTCCGGAGCGGCCTGCAGCAGCTTCTGGAACACCGACTGCGCGGTGCCGGCCGGGTTGTCCCAGTTGCCGGACTGGTCGCCGGCCAGGGTCCAGCCGGTGGTCCCCTTCAGCACGCCGTCGTAGCCCTGCTTGAACAGCGCCGCGTTGTTGTCGGTGGCGGCGCCGTCCTCCTCGACGTACTTCACGGCGGTCTTGCCCTGGACCTGCGGGCACTTGGTGAGCGCGGTGCCCTGGGCCTTGCCGACCGCCACGTTGTCGAAGGACACGTAGTACTGCGCGGTGCCGCCGAGGGTCAGGCGGTCGTAGTCGATGGTGACGACGCCCTTGGCCTGGGCCTGGGCCTCGATGGCCTTGGCCGAGCCGGAGTCCAGGTTGGTGATCATCAGGACGCCGACGCCCTCGTTGAGCATCGACTGGGCCTGCGAGGTCATCGTCGTGGCCGAGCCGTTGGCGTTCTGGATGTCGCAGGTCAGGCCGTACTGGTCACACTGCGACTTCAGCTCGTTGGGGTCGGAGTTGACCCAGCGCGGCGAGGAGTTGGTGTCCGGCAGCAGGATGCCGACCTTGTTGTTCGTGTAGTGCGGCGTGCCACTGCTGCTGCTGCTCGAGCCCGACGCGGCGCTGGTCGTGGACCCGCCGGTGGTGGAGGAGGAACCGCTGCTCTTAGAGCTGCTGCAACCAGCCGCGCTCAACGCAACCGCGGCGCCGAGTGCGGTGATAGCGAGAATCGCCTTACGCATTGGGAGCTTGCCCCTTTCTGGTCCGCACGTCGCCTACCCCCGGGAGGCGCCGCCGATATGTTGACGCGCAAAACCTATTCGGGTTTCGACCATGATCGCTATGAGCTGGCGGACACGAATCCGCCATGAACACGTCACGAAACGGCAACGCAAGAACCACTCGATGACGCAGCGCACACGCCCGGCGGGGATCGCCCCTCGTCGCGCCGGGAACAGCCGGTTCGCAGGCGGCGCATCGGAGAGCGCTTACCAGCGCACCGCCGCACGGCGGCATTTGTTGCGCACCTCAAAACACTCAACACGCGGATCTGGGTGGCGGCGCGCCGGGCCCCGATACTCGTGCGCGTGACCAAGCCCCCGAAGAGAATGACCCCGAACACCGCACTGGCCGTGGCGGCCACGGCGGTCACCGCGATTGCGGTCGGTGTCGTGGTGGTGGTGACGCCTTCCGGCGGCGGCGACGCGCCCACGGCGGCCTCGACCGGCCTGTCGATCAGCACGGTGGTCGGCGATTCCGGGAACCCTGCGAACTCTGCGACGGACTCCGGCTCGGGTACCGGCGCCGCGACCTCCGCGACCAGCGGGTCTTCGAGCACTGACGGCAGCGCTACGTCGAGCGGCGGGTCGGCGAGCGGTTCGGCCGCACAGTCGCCGGCGTCCTCATCGGCTCCCGCCGGGCACCCGACGACGAAGCCCACCAGCCTTCCGACACCCCCTCCGACCAGCACAGGAGCCCACACCCCGGGCACCGGCCTGGACGACCCGCGCAAGAAGGAGACCGCGATGGAGCTCGTCTCCAGCGCGGAGAACTCCAGCCTCGACTGGCGCGCGCAGTACAAGTACATCGAGGACATCCACGACGGCCGCGGCTACACCGGAGGCATCATCGGCTTCTGCTCCGGCACCGGCGACATGCTGGAGGTCGTGCAGCGGTACACGGCGCTGGAGCCCGGAAACGTGCTGGCGAAGTACCTCAACGCGCTGAAAGCGGACAACGGGAGCGCGACGCACAACGGCCTGGACCCGAACTTCAAGAAGGACTGGGCCACCGCCGCGGCGGACCCGAAGTTCCAGCAGGCCCAGAACGACGAACGCGACGCGGAGTACTTCACACCGGCGGTCTCGCAGGCCAAGGCGGACGGCCTCGGCGCACTCGGGCAGTTCATCTACTACGACGCCATGGTGATGCACGGCCCGGGCTCGGACCCGCTGAGCTTCGGCGGCATCCGCGCCGCGGCGTTGCGCAAGGCGAAGGCTCCGTCACAGGGCGGAGACGAGGGGACGTACCTCAACGCGTTCTTGGACGCACGCATCGTGGCGATGAAGGCGGATCCGAGCCACCAGGACACGAGCCGGGTGGATACCGAGCAGCGGGTTTTTGTGAAAGCGAACAACTTTGATCTAGACACTCCGCTGCATTGGTCTGTATATGGGGATTCTTACACGATCAGCTAGGCTTTCGACCGATTTAGGGTGGGCGGGGCGGCTCGGGCATACTCAAGGAGTGCGCATCGGGGGCCATTCGCAAATCGTAGTGAAGGCGGTGATTTGGGGCGGCGCGGTGGTGACTGCGCCGCTCTTGCTTGTCGCCGGAGGGCCAGTTTATGACCGGTACGTGCGGCACTTGTGCCGCGAGGGCGGGCCGGGGCTGGTGGACAAGCAGAAGGGATGGGTGCATCCGGGCTATTGGGTGGTCACGAATGGGCTGGTGCGCGCCTTGACATGGCCCACCCGGCGTGGAGGCGCGATACGGTCCCCGACCGTGTCCAGCCGGTAACGTACAGCCATGTTCACTCCGGCGGATCGCGATCGCGTGCTCAGGGACCTGATTCGCCGTGCCGAGGAGGATCCGGAGGTCACCGGGGCGGTGCTGCTCGGGTCGTCGGCCGGTGGGGACGCTGACCGGTGGTCGGATCTCGATGTCGGGTTCGTGGTGGCCGGGTCGGCGAGTGTGGTGGCTGTGGCCGAGCGGTGGACTGCTGCTTTGGCGGCCGGGCCCGGCGTTGTTGATCACTGGGATCTGGTGGTCGGGGATTTCGCGCTCATCCGGGTGTTCCTGCTGCCCGATGGGCTGGAGCTCGATCTGAACTTCTATCCCGAGGGCAGGCTGGTCAGGCGCGGACCGGCGTGGCGGCCGATTTTCGGCGACTTCGAGGACGGCGGCTGGACTCCCGGTACGGCGGACCCGGCTGATCGGGCTGCCGTGGGGCGGACCTGGCACCACATCCTGCACGCGCGCACCTGCATCGAGCGTGGCCGGGCCTGGCAGGCGGAGCACTGGATCTCGCTGGCCCGCACGCACATCATCGAGGTGGCGTGCGCACGGTTCGGCTACCCGACCGCGTACGCCAAGGGCGCGCATTTGTTGCCCGATGAGGTGACCGAGGCTTTGGGGCCGACCCTGGTCCGGTCGCTCGACGCCGCCGAGCTCCGGCGAGCGCTGGCCGCGACCGTCGAGGCGTTCGACGCCGAGCTCAGGCATCACGATCCGGCTCTGGCGGACCGGCTCAGACCGGTACTGACAGAAGCCTGACCCCGCCCGGTCCCCTCATGTCCAGGCCGGCAGCAGCCTCCCGGCGGATCCCCTCATTCCCAGTGCGATGGCCGCGTCAGCCCCTCGGGAATCCGCGTGCCCTGGTCGCCGCGCGCGGCGTTCAGCTGCGTCTGCGTCACGAATATCGCGCCGGTCAGATCCGCTCCGGCGAGGTTCGCGTCCCGCAGGTCCGCACCGATGAGATCTGCGCGCCGAAGGTCAGCGCGGGAGAGGTCCGCGCCGATCAGGTAGGTGCCGCGCAGGTCGGCTCCTCGTAGGTCCGCTCCGCGGAGGCGGGCGCCGATCAGGTCCGCGCCGCGGCGGTCCCTCTTGCGGCCGCCGCCCGCGCCCGCGCGTGTCAGGGCGCTGACCTCGGAAAGCAGTTCGCTGACGCCTGCCCGGTGCGCTGCGACGTCCAGGGCCAGCAGTTCCTCGACCGACAGCCGGGTCAGTCGCTGCGTCTCCTCGGCCGACCAGCTGATCTCGGTTCGCAGCGCCGATGCCGACGCCAGGGTCTCGGCCTCCGCCAGGTACCACAGCATCTCGTGGAGTTGGCGCATCACCGGGAGTGCCGCGAACATCTGCGGCGCGGTGTGCGGTGCGACACGCCAGGAGATGCCGCCGAAGGTCTCCTGCGACAGCTTCTGGCCCGCGCCGAAGCAGTCGTAGACCGTGCAGCCCTGGAAGCCGCGGCCGCGCAGTCCGGTGTGGATCGAGCAGCGGTCGTCGGCGGCGAGGTTGGGGCACGGCGTCCCGGCGGACTTGTCGAGCGCGAAGTCCTGGGACGCCGTGAACGCCAGCCCCACGCAGCACAGCGCGAAGCAGTTCGTGCAGTCGGCCGCGAGATCGGAGCGATCGGCGATACCGGCGCGATCGGAGCGATCAGCGCGGCCGACTCCTTCTACATGTTGCATCAGCAGTCGTACTTACAGCTGCCGCATCACGTCGTTGGCGATGAGCTCCAGGTGGTCCAGGTCCTGCAGGTCCAGGATCTGCAGGTACAGCCGCTGCGCGCCGATCCCCGCATAGCGCCCGATCTTCTCCACGACCTCCGCCGGCGTGCCGGCCAGACCGTTCTCGCGCAGCTCGCCCGGCTCGCGGCCGATGGCGGCGGCGCGCTTGGCGAACTCGGCCTCGTCGCGGCCGACGCAGGCGACCAGGGCGGCCGAGTACGTCATCGACTCCGGGGAGCGGCCGTTGGCCGTGACGGCCTCGCGGACCGTGGTGAACAGCTGGTCGCTGTCCTCGAAGGAGCGGAAGGAGGTGTTGAACTCGCCGGCGTAGCGGGCGGCCAGGCGGGGGGTGCGCTTGGGGCCGCCGCCTCCGATGATGATCGACGGGTGCGGCTTGGTGACCGGCTTGGGCAGGGCCGGGGACTCCTCCAGCGCGTAGTGCTCGCCCTTGTGGCTGTAGGTCGCGCCGTCGGGGGTGTTCCACAGGCCGGTGATGATCTCCAGCTGCTCTTCCAGCAGGCCGAAGCGCTTGTCCGGGAAGGGGATGCCGTACGCGGTGTGCTCGTCGGCGAACCAGCCGGTGCCCAGGCCCAGCTCGACGCGGCCGGGGCCGGCCATGGCGTCGACCTGCGCGACCGCGATGGCCAGGGGACCGGGCAGCCGGAAGGTGGCCGGGCTGACCAGGGTGCCCAGCTTGATGCGGCTGGTCTCGCGCGCCAGGCCGGCCAGGGTGATCCAGGCGTCGGTGGGGCCGGGCTCGCCGGTGACGGAGCCCATCTTCAGGTAGTGGTCGGAGCGGAAGAACGCGTCGAAGCCCAGGTCCTCGGTGGCCTTGGCGACGGTGAGGAGCGTGTTGTAGTCCGCGCCCTGCTGCGGCTCGGTGAAGATGCGCAAGTCCATGCCTTAAGCCTCGCATATCCGGGGCCGGGCACGGCGCGGGCCCGCCCTGGACGCGTCGTGGCGGAGTCGTGGCGGCGCCGGTACGGCAGGATGGCCGTATGCGCATGCCGTACGTCAACAGCCGCCTGGCCCCGATGGGCACCACGATCTTCGCCGAGATGTCGGCGCTGGCCGTGGCCACCGGCTCGATCAACCTCGGCCAGGGCTTCCCGGACACCGACGGGCCCGAGGAGATCAAGCGCGCCGCCGCCGAGGCGGTGCTGGCCGGGCACGGCAACCAGTACCCGCCCGGGGCCGGCATCCCGGAGCTGCGGAACGCCGTGGCCGAGCACCAGAAGCGCTTCTACGGCCTGGACTTCGACCCCGCCACCGAGGTCCTGGTCACCGCCGGGGCCACCGAGGCCATCGCGGCGGCGCTGCTGGCCCTGCTGGAGCCGGGCGACGAGGTGGTGGCGTTCGAGCCCTACTACGACTCGTACACGGCGTGCATCGCGATGGCCGGCGGCGTGCGCGTGCCGGTGACGCTGCGCCCGCCGCACTTCCGCCCCGACCTGGACGCGCTGCGCGCCGCGGTCACCGACCGCACCCGCCTGCTGCTGCTGAACACGCCGCACAACCCGACCGGCATGGTCCTGACCCGCGCCGAGTCCGAGGCGATCGCGCGGCTGGCGTGCGAGCGCGACCTGCTGGTCGTCACCGACGAGGTCTACGAGCACCTGACCTTCGCACCCCGTCACATCCCGCTGGCGACGCTGCCGGGCATGCGCGAGCGCACGGTGACCATCGGCTCGGCCGGCAAGACGTTCTCCTTCACCGGCTGGAAGGTCGGCTGGGTGACCGCTCCCCCGGCGCTGGTGTCCGCGGTCCGCAGCGCGAAGCAGTTCCTGACCTACGTCGCCAGCGGCCCCTTCCAGTACGCCGCCGCGACCGCGCTGGCCCTGCCGGACGCGTACTTCACCACCCTGCGTACCGACCTGCGGCGCAAGCGCGATCTGCTGGCCGACGGGCTGAACGCGGCGGGCTTCGAGGTGTTCCAGCCGGACGGTACGTACTTCATCACCACCGACATCAGTGCCCTGAGCGACAAGGACGGCATGGAGTTCTGCCGCGAGTTGCCGGAGCGCTGCGGCGTCGTGGCGATCCCGAACCAGGTGTTCTACGACGACACCGAGGCCGCGCGCAGCCTGGTGCGCTTCGCGTTCTGCAAGAAGGACGAGGTCCTGGCGGAGGCCGTGGAGCGGTTGGGACGGTTGAAGGGGTAGTCGGGTGGCCGGCGTCGGCGCTATCGCAGACTGCTGACGTAGGCGCGCGCCTCTTCCGTCAGCGCATGCCAGTCCAGACCGCTGGCCGGATCGACCGCGAGCCATTCGCGCATGGCGACGCCGTTCTTGCGCGGGTCGAAGTAGTCGCCGTCCCCGCGCGCCACCAGCTCGTCCACGCGCTCGGCCGGGATCTTCACGATCAGCCGATCCTGGCTCACCATCGCGAACAGCTTGCCGCCGACTTTCAGGCCGCCCCGGCCGAAGCCGCGCGCTCCGGGATCGGTGCCGGGGCACGTCACGCCCTCGACGCCGAGATAGCGCTCGACGACATCGGCGAAGCGTGCCTTGGTGGCGGCGCTTCCGCGGCTGTTCTGCGCTTTGCCCATGCGGCCAGGGTAGGCGGCGGCACTGACATCCGCCGCTCGGCTGGGCCGCTTGCTGGACCACTCGGTGAGACCACTCGGCTGGACCGTTCGCCGTCAGCGAAAGCACCCGGAGAACGGCCGACTGTCTGCCTAGGGTCGATTCCATGACCGACTACGAGCCCGCATTCCAAGCCTACGAACGCCTGAAGCCCCTCGACCCCTCGGCGAAGCCGGTCGCGATCCTGGTCGCGGGAGTGCCGGGGACCGGCAAGAGCACGCTGGCCGAAGGGCTGGCGCGGGAACTGCGCGCGGCGGTGTTCTCGATGGACTGGCAGCTCGGGGCGCTGACGCCGTTCGAGGTGGTGACGAACGAGAACCAGACGCCGCTGGCCGAGATGATGCTGGTCGGGGCGCTCGCGCGGCAGCTGCAGCTCGGTCTGGATGTGGTGCTCGACGAGACCGGCCACGAGGTCGCGGCTCGCGAGCGCTATCGGCGGGTGGCCGAGAGCCTCGGGGCACGCTTCATAGGCGTCGAGTGTGTCTGTTCGGACGCGGACGTGCACCGGAGCCGGGTTGAGGGACGCGATCGCGGGATTCCCGGGTGGCGGCCTTCGGTGCCGTGGGAGCACGTGCAGCGGATGCAGGGGCTGTGGGAGGCGTGGCCGGAGGCGCATCTGGTGCTGGACTCGGCGAAGCAGGATGCTGAGACATCGCTTGAACGAGTATTGGAAGAGACGGGGCGGCTCCGGCCCGCGCGAAGCGAGACGGAGCCGGGACGAGCACTCTGATCAGAGCTTGACGACCTGGCCCGGGAAGATCAGGTCCGGGTTCGAGATCTGCCCCTTGTTCAGCTGGAACAGGCTCTGCCAGCCGCCGGGGACCTGGTGGCTCGCGGCGATCTGCGCCAGCGTGTCGCCGCTCTTGACGGTGTAGGTCGCACCGCTCGGCCGCGCCGGCTGGGCCGGGGCGGTGGTCTGGTGCTTCGGCGCGCTCCAGGTGGACTGCTTCGGCGCCTGCTGTGTCTGCTGCTTAGGCGCCTGCTGCTGGGTCTGCTTCTGCGTCTGCGTGCCGGTCGAGCCGCTGGAGCCGCTCCCCGGGTTCACCGCCGCCGCGGCACCGCCGGCGCTCAGACCGGCCCGCGGGCCGCACACCGGCCACGCGCCCGGGCCCTGCGAGGACAGCAGGTTCTCGGCCACGGCTATCTGCTGGTCCTTGGTCGCCAGGTCGGCGCGCGAGGCGTACTTGCCGCCGCCGGCCGCGAGCCAGGAACTGGCCGAGAACTGCAGGCCGCCGTAGTAACCGTTGCCGGTGTTGACGGCCCAGTTGCCACCGCTCTCGCAGGCGGCGACCCGGTCCCAGGTGGAGACGCTGGCAGCGCTGGCCGTGGAGGCCATCAGGGCGGGCAGCACGATCGCGGCGCCGGCCACCGAGGCCACGACGATCCCGGTCTTCTTGCGGCCGGACAGCAGGGACAGCTTCGACATCTTGGAAAAGCACTCTCTCCGCCACGCCTGGCGGGCGCCGTGCGCCCGCGTCCTGCTCCATCACGGGGTCGGGTTCCGATGACGCTCGCGGCCGGGGGCAGGAAGAAGGCGTACCGGCCGGCGAGGTCCCCGCTCGCGGCGGGGCATGTCCCCGACGGTAAGCACAACTCTGAGCAAATCACAAGAACAGTGACATGCCGTTGGTATTGGGCAACTCGGCGTGAAGGGTTTGGGGGCTTTACGCCATGGATTTCACGATGCGTGGCGGCCGGATCACGGCCAGGACAAAAGAAATGGGAAGGCTCCGAGGTCTTCTCAGGGCCTTCCCAGTATGGACGAAACGGTCAATTCGCCTCAGCCCACACGCCTCCGATGCCCCGGTTCCTGGCAGGGCATGCTCTGTGCCGTCGGCGGCACCACAGGGGGCAGCGTCGCGACCTCGTTCAACTCCTGCTGGTACAGCGCCGCGGCGTCCGGGAGCTTCGGGAACGACCGCTCCGGCCGCTCGTGCATACGCAGCGTCCCAGTGAGGTCACCGACCGTGCGCCGCCGCCAGTCGCTGATGTTCGTCTCCCGGACGCCGAACCGGCGCTCCAGGAAACGCAGCGTCGAGGTGTGGTCGAACACCTCCGAGCACACGTAGCCGCCCGCGCTCCACGGCGAGACCACGATCGCCGGCACCCGGAACCCGAGCCCGGAGGGCCCCGCGATCCCCTGGCACTCCGCCGGAAGCGGGTTCACGGTGATCCACTCCCCCGGTGTCCCGGGCGGCGCGGTCGGCGGCCGCACATGGTCGAACAGGCCGTCGTTCTCGTCGTAGGTGATGATCAGCAGCGTCTTGGCCCACACTTCGGGATGCCGCCCGAGCGCGTCCAGCACACCCCAGATGTACTGCGCGCCGGCCCCGGGCAGCGCCGGCGGGTGCTCGCTGGCCTCCGGCAGCCCGATCGAGGGCAGATACTGCGAGTTCAGCCAGCTGACCGCCGGCAGGTCGCCGTTGGCGATGTCGTCGGCGATCGACTGCGGCGGACGCGGCTGCATCCCGTTGATCCACAACGAGGAGTCGTGCGGCGCGTTCTGGAAGTTCTGGAACCAGCCCAGATCCGAGCCGGCGGTGTTGCCGACGTAGTAGCGCCAGCTGATGCCCGCGGCCTCCAGGCGCTCGGCGTAGGTGGTCCAGCGGAACGGCGCGGGGTTGGAGTTGCTCACCACCGGGCCGCCGGCCACGCCGTCGGGGTCGTTGGTGCCGCTGATCGCGAACAGGCGGTTGGCGTGTGTGGGGCCGAAAGCAGAGCAGTGGTAGTTGTCGCACACGGTGAAGGCGTCGGCGAGCGCGTAGTGGAACGGGAGGTCCTCGCGTGTCAGGTAGCCCATGGACCACGGGCCGCCGTCGACCGTGCGGTGCGCGGCCATCCAGCCGTCCATCGCGCCGTGGTTCCACGACTTGTGCTGTCCGGCCCAGCTGTGGTCGGTGCTGGGGTATTTGGCGCCGCTGGTCTTGGTGGTGTCGATGCGGAACGGCAGGGTGTAGCCGTCGGGATTGGCCGTGTCGGGCTGGTAGAACACCGAGCGGCCGCCGGGCAGGCAGATCGCGTCGCGGTCCCCGAACCCCCGCACGCCGGACAGCGTGCCGAAGTAGTGGTCGAAACTGCGGTTCTCCTGCATCAGGATCATGACGTGCTCGATCTGGTCCAGCGAGTGCAGCCGGTTGTCCGGGGTGGCCGTGGCGGCCCGGGCCATCGCCCCGGCCAGCGACGGCGGCAGCAGGGAAAGGGCTGATGTGGCGGCGGCGGTGGTGAGCAGGCGGCGGCGGGTCAGCGACATGCGCGGGCTCCTGATCTTCTCAGAGGATTGAGACGTCGTCCTCCTTGTGCAAGGTAATCGCGGTTGGTGGATTCGGGGAGAACACGCGGGTGCCGGGTGGGGTCCCCGGCGGGTGCGGCGATGATGGCTGTGTGACCGTTTCCGTTGTGTGGGCCCGAGAGCCCATCCCGTCCGGGCCCAGCGTGTTCCTGGCCGGCCCGACGCCGCGCTCCGAGGCCGTCGCATCCTGGCGTCCGCAGGCGATACGCGCCTTGGACGCCGCCTGGAAAGCGCCGCAGACGCTGCACGTCCTCGCGCCGGAGAACCCGGGCGGACTGCGCGAGCTCGAGTACGACGACCAGATCGAGTGGGAATGGGAGGGTTTGGAGCGGGCCTCGGCGGTCCTGTTCTGGATCCCGCGCGATCTGCGCACCCTGCCGGGTTTCACCACCAACGTCGAGTTCGGATTCGTCGCGCGCTCGGCCCGCACGGTGCTCGGCTGCCCTCCGGATTGCCCCAATCCGGAAAGGAACCGCTATCTCATCCGGCTGGCGCGTAGGTTGGGCACACCGGTGACGGAGACGTTGGCGGAGACGGCCGCCGCGGCGGTGGAGATCGTCGCAGCGATCGACATCGCGCGCTGAGGTCACGATGTGCGCACGTTTGCGTCCGGTTTTAGAGGATAACCCTCTCGTCTGTGCACTCGCCGTCAACCCGTTGCGGTAGCGTGGCGAAGCACTTCGCAGGTCCAACAACTATGGGGGTAATACCAATGTCCACCACGCGTGGCGTCAGGATTCTCGTCGGATCGGCTCTGGCGTCGTCCGTCATCCTGCTCGGGGGGTGCGCTTCCTCGGGCACCGTGGCGAAGGGTGCCAGCGGCGGCTCGGACCCGCTGACGGGCGGGCTCACCTCGTCGCACAGCTCGTCCGCCGACGCTTCCGGCGGTTCCAGCAGCTCCTCCTCGGACGACTCGTCCACGAGCAGCAGCTCCTCGTCCTCGGACGACTCCAGCGGCGGCCTGACCGGCGGCTCGGGCAACGACGCCGGGTGCCAGGCGGCGACCTCGGACGTCACCAACGGCTCGCAGGCGCTCAGCGGCGCGGCCAGCAACCCGGCCGGCGCGCTGGCCGCCATCAAGGGCATCGGCGACAAGCTGCACGCCGACGCCGGCAAGTCCACCAACCCGGCGGCCGCCGCGGCGATCAAGAAGGTCGGCGACGACTACATCAACCTGGCCCAGCAGGCCGGGGCCGGCAAGATGCCGGACACCACCTCGATGATGAACGACGTCACCGCGATGGCCACCGCCTGCGGCGGCTGAGTCGCGGCGCGGCCGGACGGCGACACGCCGACCGACGAGGCCCGGCCGGGGATTCCCCGGCCGGGCCTCGCTTCTTTCGCGGGGCTGTCCGCCCTTCCTCGTCTCAGTGCTCAGAGACACGTCGTGCCCGGAAGCACTCGGTGCTCGGAAACACTCGCTCGGGCATCCCGCTCAGACACACCCGTGGATGTCGCTCGTCGAGGACGCCACGATCGTGTCGAGCAGGCCGGGCACGATCACGTGCACCGCGTTGACGGTCAGCACATGGTCGCCGCCGGAGCCGCCGGCGATCTGCTCGTTCAGGATCAGCTTGACGCCGAGCACGTTCACCGTGGTGTTCGGGCCCGGGGTGACGCTGACCGGGACGGCGATGCCGCCGACCTTGATGTAGGCGATGCTCGCGCCGCCGGTACCGCCGGCGCAGACCATGTGCGAGGTGGACGTGACCGCACCGATGTCGATCGCCGGCAGGCCGAGGATCCCGATGCCGACGTGCTGCACCGAGGCGTTGGCCGTGGAGGAGTCGGGGTTGACCGCCGTGGAGACGTTGGCGCACAGCGTGCCGGCGCTGATCAGGCCGCTGATGGTGACCACGCAGGGCGGGGCGCTGCTGCTCGCGCCGGTCGTGGCGACCGGGCCGGCGTGCGGGGTCGGCGAGATGCCCACCAGGCCCGAGGATTTCAGGCCGTAGGCTTCGCCGGTGAGCAGAACGTCCCAGATGACGGAGACGTTGTTGGACGTGATGGTTCCGGCCGGGTTCGTCGTCGAGGAGCCGACGGTGTCAGTGCCCGACGACGTGCCGGTATAGGTGAACGTCGCGTTGCCCGCGGCGTCGGTGGGAACCGTGCCGCTCACGCCGGCGTTCGGACCGCCGGCCACCTTGAACGCGATCGGCGCGCCCTGCAGCGGGTCGCCGCAGCTGTTGACGTAGTTGGCGGTGACAGAGGCCTGCGAACCGACCGCCTGGTGCTGTTGCGGCGGGGCCAGGGTCAGGATCGAGCCGGGGCAGGAGACGCTGCCGACCGGGGCCCACTGCTGGGACTCGTTGCCCATGCCGCAGGAGGCGCCGTCCACGCCGCCGGTGTTCAGGATCTTGCCGGTGTCGGGGAAGTTGCCGACCACGCCGTCGATGGACACGGTGACGAGCGGGACCACGCCGGACTGGTTGCAGTTCCCGGCCCAGTTCGCGCCGTTCGGCCCGATGTCGGAGGTGTCGAAGGAGCCGTCGCTGGTGCAGCCGGCGCTGAAGGAGTTGATCGTCTGGGTGACGATGTACTGGCCGTTCGGCCCGAGCGGGACGTCGTGGCGCCAGATGTCGTACACGCAGGTGCCGAAGCTCACGTGGATGTAGTCGACGTGGACGTCGACCCCGGTGTTGTTGATCACCCGCACGGCGCCGGCGTCGAAGGTGCAGCCGCCGGGCACGTCGCAGCCGCCGTAGGTGACATTCGGCGCGCCTTCCCACGGAGTCGGGAAGTTGGCCGGATTCGCGCGCAGGTTGTCGGCGTAGCCGACCTGCACCGCGACGTTGGCGGCGGCGTGCGCCCGGCCCGCGGGCGCGACGACCACCGCGGCGAAGGTGAGCACCAGCATTCCGAGGAACGCGAAGGCTCTTCGCACACTGATTGAGGCTGCTGACATCTTCCACCCCTTCTGAACCCATTCCCGGCTGTCCGCGCGGCCGCCGTCCCCATCGGAGGGACGAGGGAACCGCGCGCCGGTGACGCTATTCGGGCTCTGATTCGGTGTCGCTCAGGCGCGCGCCGGGCGTTTGCTGGCGCGGCAGGACGGTGCGCGCCACAGGGATGCGGCATTAGGCCGGTGAGCGGGGTGGATTCGGGAGAGAATCAGGGAACTGAGTCAGAGGGAGGCTCGGAGCGGAAGGAGCACGGGCCACAGACACCAAGCCGACCAGCAGGACTGGAAGGCGAGTCGGCCGGCAGCCGGCGCGGACCAGATGGCATGACACTCCAGCCCGGCAG
>Ga0207671_10002661_pt1 | contig 18743 bp, 16 predicted proteins | sample KBSC24metaG_FD_184352 | JGI IMG/M metagenome (GOLD analysis project Ga0207671, IMG submission 184352) | Corn rhizosphere microbial communities from Kellogg Biological Station, Michigan, USA - KBS C2-4 metaG (SPAdes) (version 2) | ecosystem: Host-associated > Plants > Roots > Rhizosphere > Soil... | reverse complement strand
CGAATAAGATGCCTATTTTTTTCATTGTAGTAATTTGTTTTTCAAGGTAGTGAAGCTATCATGAGCTATTGTATTTATTTTATTTGATGCTCATGATGGTTTCATGGGGTAGATTTTAGTTTGCAGTTAACGGTTTGCAGTTGGCATGTTTGCCTTTAGTAATTATTGCTCCTTTGTCTTGATTCCTGATTCTTACTTCTTGCCTCTATCGAATGGTTGATAAATAATGCGGGAACATTTCGCGCCAGATGGGCCAATCGTGTTTGGCAAATGGGCGGATATCCAGCCAATGTTTAATGTTTTTTTGATTTAAAATGTTTGACAGCTTTAGGTTATACTCTTTGCAGATATCATACTCTGATGTGCCCAGGATGATATTCATGTTCCATAGGTCCCCGGCATTGTCGCCCGGTAAAAAATCGACCGGGTTGTTGTAAAATATATCGTCGTTATAAAACCCGTCGGTAAACATTTTTATATCAAATGCACCGCCCATGGTAAACAGGTTGCTTACCTTTTCGGGGTGTTTAAACGCAAAGTTGGCCGCATGGTAACCACCAAAACTGCAGCCCGCCATGGCTACTTTACCCACGCCGGTTTCGTGCATGGCCCAGGGAACCAGTTCGTCCAGCAGCATTTTATCATACCAAGTATAGTTACGGGCACGGTCGGCAGGGGAAATACCTTTGTCGTACCAGCTGCGGTCGTCGATGGTGTCGGGACAATAAATTTTTACTAATCCCTGGTTAATAAACCATCTTACACTTTCTATCAACCCAAAATCCTTATTCTGATAATACCGACCCTTGGTTGTGGGGAACAGGATCACGGGATAACCACGATCGCCAAATACCAGCATTTCCAGGTCGGCACTTAAATTTGGCGAATGCCAGCGGTGATATTTTTCGGTCAAAATAATATATTATTGGTTTCAGACGGTAAGTTAAGTGGTTTGACTGAAAAAGGCAACAGTCTGATAAATTAAAGGTTAGGGTGAAAAAGCCTCACCTTTGGAGAGTAATAGTCCATGAAAAGACAGCTATTAGGCTTATGAGGGTAAGGGCCGGGTGCAGAATCGACTCACCCGGTCTACGCTTCGCTGGACCGCCCTCTCTTCGCCTGCGGCGGAAAGAGGGTTGAGAAAAAAGAAATGTAAAACCCCTCTATGCGCGAAGCGGAGAGAGGGGTGACGAGCGCAGCGATGTCGGGGTGAGTCGATACGGAGTTTAAGTTTTTTCATAGGCTACTACCGGTTGGAGAGGGCAGGGCGAGGCTAAATACCTCAAAAAACGAAAAGTATTTTTACTTTTGCACCCTTAAAATTTGAATAAAGATGTATTGGGGCTGGGCTGAAACTGAAATGACGATCACCGAAAAAAATATAACCATAAACTCTGCATTGCTTAACCGCGAGGTTACCTGCACACTGATCATGCCCGATGAGCAGGAGCTTACCGAACCCCTGAACCTGTTGCTATTGAACGATGGACAGGAGCTGGAAAATCTGCAGTTATTGGCAACGCTGGAGCAACTGTATAACACCAATCGGATAAAGCCGGTATTGGTGGTGGCCATACATGCAGGCGAAGATCGTATACAGGAATACGGTGTGGCCGGCAAACCTGATTTTAAAAAGCGAGGCTCCAAAGCAGCTATTTATACCGAATTTATAAAAGTTGAATTGCTGCCACAGATCAAGGAACAAACTGGTATCAGTGATTTTGAAACGGCAGCATTTGCCGGTTTTTCATTAGGCGGCCTTTCGGCTTTTGATATTGCCTGGAACAACAGTGATGTGTTTGATAAAGCGGGTGCATTTTCCGGCTCATTCTGGTGGCGGAGCAAGGACCTGGCCAAAGGTTATACCGATGCCGACCGCATCATGCACTCGGTTATCAGGAACACTACCGGCAAGCCCGCTCTTCAATTCTGGCTCCAAACCGGAACCAAGGATGAAACCACAGATCGTAACAAGAATGGCATTATCGACGCGATTGACGACTCCATTGATCTGATCAAGGAATTGGAAGCTAAAGGTTATACCCGCCCTGCCGATATTCAATACGTAGAAATAGTTGGCGGTACCCATGACACAGCCACCTGGGCCAAAGCCCTGCCTAAGTTTTTAATCTGGGCTTTCGGGAGATAGTTTAATGCATTAAATACTTGCATGGAGCATTAGTCGGGGTAATTAAAGTTAGGTAAATTTTAGTTAATCAGCCTGTTAACGACCCGCTCGGTTATCGTTATTTGGTAATTTAATTGTATAAATCTTTCTCCTTTAGCTTATAAAGCTTTAAAATCTCATATATTAACTGTACCTTTGCGCCAAATTTATAGGGCATATTTCATGCAAAAAATAAGAAACATTGCGATCATCGCACACGTTGACCACGGTAAAACCACTTTGGTTGACAAAATTTTACACAGTTGCGCCATTTTTCGCGAAGGCCAAGAAACTGGTGAATTGATATTGGATAATAACGACCTGGAACGTGAGCGTGGTATCACCATCGTATCAAAAAACGTTTCGGTAATGTATAAAGACGTTAAGATCAATATTATTGATACTCCTGGTCACGCCGACTTTGGCGGCGAGGTTGAACGCGTATTGAAAATGGCCGATGGTGTATTATTACTTTGCGATGCGTTTGAAGGTGCTATGCCTCAAACCCGCTTTGTAACCCAAAAGGCTTTGGCTTTAGGCTTAAAACCAATTGTGGTTGTAAACAAGGTTGATAAAGAAAACTGTCGCCCGGAAGAAGTTTACGAGCAAATTTTTGAATTATTCTTCAATCTTGAGGCAACTGAAGATCAGCTGGATTTTCCGGTTATCTACGGTTCATCAAAACAAGGCTGGATGAGCACCGACTGGAAAGTACCTACTGATAATATTTTCCCGTTAATGGATGCTATCCTGGAAAACATTCCACCAGCTCCTATAGCCGAAGGTACATTACAAATGCAGATCACCTCGCTAGATTATTCATCTTTCGTAGGCCGTATCGCTATTGGTCGTGTTGCCCGTGGTACTATCAAAGAAAACATGCCGGTATCATTGGTAAAACGCGATGGTACTATCCAAAAATCAAGGATAAAGGAACTTTATACTTTTGAAGGTTTGGGTAAAGTACGTGCTACAGAAGTAGCTTCTGGCGATATCTGTGCTGTAGTTGGTATTGAAGGTTTTGATATTGGCGATACCATTGCCGATTTTGAAAAACCAGAACAACTGGCCGTTATCCATATTGATGAGCCTACCATGAACATGTTGTTCACCATCAATACTTCACCTTTCTTTGGTAAAGAAGGTAAATTTGTTACTTCCCGTCACTTACGTGACCGTTTGTATAAAGAGATGGAAAAAAACCTGGCGCTTAAGGTTGTTGAAACCGAATCGCCCGATTCATACCTGGTGTATGGTCGTGGTATTCTCCATTTATCTGTATTGATCGAGACCATGCGTCGCGAAGGTTACGAGTTACAGGTTGGTCAGCCACAGGTAATTGTTAAAGAAATTGACGGTGTTAAATGTGAGCCGGTTGAAACATTAATTGTTGATGTACCGGGTGATGTTGCAGGCAAAGTTATTGAGTTGGTAACACAACGTAAAGGCGACCTGTTGATCATGGAGCCAAAAGGCGACTTACAGCACTTAGAGTTTGATATCCCTGCACGTGGTATTATCGGTTTACGTAACAACGTATTAACCGCTACCGGTGGCGAGGCTATTATGGCTCACCGCTTTAAAGCATACGAACCATGGAAAGGTAACATTCCGGGGCGTTTAAATGGTGTATTGGTATCTATGGATACTGGTAAAACCACTGCTTTCGCTATTGATAAATTACAGGATCGTGGTCGTTTCCACATTGATCCGGGAGTTGATGTTTACGAAGGACAGGTTTTAGGCGAGCACATCCGTGATAACGATTTGGTGATTAACTTAACCAAAGGCAAGCAGTTAACCAACATGCGTGCATCTGGTAGCGATACCAACGTACGTATAGCACCTGCTATTAAATTCTCGTTAGAAGAATCAATGGAGTACATCCAGGCCGACGAATACATTGAGGTAACACCACAAAGCATCCGTTTACGCAAAATATTCCTGAACGAAAATGAAAGAAGGATTAACGCTAAAAGGTTTACAAACCAATAATTAGTAGATCTTCTATTGATATAAAAGCCTTCAGGATTTCCTGGAGGCTTTTTTTGTTATATTTGAGCCCTAAAGCTTATTACGTGAACAGATATATAACCTTATTAATTGTGACCTTATGCGTAAGTATCATGATTACTTCTTTTACTTCCTGCAGCAAAAAAAATAATCCTAAACCAGTAGTGGTTGATAGTCTTAAAGTAGGCTTGCTGGCTTACTATCCTTTTAATAATAATGCGGTTGATTCGTCCGGTAAAGGTAATGACGGTACCGTTTATAATATTACTTCAGCACAAAGCCGTTTTGGTAAAGCTAATGCTGCCTATTATTTTAATGGAACTTCCAGCTATATCAGGATAAAAGATAACCAGGCGCTACGATTAAGCAACACCGATTTTACGATCAATTACTGGGTTAACCTTGATGATTATATAGTTTACTCAGGCAGTGCAGTGCTGGCCAAGGCTAACGGACCTTATCAAAACGGATGGAACACTTCTATCACCGGGTACGGTTCTGTAGGAGGTGAAGGCGGAGGACCTGGGTTTGCCTTTTATAATGTATCCGGCGGTGGTGATCCTTTTGCTGTTGGTCATGGTATTATTCCCATTGGGCAGTGGACAATGATCACCGTACAATATAGTAACCAGTTTAAGGCATTAGCCTTTTATATAAATGGTGTTCCGGATGCCGTGATAAGTAATATACCTACCCCAAACCCAGCTACTGCTGTTGATCTGTTTATCGGTAAAAATAGCTATGCAGATCCCAGTGGCAATACTCCGGAATATTTTATAAAAGGTAAGCTTGATGATATCAGAATATATAATCGGGTAATATCTCCAGGTCAGATTAATAATTTGTTTAAATTAACATACTAATACATATAATAATATAAATTAAAATTGTAAGGATCGCCAAAAGGTGATCCTTTGTTGTTTCAGGGGCTTTTGTGCCTGTGGGTATTGAACTAAATAAAATATATTTTTTAATATAAAAAATATATAAAATAAATATAATAGTTGTAGATTGCCGCCAATAAAAACCTATAACAACACAATGACAATCTTCAAAAAAAATCTGGCACATGCTGTAATAGGCATGCTGCTAACAGGCGCGCTCGCCTCATGCCAAAAAGGGAATGACAAAATTGTTGATCCTGCATCAAAAAAAGTATCGGTTTCAAACAAAAGTGTAAATGATGTAACTTCTATCGCTGTAGAAGTTGGCGCTGTTACCAAAAAAAGCAGCGGAACCATTGATCTGTTTGGCAGAAGCACTACCAACACCCTGTTGCACAAAACCTGGACAAGTGCCAGCGGTTGGACCGCGTGGGAAGATCTGGGAGGTAACATCATTTCTGCACCAACCGCTTCTTCAAGACAATCAAATGCTATCAACGTATTTGCACAAGGGCCAACCGGTCATCTGATGCAGATCTATTACGTAGATGGTCAGGGCTGGTCGCCATGGATTGATCTGGGTGGTAATATCACTTCAGCACCTTCATCGGCATCACAAACTGCTAATGACCTTTCTGTTTTTGCAAAAGGCGCAAATAACGACCTGGTTGTGCTTACCTGGAATGCCGGACCGGGATGGGGCTCATGGACAAGTCTGGGAGGCACCATTACTTCAGCTCCTGCTGCCATCTCCAGAAGCTCAACAACTATCAATGTTTATGCTAAAGGTACCAACAACAACCTGTTGCAGATCTATTCAACTTCAGGCAGCTGGTCGTCATGGATCGATCTGGGTGGTACTATCGCGTCTGCGCCTGCAGCAATAACCCGTTCGGCTAATGACATTAATGTTTATGCCAGAAGCACCTCAAATACCCTGAAACAAATTTACTGGACAGCAAGCGCAGGCTGGTCGGCATGGATCGATTTAAACGGTACTATTACTTCGGCTCCGGCAGCAGTTGCAAGAGATGCTAACAACATTAACATTTTCGCATTAAATAATACCGATCTGATGCAGATCTACTGGACCGCAGCCGGTGGCTGGGTTAACTGGTTCAATATGCCTCAATAAGGAATAAATTAACTGATCAATTAGGGGCGGTGCTTTTATAGTACCGCCTTTTTTGTTGCCTACTTGTGCTGGTTTGCGAGCACAAGTGTTGGAAAACTAAAAATTATATATAAAGATGTCATTTCGATGGAGTAGAGGTGGGAAACGCGTTGGGGCGAAAGAGAAATCTTCTGCATAATGCAAGGCTTAAATTGCAAATCGAAGAAGATTTCTCCTCGTGCCTCGTCGAAATGACAACGGATTTATTGTCTTTCCAACGCCTGAGCGTTTATAACGCGAATTTGTAACCGAAAATGTTATCTACCTTTCAACTTCGCGATAGCACCATCAATAATGCTGTTGATATCCTCCGATAGTTTCAAAAAGTAAACGGCAGGTAAATAAAGCGCCGTGATAAAAGCGGTGCGCACAATGGTGTCAACATAATAATTACCAATGTGCGGCAGTATCCAAACCGATAGATAATAAGCCAGGATGCCAGCTGCTAAAGCCAGTACACACTGCATCGTAAATGGTTGCATACCAAATTTAACCCAGATAAATATATACCTGAACAGGTTGAAAATTAAATAAGTGGCAGCTGATGCGATACCCGATCCGGTAATACCATAAATGGGGATCAGGATAAGGTTGCCCCCTATAATTAAACCTACCAGTAACAAATTGAACAAAGCCTCATATCTAAAATATTTTGACGAGGCCATAATTACACCATTGATGCCGGTTGATGCTTCTATCAAAAAGCCCAGACTTACAAAAAACACGGCGTATTTACCTGCGCTGTATACGGGAGGAAGCAAGCCAAAAATATTGTCGATACTGGCCCACATCAATATAAACAGGAATAAGGAACTGATCAGTTGCGTTACACAGCTCTTTTCATATACGGTACTGATATTTTTAAGGTCGTTGCTTTTCCATGATTCGGATACAATGGTATAGGCAATGTTATATAATGAGCGTGTAGGTAAGGAGATAATTAAACCGAAGTTAAATGCCAGCATATATACACCGGCATAGCTCAGGTCGAGTTTTTTGAATACCAGGTAGTTATCAATGTTTTGGATGATGGACGGTGCCATACCTGTTAATATGGTGAAAAAGCAAATACCTACCAGTTTATTAACCATATCGCGGGTTAAAAAATCAAGGTCGGGTTTAAGCGAAAACTGGCCATCGCGTATTAAACGGGTAATAATAAAAAAAGTAGGTATCAAATTGGCTACCAGCCACAACCACATAAAAAGCTCAAAGCTAATAAGCCGCAGGTACATGAGTATAATAGGTACCAGTATCAATAACCGTTTGGTAAATTCACGCAATATCAGACCCGTGGTCATGTTATAAAGCATGCGGGCATACAGATCAAACACGTTAAAAAACGATGTGAAAATGGTAAGCGGAATAAGGTACCAGTAATACGAATTGAACAGGGCCGATGATTGAGAAGCTTTTCCTGTTGCTTGATGGCTCACTATCTGGTCTTTAAAAAGCAATGCTATCAGCACAAATAAAACGGTGCCCAGTAATGATACCGCACAAGCCAGGAACAGGTAGCCGTGATGCTTTTTTTCTTCGTTGCGGAAATAAGGGAAATACCTGGCCGTACCATTAAAACCCAGTATCGAAAATTGGGAGAACATCAACGGGGCTGATGTTAGTATACCTATCAAACCAATCTGGGCAGGGGTTAGGGAAGACTGGGGCATTAGGTAGTTGGTAGACAGGAAACCGATAAGTACACCCAGGTAGGAATATATAGTACCTTTAATGGTTTGTTTTTTTATTATGCCCATTCAGTTTTTAGCCGCTGTATTGTATGAAGTAAAATGATAATTTTGGAGCATTCCATGGCAAATATAAAATATAAAGTGTGTGTGTTAACGCTTACCTATGCAAATAGGTGGCAATTCTTAGAACAGGTATTAAAACGCGTACTGTCTTTTGCCCCCGTAACACAGGTAGTTGTAGTGAATAATGCCGCGCTTTATAATGTGGAAGAATATGCCGGTGAGTTGAATGATAACCGTGTAGTGGTGTTAAACAATGCCGAAAACCTGGGCTCGGCCGGTGGATATAAGCAGGCCCTGGAATACGCATATCAGCAAACGGATGCCGATATGGTTTGGCTTTTGGACGATGATAATTTGCCTGATGTTAACGCGCTGGATATCCTGCTCAAAAACTGGGACGAAACAGCAGGAGCCAATGATAAAAAAGCACTGTATTGCCTGCGCGAAGACAGGCCACCCCATGTAAAAATATCCCGGGGCCAGGATCCTGGCAGGTATTACCTGGTGCCCAATAATTTTATGGGTTTCAGCATATTCAACATTTTAAAAAATCGTTTGTATAAAACACGCGACAGGCTTTCGGGTACTTCGGCATATCTTAGTAAGGTAACCATGCCTTATGTGCCTTACGGCGGCTTGCTGATGCATCGGGCAATGATCACGCTGATCGGGTTTCCTGACGAAAAGTTTTATTTATATGTAGATGATTCGGAATATACCTATCGCATCACCAAAAGCGGTGGAACGATATGGCTCATCCCGGACTGCAGAGTGGTTGATATTGATCAGTCGCAAGGCTTAACCTATCAACCCAAAGCTTTTCACTCTCATTTGCTCGATCAATGGAGCTTCCGCACTTATTACGCTGTAAGGAACCGGATGTATTTTTACTCGCGCAACGCGGTGAGTTCGGCTTTGATCTTTGGGATCAACAAAAACTTATACCTGGCTTATTTGTGGATCGTAAGCCTCCTGAGTGCCAAACGGCAGGAGTACGGTAAATTTTTAATCGCTGTTAATGATGGGCTTAAAGGTGTAATGGGTAAAGCAGAGAATGGGAGGTGGTGAATCTCTCCACGCGTCATTGCGAGGAACGAAGCAAGAGCCCCCTCTAAATCTCCCCCAAAGGGAGAGACTTCAAAAAAAGAGTTTTAAAGCCCTCTCCTTTGGAGAGGGTTTGGGTGAGGCTATTGCTTCGTTCCTCGCAATGACGCGCGGAGGGAAAAATGCCGCTATAGGCGGAGAGAGGGGACGAGTCTCCCATATAATAAGAGACACATGTAATGTGTCTCTACAAGGAAATAAAATGTAGAGACGCATCACATGCGTCTCCCTCATGTAATTAAAAATTTTACCTGCTTAAAAACATAAACATTAAAGCTATAGTTTTACATTCGTAAACTCATGCAGGAATCAATTATTGGCGGAAACTATAAAACCGCGTACGATCAGTTTTATCAAAAGCACGACGAGGCGTGGCGTATGCTCAGTGCCAAATACAAGGCGCAGCATATCATCGATGTCTGCCGTGGACTCGCCTTTACCAAAGTACTGGAAGTAGGGGCAGGCGATGGGAGTATCCTCAAAATACTATCAGATAATAACTTCGCGGCCGAATATCATGCTGTTGAAATATCGGGTAGCGGGGTGGAGTATATCCAGTCGCGTGGTATTAAAGATTTAAAATCGGCACAGGTATTTGATGGCTATAAGCTGCCTTTTGAGGATGACAGCTTTGATCTCATCATCCTGTCGCACGTACTGGAACATGTGGAGCATGAGCGCCTGCTGCTGCGCGAATTACGGCGGGTGGGCAAGCAATGTGTTATTGAAGTGCCCCGTGATTATAAAACCGGGGTTGATACCCGTATTAAACATTTTTTGGCTTACGGCCATATCAACGTGTACACCCCAACGTCGCTGCGTTACCTGCTGCGTACCGAAGGTTTTGAGATTGAGAATGACCTCACATCGATGATAGAGCCCGAAGTAACCCGCTTTAATGCTTACGTAAACCAGAAAAAAGCGAAAAGCTTTATAAAAGATCTGAAGATAGCGGCGGAGTTTACCGTGAAGCAAAGCCTGGGAAAAATTTTCGGAAAAAAAGTAACAGAACAATTTGCCAACGCTTATACCGTTTTGTGTAAGAAAGCCAGTAACCAACCCGAACTATTTTAATAAATAGTATCAAGTAGTTAGTATCAAGTATCAAGATTTTTTTAAATTATCAACCCCGTTTTTTTGAGGCTGTCTTGATACTTGATACTAGCTACTTGATACCCAACACTTGGATACTCAATACTAAAATAACTATGCAGCAACTTGCTCCTATAGCCTTATTTGTTTATAACCGGCCAGATCATACGCGCCGTACACTGATCCATTTGCAAAAGAATGTGTTGGCAGATGAATCAAGATTATATATTTTTTGTGATGCTGCCAAAACCGAAGCCGACCGCGATAAAGTGGAACAGGTAAGGCATATAGCCCGTGAAACTACTGGTTTTAAATCGGTAAGGGTTATTGAGCGCGACCACAACCTGGGTTTGGCCGAATCTATCATTAGTGGGGTAACCCAACTGGTGTATGAGTATGGTAAGGTGATCGTTTTTGAGGATGATCTGTTGTCGTCGCCCTATACCCTCGAATATTTTAACGAAGCGCTCACCTATTATGCCAGCCAGGAAAAGGTGATGCATATAGGCGCCTATATGTATAACCTGAAAGATAAGGACCTGCCCGAGTCGTTCTTTTACCGCGCGGCCAGCAGCTGGGGCTGGGCAACCTGGGCCCGCGCCTGGAATCATTTTGAACCGGATATCGACAAGCTGATTGCCCAGTTTGATACGCTCAGCATCATTCGTTTTTCGATAGAAGGTAAAATGAACTTTTGGCGGCAGGTGCAGGAATTTAAAGCCGGTAAAAATAACTCCTGGGCCATCCGCTGGTACGCCTCCATCTTTTTACGTGGCGGACTTACACTCAACCCTTCACGCTCACTCATCAACAATATCGGGCACGATGGCAGCGGTGTACACTCCAACCGCGAAAACATGTACGATGTGCACATCTCGCAGCAACCCGTCAAAGAATTCCCCGATGTGATCGAAGAGAACGAAAAGGCCTACCAGGCCATCAAACATTTCCTGGCTCATCGCAAAGGCAACCTGTTTAAACGGATGGTAAGGTTTGTGAGGCAAAAGGTGAGCCCCCCGGCCCCCTGAAGGGGGAGATGATTCCAACACTACGTCATGCCGAATTTATTTCGGCATCCCACAGGCAAGGTGTACAACGCAAGAGGCAACCTGTCCTGTGGGATCCTGAAACAAGTTCAGGATGACAAATAGACTATCCCCCGAAACTTTTTTCCCACCAAAAAATTCAGTATATTTGTATATACTACAGCCCGGTTATCCGATCAAAAAGGATAACCGGGCTGTTTTGTTAAAGGAAAACACAGGACAAAAACCGACCGTTTTTTATTTAGTTATTTGACAATCAATGAATTAATACTTTTTAAAGTTTTAAAAACATGCTAAAACCGTGTTAAAATTTGTTAAAAAGTGTTAAAATGAGGGGTTTTGAACGAATTTTCAGCCGTTTTTGCCCCGTTTTTGAGCAGAAAAGTGTTAAAATTTAAGGTTTAAAAAGTTTTGGCGAAGGTGGTTCGTACGGATTTGTTAAAAAGCCCGCCACCCGAAAATTTCGCCAAAAACAAAACGAGTTTTTAGGACCAGCCGGTATTTGGGTTCGGCCGAATAAATGTATTTTTGGAGCATGTTAAAAGTAGTGCATCTGAATACCTATGATGGCAATGGCGGCGCGGGTAGGGCCTGTATGCGCCTAAACCGGGCACTGCTCAGCCAAAATGTCGATTCAAAGATCATCGTTCACTATAAGTTCGGGAAAAACCCGCAGGTGGGCACTTTTAACAAAAATCCGGTGCAAAAAGCCTATACTGCCGCTACCATTATCCTGGAGCGGATCCTGGCAAAAAGATATCTGAAGCCCTTATCGCGCACCCCTTTTTCATTTACCTGGTTCGGGCGATCGGTTATCCACCACCCCGAGGTGAAAAATGCCGATATTATACACCTGCACTGGATAAATCACGGTTTTCTGGACCCAAAGCATATAGCCCAGATAGCCAAACTGAACAAACCCGTAGTATGGACCTTTCATGATAGTAATGCCTTTACCGGCGGCTGTCATGTGCGCTATGCCTGTGATCATTATATGCAGCAATGCGGTAATTGCCCGCTGTTGATCCATGAGGGGGATAACGATATCTCGCACAAAATATGGCAGCAAAAGCGTAAGGCTTATGATGTGCTTGATTTTGCCATCGCTGCTCCGAGTACCTGGATGCAGACATCGGTAAAAAACAGCAGCCTGATGCAGGGCAAAGCGGTAAATCATATCCCCAATACCCTGGAAACCGATATTTTTAAGCCTACGGATAAAAAACAGGCTAAACAGAAAGCCGGCTTACCAGTGGATAAATTTATCTTCCTGAGTGGTTTTATGCCCTCCCGGAAAGATCTGCACAAGGGCACCCAATACCTGCTGGATAGCCTGGAACTGCTGAAACAGCGTTTAGGCGCAGATGCCGACAAGGTAGAGCTGGTAATATTTGGCAATCGCGGAACAGAAGGAGTACCCGATTTTCCGTTCAAGACCAGCTTTTTAGGCACGATCAATAACGACGAACAACTGGCACAATACTATGCCGCCGCTGATGCTTTCCTGATACCTTCGCTGGAGGATAACCTGCCCTATACCGTGATGGAAAGCCTGGCCTGCGGAACACCTGTAATAGCGTTTACAACAGGCGGGATCCCCGATATGGTTCAGCATGAATATAACGGTTACCTGGCTACTTATCGTTCGGCAGAAAGCTTTACGGATGGTATGGAGTGGATCATCAAACACCCTGATCAGGAACTGATACAACAACAGGCCCGGCAAACGATCATGGATACTTTCTCTGAAGAAGTTATCGCCAAAAAGCATATCCGGCTTTACCAGAGTTTGTTGCAAAAGGAGGGTGCCGATGTTTGAGCCAAAACTAAGCGTGATTACCATAGTATATAATAACGTGCGTGATATTGAGCGTACTATGCTTTCGGTTTTTGGGCAAACCTATACCAATATTGAATATATTATTGTTGATGGCTTATCAACCGATGGTACGCAGGACGTGATCAGTAAATACCGCGACCGCATCAGTAAACTCATTAGTGAAAAGGATAAGGGTATCTATGACGCCATGAACAAAGGTCTGGCCATAGCTACCGGGGATTACGTGATCTTCATGAACTCAGGCGATGAGTTTTATGCGCCGGATACGGTGGTGGCTGTTTTTGCCTCGGCAGAAGATGTTGACATTTACTATGGCGAAACGGAGATGATAGACGATGACGGCCAGAGCTTAGGGCAACGCAGGCACCAGGTCCCCGCTGCATTTACCTGGCGTAGTTTTAGATATGGCATGAGTATTAGTCACCAGGCCATCTATATCAGGCGTAGTTTAACGGAGCCTTACGATAGCCGATACCAGCTCAGTGCCGATATTGATTGGATCATCCGTGCCGCCAAAAAGGCCAAAAAAATAGTGAATGTGAACAGGTATGTAGCCAAATACCTGGTAGGAGGGATGTCGAAAAAGAGACACCGCCAAAGCCTGCAGGAGCGCTTTGATATTATGAAGCGCTACTATGGATTGGTCCCTACGGTTTTTAATCATTTTGTAATCGCCTTTAACCTGGGCTGGTACTGGCTCAAAAACAAGCGTACAAACGATTAACGGCTTTTTGACCCATAAAAAAAGCGATGGATCTTAAACCCATCGCTTTTCATTAATATAGTTAAGCTTTATGCTTTTTTGGCGGCAGGCTTAACTGCAGGTTTCTTTTTGGTTTCGGTATAAATAGCACCGCCCAAGGCCAGTACCAACAGTATTGATCCGGCTAAAGAAATATTTTCACCGGCATAATACGAGGTTGGGTGGAATATGAACTCGATCTTGTGGTTACCAACAGGTATCTGCGCCGCACGTAAAAGATAATTAACGCGGAAATATGGTTTTTCAACCCCATCGATCAGCATTTTCCATCCTTTATTATAATACACTTCGGAGAAAACAGCGATTTGTGAGGCCGTTGAACCACTTTGGTATATCATGTGATCGGGATTGTAACTCACCAGGTCAATTTTGCCGGCAGGGTCGTTCCCTAATGTTTTTTCGTCGATATCACTTTTGTATTGTTTATCAACAATAACTTCATTTTTGGGGTCAAAGCTACTGATAGCCTGCATTTCCTGATCCGCGTTTTCAGCGTATTTGATGCTTTTTACAAACCAGGCATGTCCGCATGCGGTTTGGTTAGCCTGCATAGCCAGGTTTTGGCTTTTGGGGTCCTGCGAAATAATATACTTGGTGTTCAGCATATCCAGCACTTCGTGATTGATGCTTTTGGTTAGTTGTTCATCAACAACCTCTTCAAAACGCTTTAATCTTGCAGCCGAATATCCACCTATCGATTTGTAGAAGAATGGCGTAATGCCGTCACCTTTAATAGATTGTGTAAGATCAATCACCCTGAAATCAGGGTCTTTATCTTTCAAAATAAACTGGTCAACCTCCCGTGGTTGTGGAGCGTTGTTATCTTGTTTGGCAGCAAAGCTATCGTTATTTAAATAGCGTTTATCCACGGTCCACATATCTACCAATATCAGAGCCAAAAAGCATACGGATAATACAGTTACATTGATTTTCTTTTTAATAAAGGCCCAGGCTATACCAAATGTTAGAGCTACAAAAATAAGTGAGCGTAAAGCATCGGCTTGAGCAACAGAAGCCCTGTCTTCAACCAGAGCCTGTGCTAATGAGCTTGCCGTAGCATTATCGATCTTCAGCATTTGCGATAACTGATCGATATAAGCCAGTTGGTTACTGGGTTTGAATGATAAAAGCAGGCTTGGTAACGCAGCTATAATTAAGGAAATACCCCCGGTAATGTAAAGTGCGATCTTTAATTTTTTGAACAGATCGGCCTTGTTTTCATTTACAATAGCCTCATTAACCGCCAGTAAAGCGAGTATTGGAAAACACAAACCCGTTACCGCTAGAATAGAATCAACAACCCTGAACTTATTATAGAGTGGAAAGTAATTAAAGAAAAGATCAGACACATAAGGCCAATTTTTGCCAAATGACAAAAGCATGGTGAGAATCACAGCACCCAGCAGCCACCATTTGATACGGTTTTTAACAATAAATAACCCCCATACAAACAGAAAGCAAATAACGGCACCAAAATAGGCGGGACCCTCGGTAAATGGCTTTTCTCCCCAATAAAGCGGCATTGCGTTTTGCGCAATGTAAACTGCCTGATCGGCAGGAGCTCCTTTTTCAATCAATGCTTTAACAACATGAGAATCTGCATCTGAAGGTCCTCTGCCGCCGCCTCCATAAGCATTAGGTATCAGGAAGGTAAGGCATTCGCCCACGCCCTGACTCCACTGATACGCATAGTCTCTTGGTAAACCATTGCTGGGTTCGGTAGTATGTTGTGTTAAATTTGATTTACCACGAATGCTATCTTTGCCATACTCATAGGTGCTCCATAGTATAGATGCATTTACTATAATAGCCAGTACAACAGCAGCGCCTATATAGGCTAACGATTTTAAAAAAGTAGCTATTGTTTTGTTTTTGATAGCATGATACAGCTCAATGAACACCAGAATAAGCAACACCAGCAAAAGATAGTAGGTCATCTGTACGTGGTTTGCTCTGATCTCCAGTGCAAGCGCCAGCGCAGTTAGGGCTGCGCCAATAAGATGTTTTCCTCTTAAAACAAGCAGGATGCCTGCTAAAATAGGAGCAAAAAAGGCTATAGCAGAGGCCTGGTTAGCATGCCCTGCTACCAGTAGTATGATATTATATGTTGAAAATGTAAAGGCTACAGCACCAGCTGCCGCTAACCAGGGGTTGAGTTTTAATACACAGAAGAGGAGGTAAGCGCCCAGGAGGAAAATCAATACGGTACCAACCGGGCTTGGCATTGAATAGTTGACAGCGTTTATGACCCATGAAGTTAAATTGGCTTTATAAGGAGCCCATATTTGAAAGGTAGGCATACCACCGTATATCTGGTTAGTCCATAATATGGTAGTGTCTTTTGCCCTATAATCATTAATTTCTTTTTGGGTTGATTGTGCTCTTGTAACATCATTTTGCCCCAGGGTTTTTCCCTGAAATGCAGGAGTAAAATAGATAAAGCAGATCACGAGGAAAATAGCAGCTATGATAAAGTGGATGCTATTACGCTTAAACCAGTTGTTCATTTAAGTTTTTTGAAATGGATAATATATTCCTCAAAAATAGAAATTTGAATGACAATTACGTGAAGAGAATCAAGATATCAGAATCAAGAGTCATGAATCCAAGTTTTATATAAAATCATGGCGGTATAAGAAGAAACCAGGGCTGTGTTTTTCTTATATCTTCATTCTAACTTCTTGACTCCTGTAAATTAACAAGTAAGCTCGCGGCTGCGAAGCAGGATAAACAGCAATATCATACCTGCAAGGCTCACCACATAGGCTATTACCTGCGCTTTGCCATAGTCTTCGCGGTTTTTGCGTATGCTGAAAAAATTATAGAGGGCAAGGGCGCCTAAAACCACCCAAAAAAATGTACCGATCTGTGCACAGGCGGCAAACAGTTGCAGGGCAACCGTAAACACGATGTAATTGGCCACAATGAGTATAACAGACTCAGAGGTGTTGTTATGGTTTGGGCGTCTTTTGTATACTTCTTCTGGCAGCATATTGACTATTTCACTTCCTCGTAATCAACAAACTCGCCTTCAGAATCGGGCACGGTACTTCTTTTTCCCTGTGGGATATAATCAACTTTGATAGTGCCATCAGGTCTTTTTGATGATTGGCGTTGTTGCTGCTGCGCTTGTTGCTGGGCCTTATTAACCACGCTTTCAAAAAGCACAGGGAGCAGGTATCGTACTAAACTGCGTATGATATATAGTATACAAATTGATATGAGTAGAAAACGAATTAAAAGCATCACATTAATTTTTAGCTTACAAATATAAGTTATATAACGTAAAAATTGTTTTAATATGATTACGGATAAATGTGCAAATGTGCGGATTACAGATGTGCAGATGAAAAATCTACTTTTTGATGATACTCATTTATTTATTTTCACATCTGCATATCCGCACATTCGCATACCTGCACATCTACTAAAACTTCTCTTCCATCATTTTTTCCAAAGCAAACATCTCATCGCGCAGTTTGGCGGCCTGTAAAAAGTCCATATCCTTAGCGGCGGCGAGCATATCTTTTTTAGTGTTGTCGATCGATTTTTTCAGATCGGCCTTGGTCATGTACTGTACTATCGGATCGGCAGCCAGAGATACGGAATCAGCTTCCACATAAGCTTTTTGTACGCCGCCCTGAAAGTCGACCACAGAAGTTTGCTCCATGATCTCTTCGCGCGATTTGCCAACCGTTGTTGGTGTTATGCCGTGCTTTGTATTGTAGGCTATCTGTATATCACGCCGGCGATTGGTCTCATCCATGGTGATCTGCATAGAATCGGTGATCTTATCAGCATACATGATCACCCGGCCGCGATCATTACGCGCGGCACGACCAATGGTTTGTATCAATGACCGCTCGGAACGCAGGAAACCTTCCTTATCCGCATCCAGAATAGCTACTAAGGATACTTCGGGTAGATCAAGTCCCTCGCGCAACAAGTTGATGCCGATCAGTACATCAAATTCGCCCAGGCGCAACCCTCTTAATATTTCTACCCTTTGTAGGGTTTTTACTTCGGAGTGGATGTAGCGGCATTTGATACCGAGACGGTCCATGTACTTCGCCAGTTCCTCGGCCATGCGTTTGGTTAGGGTAGTTACCAGCACACGGTCGCCCATTTTTACGGTTTTATCTACTTCGTCCAACAGGTCATCAACCTGGTTGATCACCGGGCGAACGTCAATAACGGGATCAAGCAGACCGGTAGGGCGTATTACTTGCTGCACTACCACGCCTTCAGATTTCTCCAGTTCGAAATCGCCGGGAGTCGCGCTCACATAAATGGTTTGCGGAGCCAGTTTTTCAAACTCCTGGAAGTTGAGCGGACGGTTATCCAAAGCAGCCGGCAGACGGAAACCATAATCCACCAATGATAATTTACGTGACCGGTCACCACCATACATGGCCCTGATCTGCGGAACGGTTACGTGGCTCTCGTCAATCACCATCAGGTAATCATCCGGGAAGTAATCCAGCAGGCAGAAGGGGCGTGCGCCAGGCTGCCGCCCGTCAAAAAAGCGCGAATAGTTTTCGATGCCCGAGCAATAGCCCAGTTCACGTATCATTTCCAGATCGTAGTTGACCCTTTCTTCCAGTCGTTTAGCTTCCAGGAAACGGCCATCGTCAATAAACTGCTTTTTGCGGGTCTCCAATTCTTCCTGTATGGCCCAGATAGATTGGGTAAAACGCTCACGCGGGGCAACGTACAGGTTGGCCGGGTACACCACCATATGGGTCATTTTTTCGACCGTTTTTCCTGTGGTTACATCAAAAGTGCTGAGCTCTTCAATGTCATCCCCGAAGAAGGAAATGCGGTAAGCATAATCCAGGTAAGCCGGGAAAATATCAACCGTATCGCCCTTTACCCGGAAAGTACCGCGCTTAAAGTCGGCGGTGGT
>Ga0207671_10002654_pt1 | contig 18789 bp, 18 predicted proteins | sample KBSC24metaG_FD_184352 | JGI IMG/M metagenome (GOLD analysis project Ga0207671, IMG submission 184352) | Corn rhizosphere microbial communities from Kellogg Biological Station, Michigan, USA - KBS C2-4 metaG (SPAdes) (version 2) | ecosystem: Host-associated > Plants > Roots > Rhizosphere > Soil... | reverse complement strand
GCGCAGGATCACATAGGCGCAGACGCCCTCGCCGAGCCGGGCATGCGGCATCGCGACCACGCTCGCTTCCTCGACGGCGGGGTGCGCGTGGAGCACGTCCTCGATCTCCTTGGCGCTGATATTCTCGCCGCCGCGGATGATCAGATCCTTCTTGCGACCAGTAATCAGTAGCGCGCCTTCTGGCGTGATGCAGCCGATGTCGCCGGTGCGGAAATAGCCGTCCGGCGTGATCGCCTCCTCGGTCTGCAGGCGGTCGCAATAGCCCAGGAACATCGCCGGGCCGCGCGCCAGGATCTCGCCATCCGCGCCGGGCGCCACGTCATGGCCGGCATCGTCGACGACGCGCACCGTGTAATCGATCGGCGCGCCGTCGGTGGTGGCGGCCAGCATTTCGTCGGCGGCGGCGGGATAGCCGAGCGTTACCAGCGGCACCTCGGAGCTGCCGAACACGCGGAATGCGCGGCAGCGTTCGAAGGCACGGTTGGCGGCGGGGATCACGTCGGGCGGCACCGCGGCACCGCCGCAGGCGAAGAAACGGAAGGACGGCAGCCGCTTGCCGGCCGCGCTCGCCGCCTTGGCCAGCTCGACGAGGAAGGGCGTGGCGGCGACGGTGCCCGTCACCTGGTGCCGCTCGATCAGCGCGATCGCCTCGGCGGCGTTCCAGCTTTCCATCAGCACCGTGCGCGTGCCCGCCACGAAGGGCAGTTCGAGGCCGTTGCCATAGCCGCTGACATGGGTGACGGGAGACGGCATCAGCATCGCATCGCCCGGGCTGATCCCCCAATGCCGCGCCGATTGCTGGAGCACGCGATAGAGCGTGTTGTGGCTGTGCAGCACGCCCTTGGGCCGGCCAGTGGTGCCGGAGGTGAACAACAGCATCTTGACGCTGCCGGGATCGACCGACGGCCGCTCGAAGCTGTGGCCGCGACCCTGTGCGATCAGACTTTCCAAAGTCATCGCGCTTTCGCTGCGCACGGTGACGATGTGGCGGAGCGCGGGGAGCAGCGGGCGCAACCGCTCGGCCATCGCGGCATAATCATAATTGCGGAAGCTGCCTGCGGTGAACAGCGCCTTCGCGCGGGAATCGGCCAGCATCATGCCGACCTCGGCATCGCGATAGATCGGCACGATCGGATTGATCACGAGGCCGGACAGCGCGGCGGCAAGGTTGATCACCGCCGCCTCCGCCCAGTTCGGCGTCTGGAAACTCACCACGTCGCCCGGCACGAGGCCAAGGCTGCGCAGCGATGCGGCAAGCGCGCGCGCATCGGCCAGCAACGCCGCCCAGCTCATTTGCGTTTCGCCCGCGATCAGGGCGATGCCGTCGGGATCGGCCTCGGCGCGCTGTTCGGCCAGCTCGGCGATCGTCAGATCGGCCCAGGCGCCGCTCCGCGCAAATTCGCGGTGATGCGGCGCCGGAAGCTCGAGCCAGTCCCACGGGGCAGTCATGTCGCGTCCATCCTCCTGTCGCAGCGTCCTGTCTGCGGTTCCCGCCGGGAGTCGCCAATTGTGACAAAGAGCAGGGCAACCTGTCACCTCTCGCAGCTTGTTCCTCCTTCGCGACAGTGCTCCAACAAGCGCGTTATTGTTTGGGAGAGACAAAGATGGACCATGCCTCGATCGGCGACGTCGCTGAAAAGATGCTGGAATATGTGGAGACGGACAGCACATTCATGACCGACACGGTCATGGAGGTCCCATCCGGATCCTATACCGATCCCGATCAATGGGGCGCCGAGATCGAGCTGATCTTCAAGCGCGTGCCGCTGATGCTGGCGCTCAGCTGCGAAATGCCCAATCCGGGCGACTATAAGGCGATGGAGGCAGTCGGCCTGCCGATCCTGATCACCCGCGATCGGACGGGCGAGGTGCGCGCCTTCCTCAACGTCTGCTCGCATCGCGGCGCGCCGGTCGCGCCCGAAGGCCATGGCAGCTGCGCGCGGTTCACCTGCAAATATCATGGCTGGACGTACGGCACGGACGGCAAGCTGATCGGCATCTCCGACCGCGCCAAGTTCGGCGAGATCGACAAGAGCACGCGCGGGCTGCGCCAGCTCCCCTGCGTCGAGAAGAACGGCATGATCTTCGTCTGCCTGACGCCGGACGCGCCGATCGACGTCGATGCATATTTTGGCGAGATGCTCGACGATTACGCCAAGGTCGGGCTCAAGGACTGGACCTTTCTCGGCAGCCGGGTGATCGAAGGGGCGAACTGGAAGATCGCGTTCGACGGCTATCTCGAAGGCTATCATTTCGCGATGCTCCATCCCGAGACGATCTTTCCGCGCACCCCATCCAACGTGATGCATTATGAAGGTTTCGGGCCGAACATCCGTATCGGCTTCCCGCAGCGATCGATAACCAAGCTGCGCGAGATTCCGCGCGAACAATGGGATGATCAGGAAAATAACGGCTTCGATTTCGTGCGGATCTTCTTCCCCAACGTCTCGGCCTTCCTTGCGCCGGAAATCGCGCAGATCGCGCAGCTCTTCCCCGGGCCGACGCCGGACAAGAACCGCACCGTGCTGCTCTACGCCCGCAAGGAGCCGCCGAAGGACGAGGAGGACAAGGCCCAGATCGAGCAGATGATCAACTTCCTGCGCGATGTCACTTATAATGAGGATTATGTGATCGGCATGGAGATCCAGAGAGGCCTGGAATCCGGCGCGCACGAAAAGCTGGTGTTCGGCCGCAACGAGCGCGGAAACCAATATTTCCACGAATGGCTCAACTGGTATCTGGAGGATGATCCCACGCTGCCCAAGCCAGTGATGTGATGCGGCCGATCGCGCTGGCCTCTGCCGGAATTGGGGCCGGCGCTCACCAGGGATGGGTCTCGCCGTTCCACTTGAGGAAGTCGCCGGAACGATCGAGCGTCCAGGCTTGCGTCACCTTGCGAATGCCCTCCGCGCTTTCCTGCGACGTGATCTCGGCATTGGGCCCGCCCATGTCGGTTTGCACCCAGCCGGGATGGACCAGCCCGACGATGATCCCGCGATCGCGCAGATCGATCGCCACCGAACGCATCATCCGGTTGAGCCCGGCCTTCGCCGCGCCATAGGCGTAGAAGCCGCCGGTGGGCCAGGTCGAGGCGGCGATCTGGCTGGTGATGTTGATCACCTTCGCGCCGGCCTGCATGCGCGGCAGAAAGGCCTGGAGCACGCGCAGCGGCCCCATCGTCATCACGTTGAAACTTTCCTGCCACATCGCCCAATCCGATGCCTCCAGTTCGGGACGGCTCGGCCCGGAAATGCCGGCCACATTGACCAGCACGTCGACCGACGCATCGCCCGCCTCGGCGGCCGCGCGCTTCACCGACGCGTCGTCCGCCACGTCCATTCCGATCACGCGGACCTTGCCGGTCTCTGCCGCCAGCCGGTTGAGCGCGTCCGCCTTTTGCGGATTGCGGCAGAAGGCGAGCAGCTGATCGCCCGCGGCGGCATATTGCCGCGTAAGCTCAAGCCCAATGCCGCGCGCCGCGCCCGTGATTGCGATAGTGGCCATTTCATTACTCCTCTTCCGAACCGATCCTTCACCCATAGCTGGGGCTGTAAACGAATCGAAGCTGGTTGAAGGGCCAGAGGGGGCTGTCGATCTGCCCAAGGGGCGTCATGCCAGCTTGCGCTGGCCTACCTACCAATCCAGCACCCCCATCGCCGGATACCCCCGCGGGCACTTGCCGGCAGCGGACAGATGGTCGGCCCAATAAGCCTTCGCGGCCTGCAAATCGGGAACTGGGATCACCCGCCGCGCATCAGCCCGATAGACGAACAGCCTGTCTCCATAGGTATAACTGTTCTTCATATCGTAGATCTGCGTCGTCAGTCCGCCATCGGTGACCTGCAGGCTCGGCACACCGATGTCGCCTTCGATCTGCTTGCCTAGCTTGAGCGACGCCGCGCTCGACCAGTCCCAGGGCGATTCGAACACGATCGCCGGCCCGTCATAGGGGCAGACTCCGTCGAGGATGATGGTCGCACCGTCGGGCAGCGCGGCGAGGTCGTGCTTGGCGTGATCGAGCACGGCGTTTTCGGTGGACCAGGCCCTCGCCCAGCGTGATCCCACAACCGATGCGTTGACGCTGCCCATGACAACCAACCCGCCGATGAGGCCCCCAAAGACCTGGCGGCGATAGCGCCTCCCAGCCGCGTCCGCGAGCAGCTTGGCGGCGGCGGCGAGCACCATGGCCACGCCGAACGATGCCGGCGTCGCCATTCTGTTGCCGGTGCTCGCTGGCGCGAAATGGACCATCCGGTTCAGGAAGAAGATCGCATAGCCGAACCAGAAGGTGGCAAAGCCCGCCAGGAGAAAGACAAATATGGTCCGCGATGCCAAAACCGGCACCGCCGCGGACTTCAGTCGCGCGAACGCGGCAAAGCCAATAGCGATGGCAATGACCGCGATCGCAAACCGGTGCGGCGTCTCCCAGAGGCGAACCAGCGATTGTGCCTCGGTAACGAAGCTGTGCCAGAAGTTCACGGACAGCGACGCCCATAAGTTCAGCCCGGCAGTGGTCCTCCAGTCAAAGGCGGGATCCCAGAACGTCCAGAAGTTCGCCTTAAGCTGGTCGACCAGGCTCAACGAGTCATGGAGGCGGTCGGTGACCAGCCGTTTCATCGCCCAGCCCGGCAGTGGCCCTCCAGTCAAAGGCGGGATCCCAGAACGTCCAGAAGTTCGCCTTAAGCTGGTCGACCAGGCTCAACGAGTCATGGAGGCGGTCGGTGACCAGCCGTTTCATCGCCAGGCCGCCCGCGATCAACAGCAGATTGGGGAGCGCCATCGCAAGCGGCGGAATCCATCGCGCCGGCGTGGAGCGCCGCGCGCGGATCCAGGCCGCACCCAGCGCCGCGGTAGCGAGCAATGGTGCGGTGGTTTCATACAGCGCCAGCGAGCCAGCTGTGCACGTTAGCGCCAGGACCTTTCTCCAGCCGCCGCCCTGACGGGCGAAGCGAAGCTCCAGGCGCGCGCAGTACAGAAGCAGCAGCGCGCTCAAGCCAATCTGAAACGTCGCGTACCACAGGCGCAAGGTCGTCAGCTGCGGCAGGAAGCCGAACAGGATCGCGCTCGCGAACGCCAGATCGCGCGGCGCCTTCAACTCCTTCAGCAGCCTGAACAGCACCGCGCCCGAAAGCGCGATTACGCCGGTGTTGACCAGATGCTGCGGAAGGGGGTTTATCCCGAACAGCAGGAACAGGGAGGATAAATAGAGCCCGTGCAGCGGGCGTTCGGGCGAGGGCGTCTGCAGCCCCATGTGCAGGATCGGCCCAGCTCCGCCGGCCTTTGCCGAATCATAGATCTGCAGGAATGCCCAGTCGTCGCTGGAGAAGCCAATAGCGCCTACATAAGGCAAGGCGGAGAAGAAGATTGCGGCGAAGATCAGAACTTCGTCCGAAATTGACCCGCGCAATCGCGCTATGGTTACAGCCAGACCGTCGTTGCGCTTTTCCATCAGGTTGCCGATCTCGAATGCCTGGCGGCTCTCGTGGGCAATCCTGGGCCCACATTTGCGCCATAACCGTCGCCCTCCATGAAAACAGGGTTCGATGATATCGGATACAGGCGAACTCGGCGCTGGTCGACACGCTTGGTGGCGAAATACACCGCTACAAGTGACCGGCGTTATGCGATCGATATAGGCCACATCGCATGAACTGCTCAACACGCTGCACGGCGATGGCCGCCATATGGTCCTGACGGCGGTCAATCGGGTTGTGCCTACCCTGAAACGCACCGGCCGCCCGCTCATTCCGGGATGGTCCTCGTCATGCTCGACTAGCCAAATGTCGAGTTGGGCCGGCTGCCGCGCCGGCGCATGAACCGGGTAAAGCGTCCCATGATCAGCCAGACGCGTGATTGGCACAATGTGAGGCCCAGGAGAGCAGCATGACGGTCGAAGCGTTTCTTTCGCGCTATTCGGAAGGGTTTGATCCGCCGGTGCGCGGCGATCCGATCACCGCCGATCGCTATATCTCGAAAGACTGGATGGAGCTGGAGCACCGCAATCTCTGGCCGCGCGTCTGGCATCTGGGCGGGATGATCGCCGAGCTGGAAGAAGAGGGCGATTTCGTCCGCCATAATTTCGGCAAGGAATCGGTGATCATGGTCCGCCAGGCCGACGGATCGATCAAGGCCTTCTACAATAGCTGCCCGCACCGCGGAAACCGGCTGGTGCTGGGCGACGTCGGCGGCAGCGATCGGATCACCTGCGGCTATCATGGCTGGCAGTTCACGCCGGACGGCGTGCTCGCTTATGTGCAGGATCCGGATGATTTCCCCGGCGGCAATCCGTGCGGCAAGGTGAAGCTCACCGAGCTTCGCTGCGAGACCTGGGGGCCGTTCATCTTCTACTGCATGGACCCGGATACGAAGCCGCTCCATGAGTGGCTCGACCCGTTCCCCGAACTGCTCAAAAATTACGGCCTCGAAAACTGGGTCCGCGTGCTCAACATGTCGGCGGATAGCGCGTTCAACTGGAAGATCATCCGCGATAATTTCAACGAGAGCTATCACCTCCCGACCATCCATCCGGAGCTTTCGCAGTTCATCAACGATGGCCTGCCCGACACGCTGTTCGCGATGTATGACAGCGGCCACAACAGCATGTGGATGAAGGGCCATCAGGCGACCACCCGCAACGAGAGCTTCCAGATCGGCGACGTGCCGCCGGCGCTCGCCGAAGTGGCGCGCAGCTGGGGCATCGATCCGGAGGACTATAAGGGCCGCACCGGCGAGATTCGCGCCGCCATCATCGCCGCCAAGCGCACGCTCGGGCCGGGGCGGGGCTATGCGAACTATGACAAGATGACCGATCAGCAGCTGGTCGATTATTTCCACTGCACCTTCTTCCCGAACCTCACGCTCACCATGTCACCCGAGCAGTGCCAGATCCTGCGCACCGAGCCACACCCGACCGATCCGGAGAAATGCGTGTTCCAGCACTGGGTGCTGATGCCGCCGGTGAAGGGCATGACCGAGGTGATGACGCCGGTCGGCCCGCGCCCGCTCACATGGGCCGAGCATGAGCATTCGGTCTATGGCGACGGCAAGTCGCTGGGGTTCGTCGCCGATCAGGATCTGAGCATCGGCACCAGCCAGCAGCAGGGGCTCAACTCGCGCGGCTTCAAGGGCTGCATCCTCAGCTATCAGGAGAAACGCGTCCAGCGCTTCCACGAGCTGCTGGACGATTATGTCCATGGGCGGGTTTGAGAGGATGTTTGGAAAAGGCGGTGCCAGCCCCTTCTTCCTGGTGCCGCATATTGAGCATGCCGATTTCGAGACCGAGTTCTTCAACCGCATCGCCGCGGCGGCGGAAGATTGGGACGGCAAGACCGATCCGATCCGGCTGGGATTTCCGGGGTGAAGGGGGCGGTCGCCCATACCGTCGGGAAAGCCGGATATTCGGGTAGTAAGGCCTGAGCCTGGAATGGCGTCGACCCAACGGCAGACATCCCGTTATCGAGACGATGACACCAAAAAGCCGACGATCATCAGGCCCCCCATGCTGCGTTTTGGATGACGACCCGATAACCGTCAGAGTCTTCGAAAGTCCGTCCGTGCTGATCCCAATAGGCATTGAACGCCGGAACCGCCGGAAAGCCCGCAGCCTCCATCCGATCGACCGTCGCCTGCCATTCCTCGACGGCGGGCAAGTAGAAGACCAGCAGGTTATCTTGCGTCGGGGCTCGCCCAACGACATGGCCGTGCGCTTTCGTAAATTCGAAATGATAGGGTGCGCCCTGGTTCCCAAGCATAATGCCATCGAAGCCATCATGGTCTGCAAACCGGTACAGGACATCTAAGCCAAGGCCATCCCGATAGAAGGGAAGCAAGGCCTCTATGTCATCGGTAGGACGGGCAACCCGGAGCGTAGGAAGGTTGGTCATAACCGGAGCCTACGCCGCACCTCCGACCAACTGCAAGCGACCCGATTGCGGACTTATAGCTTGCTTGGCTTGCCCGTAATTGGACCCGAGCTACGTTCGACGCGGTTCACCGATATCGTAGACAAGCAAATTACGTTCCCCAATTCCTAGGCTCGGCCAAGCGGCTCGCCACTCTGCAAGATGGACGGCAGCAAAGTGGCGGTCGAGCGCCTTCTGATCGACCCATATTTCCTTGACGTGGATGAGGCCGGGCTCGAATACGTCTTCGGCGTAACCATACTCCAAGCAGCCTTCTTCGTGGCGACTGGCATCAGCCATCCGCTTCATGATCGGTCGAGCTGTCTCCAAATTTGGGGCAGGCAAGCGAAAGGTTCCTATGATCAGCAACATGATGTGAGCGTATAGCGGGGGCGGGCCGATGGGAAGGCAGTCCGCTTTCGCTGCTGTTAATCTGATAGCTGCCTGACTGCTTCCCACCCCCCTTGCCGCCGTTCGTGTTTTACGAGCCCGCGCCGTCAGATCGCCGTAAACCCTCCGTCGATCACCAGCTCGCTGCACGTCACGAAGCTCGCGGCTTCCGAGCAGAGATCGACCACGCGCCGCTTCGTGAGGGCGCTCGGCGCCAAGCTCGATGCCCGCCAAAAAGCTTTACTTCAGGAGCGCCCTACTCCCAGGATAGCTGCGCAAGCTCGAAATCGATCTTCCTCCGGCGGCGCATGGCTGCGCCGGTCAGCCCGAACCCGACGATCAGCATCGCCCATTGCGGCAGTTCGGGTACAGCATTCGAGATGGTGACGTTGAAACCGGTATAGTCGAAGCCATAGTCACCGTCGTCATTAACGGCGAAGTAGAGCTTGTCGCCGGCGTTGAGTGCGCGCGATCCCGAGAACAATTCCGACTGGCCCGGGGTCGCCGTGGCGAGATCGGCGCCGGGACCGGTGAGGGTTCCGGCGAAAAGCGGGGTCGCGTTCGCGTAAACCTCGCCGATCACGCCCGTTGGATATGCGTCTTGAAGTTGAAACAGGCCGGAAAAGGAGTAAATCCCCGCGCTCGGCGCGGTCCACTGGATGATGACGTCCGAGGTCTCGCCGGGATGGACGCCGAGCGCGTCGGGAGTGCCGATCCCGGTGCCCCTTACGTAGGCGGTGCCGCTGACCTCTCTGTCGATCAGGGGAATATCCCATGGATTCTGGAATGGCGTGTCCCAAGTCTTGGTAATCTGGCCGCCGCTCCAAGTCACAGTTTCGGCGTAGGTGAGTTGGGTGAACGTCGAGCCGGCTGTCCCGTAGCCATATTGCCAAGTACTGGTCGGGCTCTGGCTGAGTGAAAAGTCTTGCAATGCATTCCAAGTTGCACCCGGCGCCGGGGTCGACAGCGCCGCCGTGGAAATCGCCGCCAGTAGAATCATCGCTCTCGTGTTCATCGGAAGCACTCCTCTCGTCGCAAATAATGTAGCCGCACGAGGATCGTATCTTACCGAACGGAAATTGCTCACAGGCTCAAAATTGGAAAACCATTGATTTTCAGAAATTGCTTTTCAACATCGTTGCCATGGTTCGACGTCGCCGTCCTCGCAGGCGACTCTATCCCAGCCGACATCAGTGAACCCTCGTCATACACCCAAGCGGCTAAGTCTGCTATCTTTGTCTCTTGTCGCAAAAGCCGTCTGCCCGCACCCCGCCCGCTTACTGCGCTTCATGGTTTGCGAGCGTCTGCGGTCAGATCGCGGTAAAGCCGCCGTCGATCACCAGTTCGCTGCACGTCACGAAGCTCGCCGCTTCCGAGCAGAGAGAGACCACGCCGCCGCCGAGCTCGTCCGGGCGGCCCATGCGGCCGATCGGGTGGTTGATCCTGACGCCCTGCACCGCCGCTCAGTCGGCCTGTGCCTCAGCGGCAGAGCTACGTATTTCCCCTCGGTGCCGACATATCTTGCATAGAATATGGTTAACCCCTTCCAGAGGGATGAGGCCAATGCGAGTCGGGATCGTATTGCTGGCGGTGGCGCTATTCGGTGCCGAGCCGGCCAATGCTGCGGTGCTTTATTCGATAACCGATCTCGGCACGCTGGGCGGGTTGGAAAGCTCTGGCGTTGATGTCAACGCCTCCGGGCAGGTGGTGGGGCAAAGTACCTTGCCTGGCGATGAAAATGGCGCGCCCTTCCTGTATGACGGCACCAAGATGATCAATCTCGGTTCTCTTGGCGGACCTGTGAGCTGGGCCGCGGGGATCAACGATCTCGGAGAGGTTACGGGAACGAGCTATACCTCCGGCTATGGGGGACCGCACGCCTTCCTCTACAACGGCACCAAAATAGTCGATCTCGGGACACTCGGCGGAGACGTAAGCGAAGGAAACGGCATCAACAATCTGGGGCAGGTGACCGGGTGGAGCTGGACTGCGGGCAATAACGGCCGAGACCCTTTCGTCTATGACGGGACCAAAATGGTCGATCTCGCGGCGCTCGGCGGTAATTTCAGCGAAGGCAAAGCCATCAATGATCGGGGGGAGGTGACCGGATTCTCCGAGAGCGTGCCCGGCGGCGGTTTTCTGTATGACGGCACCAAAGCGATCGCCCTCGGGACGCTCGGCGGCGAGATGAGCGAGGGCAACGGCATCAACAATTTGGGACAGGTGACGGGATGGAGCAATCTCGCTGACGGTACACAGCACGCCTTCATGTATGACGGCGGCAAAATGATCGACCTCGGCACGCTCGGCGGCGCGCTCAGTCAGGGCGAGGCTATCAACTCTTCCGGGCAGGTGACGGGATCGAGCTGGACGGGCGGAGATCTCACTTATATTGTTCCGTTTCTGTATAGTGGCGGAAAAATGTTCAATCTGAACGATTTGATCGATCCGCAATCGGTATGGTTCCTGGAAGGCGGCGCGAGCATCAACGACGCCGGACAAATCGTCGCGACCGGCGTGCGTATCGCAGGCAGCTCCCCCCACGCCGTGCTGCTCACCCCGCTCTCGACGAGCGCCGTTCCTGATTCCCCCGCGTGGATAACGATGATCGCGGGGTTCGGCATGATCGGCGGCCTCGCGCGGCTGAAACCATTTTCGCGGGCATCCTCACATAGATGAAGTTGACAGCGGGCGGCGTTGAAGTGCGACGAAGCCGTATCCGTGTTGCAGAGCTTGACATCTGTTTCCTCGATCCGGACGATTTCCGGAATAGCTTGGAGAGCAGATGACGAAACATCGGATCTATTCCGTCAGCGTGGCGAGCGTCTATCCTCTCTATATCGCCAAAGCTGAAAAGAAGGGGCGGACGAAGGCCGAGGTGGATGAAATCATCCGTTGGCTGACGGGGCACAGCCAGCAGACGCTCGACGATGAGTTGGCAAGCGGCACCAGCTTCGAGGATTTCTTCGCCCAGGCACCTCATATGAATCCCTCGCGATCGCTGATCACGGGAACGATTTGTGGCGTCCGTGTCGAAGAGGTCGACGAAACGACGATGCGCGAAATTCGCTACCTCGATAAGCTGGTCGACGAACTTGCCAAGGGGAAGGCGATGGAGAAGATCTTACGGGAGTAACGGGGGATGTGCTCATGATAAGTTTCTACCCAATAGCCGTCCTTCGTCCGTTTCTCAGCCGCTCCTGATTGCGGACATTGGCTGCGTGGGCCAGAACGTCGCCGAAATGCCATGAAATTGGACTGTCGAATGCCACAACGTGTGAAGCTGGGTGACGTGTTTCTTATACCGCTCGATCAAGGGCGAAACTGCCTTGGGCAGATTGCGGGCGATTGGAAGGGTGAACTCTACGCCGTTGTGTTCGATAAAGTCGTGAACGAGGATGCCACAGTTTCAGAGGTGGACGGAGCAGCCATTCAGTTTGCCGCTCTGACGCTCGACGCAAAGCTACATCACGGAGATTGGCGCATTATCGGGAACCGTCAGGATAATCTGAGCGCCGTTCCTCAGCCATGGTTCAAAGTTAGCCAAGACGGGCAGGTTTATATCGAAGCGCGTGATCGGTCGTTTACGCGGAAGGCAACACCAGCAGAAGATGCTATGTTGCGGCTCCGGACAGTCGTGGCTCCCGTCCGATTGGAGACGGCCTTAAAGGCGATGCATGGTATCGGTAATTGGCAATCGCGCTTTGATGAGCTCAGAGCCGACTATGCTATTGAAACAGCGAAAGCCATTGTGCCGTAATGTCGTATTGCCAGCCGTGACAGCGCGAAAGCCGCCATTCAGCACTCCACCCCATTTCCACTATCCATGACGTAAGCGCCTGCGCCCTCAAATCGCCGTAAACCCTCCGTCGATCACCAGTTCGCTGCACGTCACGAAGCTGGCGGCTTCCGAGCAGAGATAGACCACGCCGCCGCCGAGCTCGTCCGGGCGGCCCATGCGGCCGATCGGGTGGTTGATCTTGATGCCCTGGACCGCAGCTTCGCGCGAGGGGGCGGCGCCGAGCTCGACATAGCGATCGATGATCGAATTGAGCATCGCGGTATCGATGCCGCCGGGATGCACGCTGTTGACCCGGATATTGTAGCCGAGCGCGGCGAATTCGGCGCCGAGGCATTTGGACAGCATCAGCACCGCCGCCTTGCTGGCGCAATAGGCCGCGTTGAACGCCGCCCCGCGCTGGCCGCCGACCGAGGAGAAATTGACGATCGACGCGCCGCCCTTGCGCGCCTTGCCGCCTTGCTTGAGCAGTGGCAGCATCGCCTGCACGCCGATCACGATCGAATCGACATTGACCCGCTGAACGCTGTGCCATTCGCTGAGCGGCGAATCCTCGAACTTCACCACGATCGAGAAGCCGGCATTGTTCACCAGCGCATCCAATCGCCCGTAAGTGCTTGATACATAATCGGCAACGCGCTGCCATGCGGCGGCATCGGTGACGTCATGCTGCAGATAATGATCCGCAGCAATATCATCGGCGGACGCAGCAAGATCGGTGGCGATCACGGTCGCGCCGGCGGTCTTGAGCGCCTTGCAAAGCTCGCGGCCGATGCCGCCCGCCGCGCCGGTGACGAGGGCGATGACTTCGGGAAGGGCGATTGTCATTGTGCGGTCCATCCTCCATCGACGACGATCTCGGCGCCGGTTACGTAGCTGCTATCCTCACTGGCCAGGAAGAAGGCGGCGCCCGCGATCTCGGACGGATCGCCAAGCCTGCCGACCGGCGTCGTCGCCGCCATCGTATCGACCAGCGCCTGCGGATCGCTGGCGAAGCCTTTGTCGACCCAGCGCTGGAAGCCAGCCTGCATCAGCGGCGTCATCACGAAGCCGGGATGGATCGAATTGGCGCGGATCGGCATCTTCTTGGTGGCGAACTCGATCGCGATGCCCTTGGTGAAAAGGCGCACCGCGCCCTTGCTGGCATTGTACGCCGAAACCTCGCTGTAGCCGACGAGGCCCATGATCGAGCTGATGTTGATGATGCTCGCGCCGCCTTTGAAATCGCCGCCGCAGGCCGCCATCATCGGCACGAAATGCTTGGTGCCGAGGAACACGCCATCGACATTGATCGACATGATCCGCCGCCAGCTTTCCATCGACAGGCTCTCGACCGGCCCGGTGAGATCGGTGCCGGCATTGTTGACGAGGATGTGAAGCTTGCCGTGGCGATCCTTGACGGCATCGCTGACGCGCTGCCAATCCGCCTCCTCGGCGACATTGGCGCGGAAATAGCTGGCGGCGCTCCCAAGCTTGTCCAGCACCTCGCGCGGCGCTGCGCTGTCTTCGGCGTCGAGATCGAGCAGGACGACCTTCGCCCCTTCGGCAACATAGCGTTCCGCGATCGCGAGGCCGATGCCGCGCAGCCCGCCGCTCACCAGCGCAACGCGCCCCTCCAGCCTTTGCATCATGTCAAACCCCCATGGCGCCGGCGTTGGTCGCGCCGTCGATCAGATATTCGGACCCCGATATGAAGCTGGCTTCATCGGACGCCAGATAGGCGACCAGCCCGGCAATCTCCTCGACCTGCGCCATCCGCTTCATCGGCGCCATCGCGTTGAACTGGGCGCGCGCCGCCTCCGGATCAGGCGCGCGGTTGATCACGCCGCGGATCAAATCGGTTTCCACCACGCCGGGCAGGATCGCGTTGCAGCGGATCTTGTAGCCCTGGGCAGCGCAATGCACCGCCGTCGATTTCATCAGCGCCAGCACGGCGAGCTTGGTTACCGAATAGCCGACGAAATTGCCCATCGCCCGGTGCGCGTTCATCGAGCTGTTGACGATGATCGATCCGGTCGCGCCCTCGGGATTGGCGCGCATCGCCGCGAGCCCATGCTTGATCGTCAGCATCACGCCGGTCTGGTTGACCGCGATGATGTTGTTCCAGGCTTCCAGGCTCACATCCTCGACGCTGGCGTCGCCCGCCTCGATGCCGGCATTGGCGAACACGATGTCGAGCCGGCCGTAGCTGTCGCGCAGCGTCTGCATCAGCGCCGGCCAGCCTTCCGCATCCTGTACGCGATGGGCATGGAAGCTCGCGCCGGTCTCCGCGCAGAGCGCGGCGGCGGCTTCGGCCTTCGATCCGGTGAAGGCGACCTTTGCCCCTTCCGCAGACAATCTGCGCACCGTGCCCGCGCCGATGCCCGAGGTTCCCCCGGTGATGAGGGCGACCTTGCCCTCCAGCCGCTTTGCCATGCAGTCCTCTCCTCGTTTATAGATGGCCACTCAGGGTTGGCCGATTTCGCACGCAAAAGAACCTGTGCTTTCGGTAAGGTGACGCGGATGCGTGCCTCGGCCAAGCTGATGCCCAAGAGTAGAATCATCTGGAGGATTCCGTGGCAGATATCGATCCCAAAACCAGCAGCAAAGCGGGCGCCGAAGCGAGTGGGCGCAACCGTTCCCCCGGCATCAGCTGGGAGGCGCTGATGGATCTGGACACGCGGCCCGCCCCGGATTTCCTCAAGCAGGAAAGCTACACCTATCTGGGATCGGAGCCGATCGCCGCGAGCCGCTACACCAGCGAGGAATTCGCGCGGCTGGAGCGCGAGAAGATGTGGCCCAATGTCTGGCAGTTCGCCGCGCGCGAGGAGGAGCTTCCCGAGCCCGGCGACTATGTGGTGTATGAAAATGCCGGCCGCTCCTATCTGCTCTCGCGCCAGGAGGACGGCTCGGTCAAGGCGATCCACAATGTCTGCATGCATCGCGGGCGCAAGCTCCGCACCCAGGACGGCCATGCCGATCAGTTCATTTGCCCGTTCCACGGCTTCACCTGGAATAAGGACGGCAGCTTCGCCTCGAACCCCTGCCGCTGGGATTTCAGCCACCTGACCGACGAGAAGATGCATTTGCCGGAGGCCGAGGTTGGCCGCTGGGGCGGCTATATCTTCCTGCGCGAAAATCCCGGCGGGCCGAGCCTGGAGGAGTTTCTCGCGCCGCTGCCCGAGCATTTCAAGCGCTGGCGGCATGAGGAATGCACCACCGCGATCTGGGTCGGGAAGGAAGTGCCCGCCAACTGGAAGGTGACGATGGAGGCCTTCATGGAGGCCTGGCACACCATCATCACCCATCCGCAGCTGCTGCCCTTCACCGGCGATTGCAACTCGGCCTACTGGACCTGGGGCGACAATGTGAACGTCAATCTCGTCCCGTTCGGGATCATGTCCCCGCACATCAACGCCGAGGGCAAGACCGAGCAGTGGATCGTCGACGAGTTCATCAAATATAATGGCCGCTCGGCCGACAATTACGAAGGCGATGCCGAGGATCCCTATGCGGTGAAGGTGCCCGAGGGCATCACCGCGCGCCGTGCGCTGGGGGAAGCGATGCGCGCCAACTATACGCGCATGTTCGGCCATGATCACAGCGAGGCGACCGATTCCGAGCTGCTCGACGCGCTCGTCTACAATGTGTTTCCGAACTTCGCGCCCTGGGGCGGCTTCATGCCCAACATCGTCTATCGCTGGCGGCCCGGCGCTACGCCGGATACCTGCCTGATGGATGTACGCGTGCTCACCCGCGTGCCGCCCGGCCAGCCGATCCCGCGCGGCGTGCCGATGCGCCTGCTCGGGAAGGACGAGCCGTGGACCGCCTGCAAGGAAATCGGCATCCTCGGCGACGTGTTCGAACAGGATATGGATAACCTGCCCTATGTGCAGCAGGGGCTGCACTGCTCGAAGACCGGCGAGGTCAATCTCGGCAATTATCAGGAAATCCGCATCCGCCAGTTCCAGCACACGCTCGACAAATATCTCGGCGGCGAAGCATGAGCGAGGAAGCGCATCCACCGCGCATCGAGTGCGTGCTGGTGTGCGGCGGCGTGTGGCACGACATGGATTTCGCCCGGCTGGAGCTGCTCAAGCTGCTGGCCGAGGACGAGCGCGTGCGCACCCGCGTGTTCGAGGATTTCGAAAATATCGCGGCGATCACGGCGGCCGACATCCTGATCACCTATACCTGCGACGTCACCCCCTCGCTCAAGGCGCAGGAAGCGCTCAAGGCGTGGCTTGCCAAGGGCGGGCGCTGGTATGCGCTACACGGCACCAATTCGGTGCTACGGCTGCTGGAGAATGGGCTGTGGGACGCGCCGCGCTGGGCGCCGCTCTATATGGATCTGCTCGGCTCGCAATTCCTCTCGCACCCGCCGATCGCGCCCTATCGGGTGACGGTCGCCGATCCCACCCATCCGCTCGTCAAGGACGTGGAGCCGTTCGAGACCACCGACGAGCTTTATCATATGGAGCTGCACGGTGGTCTCCACGTGCTGCTGGAGACTGAGTGCGCCGAGCCCGGCGCAGGCTTCGTCGAGGCGGACGCCGCCCCCGGCACCCATCCGGTATTCTACATCAAGCGGCATGGTGAAGGCGCGGTGCTCTATCTCACGCTCGGCCATTGCCGTGGCCATTATGATCTTCAGCCGATGCTGGACTGGTGGCCGACGGTGGATCGCTGCGCCTGGGATCTGCCGGTGTTCCACACGCTGCTGCGGCGCGGGATCGGCTGGATCAAGCAGTGCGGTTGAGGGGCCTGCCGGCTGAGGTTTGCTGTGTTTAACTTCGAACCGTTCGGTTCGAGTAGCCTTCGAGCTTGCCGAGAAGGCGTATCCAGAACGCGAAGCTGAGTGCATTTCTCGACTTCGGTTCTCGACGGGCTCGAACCTCCGCTCGAAACAAACGGTGGGGTAAACGGCATGCCGCTCCAGCCTTCACCTTCACCGTCACCCCGGCCCCCCGAGCCGGGGTCCCGCTTCTTCTTCTTCTTCTTCTTCTTCTTCTTCTTTAACCCGAGAGGCAGAGACAGGTCGCGTAGCTGAATCGGTACGCGATGATCGCGAGCAACGGACAAAGGCAGCGGGACCCCGGCTCGGTGGCCGGGGTGACGAAAACGGGATAGCTCAGATTAAACATAGCTCAGATTAAACAGAGAAGGCTCACGCCCACGACACCTCAGCTCACGCCCGCATAGCGATCGAGTGTGGCCGCGCTCGTTTCCGGCCAGCGCGAGAGCATCAGCAGGCGCTTGTGGCCGTGGCCGATGATCAGCTCGTCGGTCACGCCCATGCCGCCGTGCATCTGGATCATCTCATGGCCCAGCGCCACCGCCGCATCGGCGATGAAGGCGTGGGCGCCGTCGATCGTGCGGCGCCATGCCGCCGCATCCTCGGGCGAGGTCATCATCGCGAGGTTGAGCAAAGCGCGCGCCTGCTCGATCTGGCCATATTGCGCGGCCATGCGATGCTGCAGCGCCTGGAAGCTGCCGAGCGCCACGCCGAACTGCTTGCGCGTGCGCAGGAAATCCAGCGTCTCGGCAAACAGCCGCTCCATGATGCCGAGCGCTTCGGCCGATTGCGCGAGCGCGAGCCAGCTGCGCGCTTCGGCGATCTCGGCCAGCCCGCCGCCGAGCGGAGTGGCATCGACAGTGTCGAGCCGCAGCGTCGCCGCCACGCCGCCATCGACCAGCCGCCAGGGCGTAATCTCCAGCCCCGGCGCGGTGGCCTCGACCAGAAACAGCGCGATCCCATCGGCATCACCCGCCGCGCCGGACGTACGCGCCGAAACGACGAAGCCGTCGGCACCGGCGCCGGCGACGACCAGCGATTTCTCGCCGCTCAGCCGGTTGTCCTGCGCGCGGGTTTCGACCCAGGCCCAATTATCCCGCGCCGCTGCCTCGCGATGCGCGAAGGCAAGCCGTTTTTCGCCGGTGACGAGCCGCGGCATCCATGCGGCCTGCAGCGCATCGTCGGCCAGCCGCTCGAACAGCCCGCCGGCGAGCAGCGCGGCCTCCGCCAGCGGCTCGACCACCAGCCCGCGGCCCAGCACCTCGAATACCGTTGCCAGCGCGGTCGCCCCCGCGCCGAGGCCGCCATGCTCGGGCGCGAAGGGTAGGGCGATCAGCCCAAGCTCGCCCAGCAACGCCCAGTTGCGGCGCGAAAAGCCCTCGGGCTCGGCGAGATAGGCGCGGCGCTTGTCGGGATCATAATGATCGGCGACGAAACGCTCGACGAGCGCCTTCAGCATCTCCTCATCTTCGGTCAGATCGAAATTCACGTCTTCTTGCCAAGCTTCCCTGATCTTGGGGATAGTCTTGACGCATCCTGTGCCTCGCTTCCGCTCCTCAAAAGGCTAGGCGTTGTAAATAAAACAGAAGCGCAATAAGATCGGAGGATGGCTGATCCGGCTGACTCTGTGCTTTCGCTCGAGAACGTCAATGCCGTGCGCATCACCGATATCAACGATGTTCGCCGTGCTGCTGAGGCGCTTGCAGCAATTGCGCTGAACATGGGTGAAATGCGCGTCGCGCCCGCCCACGACATCGCCGACAAGCGCACCCCGGTCGATGCCGAAGGCGCGATCCTGGCGCGCGACGTGTTCGGCTGGGATACGAACGACGAGCGGGTGTGGTGGAAGAACAGCCGGATTGCTCTGGATTCGCCGCTCACCACCGCCTGCCGCTTCGAAAGCGAGCCCTTCTGGGCGAATGCCG
>Ga0207671_10002638_pt1 | contig 18848 bp, 20 predicted proteins | sample KBSC24metaG_FD_184352 | JGI IMG/M metagenome (GOLD analysis project Ga0207671, IMG submission 184352) | Corn rhizosphere microbial communities from Kellogg Biological Station, Michigan, USA - KBS C2-4 metaG (SPAdes) (version 2) | ecosystem: Host-associated > Plants > Roots > Rhizosphere > Soil... | reverse complement strand
GGATTTGACGCTGTCGGACCGTTGGGTGGATTGCGCGTGTGGGTTGTCTCTGGATCGGGACACCAATGCGGCGATCAACATCCTGGGTCGGGCTGGGTTCGGACAGAACCTTTGGTCGTTAACGCAGGGCAGTGGCTCAAGCGTAGGCCAAGAAGCCGTCGCCCTTTAGGGCGTGCGGAGTGTCACGACAGATTCTCAAACTCAAGTGGATCCGTATGCCGGCACAAATTCTACAAGGCTTCGGCTGCTTTTTACGGCGAGCAGTCTTGACCCACATTAACTTCGTGGTACAATAAGCCTGCTCTAAGCGAGGCACAGCGGGAAACTGAGCTTCTCACTAGTACGGCGTTCCAATAAGAAGTTGGAATGACCGGCTGTTACCGGGTAATGCATTCGACATCCACAGAAATGTGGCCGCCGCATATCATTGCATTCCCCATGACACTATCTAGGAGAATCTATGAACCGCCCTCACGTTCTTCGCAAGTCCCAGACCAATCGTAAGCCAGCCTTCACGCTCATTGAACTACTCGTCGTCATCGCCATAATAGCGATTCTCGCCGCGATCCTTTTCCCGGTTTTTGCCCAGGTGCGCAAGTCCGCTAAAACGACAGCTGCCCTCTCTAACCTGAAGCAAATCGCCCTGGGCGCGCAGATGTATGCGCAGGATTACGACGGCGGCTACGTGCTGACGGACTCTTCCAACAACGGTGGCTCGACCTCTCCGACCTGGGTGACTCTGCTGCAGCCCTACGTCAAAAACGCCCAGCTCTTCTGGGACCCTTCCCGTCCCAACTACGCCGGACAGGCGACCTACAGCGGCTATCCCATCGATCAGGTTCCTACCTTTGCCATCAACGATGCCGGAACTGCGGGCTACTTCACCAGCACGCCGCCGGCCACAGGGGCTTATGTCTGGGGCCGAAACCTCTACACGCAGGATTTTCCGGCGGAACGCATCGCCTTTGTGCCGAATATGTGGCAGGGAACCCAGGTCGGCTGGTACTACATACGCAACTATCAGGCGAGTTGGATTGATACAAGCCAGGACTACACGTCATTCTCCTACTACAATCAAGTCTGGCAAACCCGCCTCTTCCATTCCGGCGGCGCAATCCCGGTCGCCTATTTGGACGGCCATGCCGGGAAGATCAAGCGCGACAAGTTCATCTCCTGGGACGAAGCGCCGGATTCTGCGACCTGGTACAGTTTGATGCAGCAGCGCAACCTGTTCCGCGTCTGGGGAAATCCATGGAGCGCCACCGAATGAAAACCTGCACACAAGCTGCTGGAGGCGGCCGCCGGGCGGTTTTCCATTTGATCGTCCTTTCGATCGGATTTAGTATCCTCTTTACAGGATGCTCCACTCCAATCGGCCTGAAAGACAGTCCGCTGCCAAAAGGCGGCCCGCAAGCCAGCCCACGGCATCCGCCAGGCGATGTCAACAACAGCAGTTCCCGCCGATAATGTCGCAGGCAAGCCTCTCTCCCCGCGCATTAGAGCGCTTCCCTCTCTCCGCCAAGCCGGAAAGGGGTGTCCAATGATCGCAGTCCAGGCGACTCTTAACATACGCATAGCCTTGGATTATGAGCTTAGCGCATGATAGAGTCGCCTGGCAAATGACTGTTGGACATCCCTTTCCTATAAGCCCCACTGGTGGGTCGGAGAGGGAAAAAGCGAGTTGTACGAGCTTGAGGGAGAGGATTCTCAGAGGCTTCCTATATTGAAAGGTTAGTATTGATGAAAACCGACCGCCGTGATTTTCTCCGTCTATTAGTCGCCGGAGCGGTTGCCGGCACATACCCATCGAGCATTCTGCGGGCGCTGGAGATCCCTGCGCACCGGCGTACAGGAACCATTCGGGACGTCGAACATATCGTCATCCTGATGCAGGAAAATCGCTCCTTCGACCACTACTTCGGCACGCTTCGCGGCGTGCGAGGCTTCGGCGACCCGCGCGTGGCCCAACTGCCTTCCGGCCGGTCGATCTGGCATCAGCCGCATGGCGACGGCCATGTCCTGCCTTTCCATCCCGGAGCGCCCAACCTCGGACTGCAGTTCCTGGAGGATTTGCCGCACGACTGGACATCGACACAGGCCGCGTGGAATGGCGGACGTTACGATCAGTGGGTGCCGCATAAGGGCACGACTACCATGGCGCATCTGACGCGCAGCGACATCCCATATCACTACGCGCTCGCCGATGCGTTCACGATCTGCGATGCCTACCACTGCTCTCTGCTGGGACCGACCGATCCCAACCGCTATCATATGTGGACCGGATGGGTCGGCAACGACGGCCTTGGGGGAGGACCGGTCATAGACAATGCCGAGGCTGGATACACCTGGACCACTTACCCGGAGCGTCTGCAGGAAGCCGGCGTGTCCTGGAAGATCTATCAGGACCTCGGAACCGGCCTGGACGCCCAGGGCGGCTGGGGAGATGCAAAAGACGCCTATGTCGGGAACTATGGGGACAACTCGCTCCTCTATTTCCACAAGTTCCAGCAGGCGCGCCCAGGAGATCCGCTCCATGAACGAGCTAAAACGGGCACGAAGATCACGGACCAGGGATCGCTCTTCGACACGTTCCGCGCGGATATTCTGGCGAGCAGGCTACCGCAGGTCTCATGGATCGCCGCGCCGGAAGCCTACACGGAGCACCCGAACTGGCCGGCCAACTACGGGGCGTGGTACATCTCGCAAATCCTCGATGCCCTGACCGCCAATCCCGAGGTCTGGAGCAAGACCGCCCTGTTCCTCACCTACGACGAAAACGACGGCTTCTTCGATCATGTGATTCCGCCGACGCCGCCGCAATCCCCGGCCCAGGGCATCTCGACCGTCGAGACCACCCATGAAATCTTCCAGGGAAATAAGGATTATCCCGCCGGTCCGTATGGCCTTGGCATCCGCGTGCCGATGGTGGTGATCTCACCCTGGAGCAAGGGAGGATGGGTGAACTCGGAGGTCTTCGACCATACATCAATGATCCGGTTTATCGAAGCGCGCTTCGGCCTGGATTACCCTGGCCTGCACGAGCCGAACATCACAGCATGGCGACGCGCTGTGACCGGTGACCTGACATCCGCCTTCGATTTCAAGAAGCCCGGTAATCACCGCGTCTCGCTGCCCAAAACAGTAGCCTATGCGCCGCCGGATAACGAGCGCCATCATGACTATGCACCCAAGCCTCCCGCCGAACAGGCGCTGCCCCAGCAGGAACCGGGAGTGCGCCCTGCCCGTCCCGTGCCGTACGTGCTACAAGTCACCGGCGACGAAGATCGGACAGACGGCACGCTGAAACTGACGTTCGCCAATACCGGCACGGCTGCCGCCGTGTTCCACGTGCGCTCCGCCGTGACCGGAGAAAACCCGCGGACCTACACTGTCGGCGCAGGGAAACAGGTCTCCGATCTCTGGAAGGTAGCCGGCGGCATATACGACCTCTCAGTCCACGGCCCGAACGGTTTCCTGCACTCCTTCGCGGGTGATTTTGCCGGCCCAGCGCGTCCCACCGTCGCTGCCACTTACGATACAAAACATGGCGGCATCCGGGTGAGTATCGTCTCTCATGCAGACGCTCTAGACCGGCTGCATATCACCGACGCTTATACGGGCAAGACGACAACGCACTCGCTGGAGCCTGGAGAAGTCTACACCCTGACCGACCGCCTGGATCAGTCATTCGGCTGGTACGACTTCACAATCAAATCGGAGGCCCAACCCAAATTCCAGCGCCGCCTGGCCGGCCACATCGAAACCGGCCGCGACAGCCGAACCGATCCTGCCATCGGCTCGGATCGCCTTGCGAATACAACAGCTTAGGATTTTACTGAGTGTGCTTGCGTAGGCACACTCAGTATCTACGACAACGTTGCTATCGCGATTGCTGGCGGTTTACTGCCTGGACAGCCATGTTTCGATATCGGCATAGGAGTTGAGGTCGAATAACGCTTCGCCGAGATCGTCGAGTTGGTCAGGAGTAAGTGTGCCGAGGCTCGTCTGAATGCCGGACGGAACCTCGCCGATGTGACGAGTCATCAGACGAATCAGAAGAGCCCGTCGCCCTTGCTGAACGCCCTTCTGCAACCCTTGTTGAATTCCACGCTGCTCGACCTTTTCCAATGTTGCTGCATCTACCATTCTGGCTTTCTCCTCTGCCTCATAAGCTGCACGAATAGCACGATTCCTGCTCATTCACTCCAATGCATCAAATGCCTTTGTAATCGCCGGTTCTGCCTGCATAGTCGGCGGCAGGTTACTGCGATCCACCTCCCTTGCCTTGGTCAAAAAGGCGATCCAGCGGTCCAGGAGCGTGGTAATCTGAGATTAGTATACTCGCGGGATAGATGCGATACAGAAACGGGGTGGAATCTACCATGGCGTACAATGATGCATTCAAGCAATTCCCGATCCTCGAAACCCAACAGCTTATTCTGAACGAATTGATACCTGAGGACGCAGGGGCCTATCATTATCAACTCAAATCTGCGCGCGATGCGCCGGGCCGGCCTCCGTGGGCCTTTAGTTTTGAAGCCGAGTCCGTGGAGAACACACGGCGGGCATTCGGTTTCGCCCGCAATGCTTGGACCAAGAAAGCGCGTATCAGATGGGGTATCCGCCTGAGGAGCGAAGGGGAGAAACTCATCGGCCAGTGCGAGTTATTCGACTTCGATGCCCAGTCGAGAGCGGAGATTGGCTACTGGTTAGGCTTTGAGTATCACAACCGGGGGATTATGACGGAAGCGATCGGGGCAGTCGTTTCCTATGGATTCGATACGATGGGCTTGCACCGGATCTACGCCCAAACATCAACGCAGAATGCGCCCTCGCTGGCGATGTTAAGCAAGCTCGATTTTGTGAAGGAGGGAATTCTGAGGCAGCACACCAGGCGCGACGATACCTGGGATGACACGGTGCTTATGGCGATCTTAAAGGGCGAGACGGTATAACGCTGATCTTGCCCCGTTATTGTGGACACTCGGTTAAGCCGCGATTGCGAGCAGATCGTTTTGCTCACAATATGATTGCTCGAATTGAGCTGGGCTGACGTACCCAAGCGTGGAATGACGACGCTTGCGGTTATACCAGACTTCAATATACTCGAAGATCGACGATCGCATTTCCGACCGACTACCAACGGACTGGTCAGAGATCAATTCCCACTTGAGTGTGGAGAAGAAGCTCTCAACCACCGCGTTGTCCCAGCAATTCCCCTTGCGGCTCATGCTACAAGTGATCTCGTGTTGTTGCAGTTGATCCTGATAGCTACCACTGGCATATTGGCTGCCCCGATCACTATGATGGAGCAGACCCGATGACGGACGACGCGCCGCAAGCGCCATTGTCAGCGCATCGCTCACCAGGCTCGTGTGCATTCTCTCTTGCATGGACCAGCCCACTACACGACGGCTAAACAGATCGAGCACAACCGCCAGATACAGCCATCCTTCGTTCGTCCAAAGGTACGTGATGTCGCTCGCCCATCTCTGGTTGGGAGCCGATGCCGTGAACTGCCGATCCAGGATGTTCTCATGGACTGGCTGAGAATGGTCGCTCTGTGTGGTGACTACAAAACGGCGCTTCCCTTTGGCTCGGATCTGATGTGCCCGCATCAACCGCGCAATGCGATGCCTGCCACAGCGAAGACCTTGGGTACGCAACTCCTGGTGGATGCGTGGACTGCCGTAGGTCTGTTTGCTGGCATGATGAACCTCCTTAATGTGGCACAATAGCTGCTCGTTACTCTCAGACCTGGGACTTGGCATACTCGTCCGCCAGGCATAGAAGCCGCTATGAGTGACTTCCATAACACGACACATGGCCCGTGCTGAGAACTGCCCCAAATGCTCCTGGATGAATTGGTATCTCACCGCGGGTGCTTGGTGAAGATACCCACAGCCTTTTGTTGCCACAAGGTGCGCCAGCCTGATTGGAATTTTAAGATCTCATTCTCCTCTTGGAGGCGAGCATAATCGCGCTTGAGCTGCGCCAGTTCTGGATCGTGTGAATTGCCTTTGCCAGGAAAGGTGACAGGATGTTCACTCTCCATTTGCCGTTTCCACTTATGGATCAGGCTCTGATTGATCCCAAGGTCGCGGGCAACAGCCGAGAGGTTGCCGCGTTCATCGGCTAAGCGGACCGCTTCGCGCTTGAACTCTTCGGTGTAGGACTTTCGTTCGCTCATCAAAATACCTCGTTCCTATATTCGGTCTCTATATTAGGCTTTTCGAGGTGTCCATCCTACTGGGGCAAGTTCACGCGCTGGCCAATCGGACTGCCCTCTCCATCGACTCAACTCTGCTCTGCTCTAAGGTAAGGCTTTTCTGCCAAGCTGAAAACAATTCTCATCAAGGTAGACTGCGATAAGGAATTAATATTGTGATCGACGATGTGCGCCTAGCACAAAAAGGAAATCAGTATGTATTGTCCTAAATCCCCTCGATTTATGATGGCAAGTTTGGTCATCTTGACAGCCGCTGCAGTGCTACCAGGCCAGGCTATTGCCAAGACATCGCGCCGCTTCAATATCCCGCGTCTCGTGGGAATGGAGGTGGAGCAAGTAGAGAAGACCACCGGACATCCTACCCACATCAACAAATCCAACGACGACGTCGGCTGGGTGCTCAGGGAGTATACTTTATCATTCGGTGCGGTCAAAATAGACTACTTCGAGGGCAAAGCAGCTTCATTTACTATTGTCCTGAAATCGCCGGAACACTCAGCAACAGCGCTTACGAGACGATTTGGAATCAATGTTGCTCGCCGGAAACCGGCCCATGCCGACAGACATTCCAGGACATGGTCAGGCGGCTTCGCGAACAGAGCAATTAATGAGGTCCATGTTGAGTCCTCCCATGATGACGCGTGGGATACTCTCGAAGTTAAAGATTACTCCTCAGTGAATGAGTGATGGTTTCAATCACCCCCTAAGCGTCCATCCCTTCGATCTTGCCTGGTTCGCGCACGACCGTAATGAAGTCGGCCGGGCGGGAAAGGATACCATCCGCGCGGAACGACGTCTCAGTTTTCCGCTCTATCTTTATTTCAAGCCCCCCAAACCGAAACTCGATCTCGGGGGTCAGCGTGAAGATGATGAAACACTCCTCACCAAAAGCATTGAGCCCTCTCCCCTCACAGCCGGTTTGAATGCCCGTGTTCCATAAAAGGCGGTGAATAAACACGGGGGGCGCGCTCCCCTCCAGCCCATTGCCCTCCGCGTCTGTAGGAATCAAATCTACCTCGTCACGATCAACTTCTGCACTCTCCAGGTGGGCAATGAGACACAGTAGGCTCGTCTCCTGCGGGGTCATCTCGATGTCTTTGTAGTCCAGGCGCAGGTCAAAGTATCCGTCCCTATCGTCGCCGAGCAAACACAGTTGAAGGGTTCGTTGAGTAGGGTCGATCCGCAGAGACTGAACGCGAGCGTCGTGGAGTTCGGTCTGTTGAAGTTGCTGCAAAGAAGGCGGCAGGAGCGGCCGGATCCGCTCGTTATAGTCACGCCTCGCCTGACGAACCTCGTCTGCACGGTGTCCGACAGCCCGGCGCACAGCCCTTGGGTGCGCATTGGGGTCGGATAATTCTGGTACTACGAAACGCATAAATTTCTCCTGCAACTACCTCTGTCCTTGTTCACTCTTCATTCAAAAGGCGAACTAAACATCGTTCGACGCCGCCTATTCGAAAGCCTGCCAGAAAAGCCTTGCGGGTGAGCCAAAGCCAAGCACAAGTACACTTACCTTGATCAGAACGGCGGTCCTTGACCGATAACCTTCTGCCCCCTCTTCACTCACCGCAAACAACTCATAACCTCGATTGTTCACCCCTGAGATTCACAAACCATCGCGCCAATATATCGTGGTTGTGTTCCCACTCTCGCAATTATTCCTTCCAGGCAAGATGATTCTTTCGCGAAATGCTTGTTCATGGATTTCCATAGTTCGACGCACAGCGTTGGGCAATCAACATCTCGCCTGTATATCCTAGGGATAGGCAATAAGACAGGGCATTCATTGCCCTAAGAAATTTTCTATCATACTCCTACTGGCTGTAACAAATATTCCGCCACTAACTAGTATAAAAGTAGCAGAAAGTAAATGTTGTCAAATCACTGGAAATGGCATATGGACAAAATCCTGCGGCAAACCATCCAGAAAGATTACAGTTACGTAAGGCAGCAAAATCTGCAGGAAAACCCTGTACTTTCTCAGAAATCGACAGTATTTCAGACAAGAATTGAATGAAATGCAAGCCGCGCAGACATGCGATTATATTGCGGCTTATAACGCTTTGCGTCCAGTCCTGTGCTGATCAATTTGTAATAATGGTTATTACTTCGCCGGACAGACAAAGTAATAACCAATATATAGAAGACAAGAAGGTGTTATGGAACAAGTATTGGCAGGCACAGTGGTTGCCGAATTTGATAATTTTTTTCCTGATTATGAATGAGGAATCAAGAGTTACGAATAATGGAATAACGATCCAGAGCGGACAGATCATACAGTTGAAGTTTCCGATATCAAGTGATGGGGTCACCAATATTCTAGGCATTGTCCCTGATTTGCTTAACAAGGCTCAGAGTTTGCAAAAGATCGATCTGGATACTGCGGAGAAAATTCGACAAGCCGCACAGCTACCGGATGCACCAAAAGTCTCCGTGCTCTTCTCTGAATTTGATCTCGGTTTATCGATTCCTGAAATCACCGAGATAGCGATAAAACCCTTAAGGATCGTATCCTTTGAGGCTATCCAGAGGTTGGCTTTTAAGTTTTTTCAGCAAAATCCAAAGATATCATCATTCGATAACTTTATCCGCGCTGAACAAGAATTGCTGACTTCATCTGCTTCGTCTTGACATTTCAGAGTGACAGGCATTAGTATTTCATTTTCCTTACTGACCTAAATGCGAATTAGAAGCGAGTAAAGACACAGTTCGCATAGGTGGGGAACGGTGGTCATATTCAACAGGCTTATATTAAGCTAGCCTGCTTCTTTTTCGTATTTAGGTCAGTAAGGATCAAATATTGGCCTAATCAGCTCTAATATCTTTTACTATAAATTTATGAATAACAGCTAAAACTATTATTGCCTGCGAAATGGAACAACCTTAATCCCATATATGCCACCAGGACCAATTTGGGGCCACGATACATAAATTAGATTATGATCGATTTCATCAGGCTGAATTTTGACGCCAGGAATTTTTTGAGTTGTAAGTAAGTCGGACCAAATTGCTGATCCAGTCGCTCCATACTCAGAGATCGACATATTTGGGCACGTGGATATATTTGGAACTTGAGCTGTTGGACTTTGACTATAAAGGGCTTTGGCCTCTAATCCGGCGGCGTTATCCGTGAAGTCAACATGTCCATTAATTACAGCTCCGAGTTCGCTCTTCGGATCATCAGGCGTAGGAGCATAGTCAGTTATCGTAAGAGTATAGCTAAAATCCTGAACTACAGCCGAAGCAAGTGCATCAGGTATTGTCTTGTTATCTCCTGTTACGGTTGCAGCCCATGAACCGACTAGCCGCGATTCTATTGTGCCAGTGTCTGGTGTCGCTTCTTGGGCGCATCCTGATCCAATGCATGCAAAGGTACAGAGAGCCACATAAAATGTGATTTTACTCAACTTGATTACCCTTTCTGTATTACCTATCATGTGGAAATATGCGAGTATAATTTAAGTCAAGCCTATATTGCATATTTTTTTCCAAAGTAGCTCATAGACTGTCAGCGGGTACTTCGTCATAACAATCTGTAATTTTGTCCTTCAATTTGTGAGATCTATAAAGTGTTGTGTTCCAAGAAAATCCTTGGAACACAACTGAAGCGGCCATTAAAACTCATGGCCACAGTTTTCGCATCTCCACTTAGATTTGCTTGAGTGGATAGCCTTGCTAAGTAACCATGTCGCTCCGCCCGCAACAAGAGCGCCAGGCCCAAGAAGCTTATGAGTGAGATGGATTACGTGTGCGGCATGTTTTCCGCTCTCGTCATGCGGTTCGATGTTCTTGATTCTACGGCTCGTACAATTCGGACAATTTGCCATTCTGATATCTCCTTGCCGCTACAGCTAGTAGCGGGAACAACCGATCAACTGCCTCGCCTACTCCAATATCAAACGCGAGGGTTACAGAAAAAGAGTGAGGATTGTAGACCTCTGCCCTTTTCATTGTCTAGCTTAAACCACTCAAGACGTAGAGTAAAAACCAGAACAGGGATGCTACGTCAATTGGGATGGTTGTTGTCGTTGTGGATTGTGCCATCGCTGCAGCAGGCAGCAATGCAATCATAGCAAGCGTTACGAAAACAGTATTGCGCTTCATCAGAATCCTCTCTTTCTCGCCAAGAAATCAAGACATTATAGATAGCAATTGTAGTCATGAAAATTATTTATCACAAGGCAAAAGGAGGATGATCAGGCCAGAAATCACGCAATAAGACTGTCATAGCTGTGTATAGGACAGTCTTGAGTGACACAACAAACAGCCAAGGGCCAATTCCTCCTAGGGCAAGTTCGAATCCTAGAAGCCCAATCAGAAGCGAACCGTCTTTCTTTTCCGGCATAATACACCACCTCTAATATGCTATGCTAGTGAAGAAACCTCTCCCTGACTTGTCAATGAAGGTATAACACAAGGTTGACCGCATACCGTAATCTCAAATATGATCAGGGCAAGTGACTGGTTGCAATACTTTTTCGTATTTCTCTCCTCGTGCCCAATTAGCATCCTCCTGTACATTAAATTTCTTTAAACGCTTTCGTTCGTAAGCCTATCATATTTATTCTCGCTAAATCCGATCGAGGAGACAGAAGTTGTGCCTCCTCGATCCCAAAAGTTGGTTAATTTGGAATACCAAGCAACCAAAGTATAATGCTGCCAATTACAGTACCGATGGTGGTATCAATGATCGGTGAGCTACTCGTTCCTCCATCTGCAAGAGCGGCAGCACAGGGAAGTACAGCAAGTGCTGTTGTTATCAATGCTACTTTCAGTGTCTTACTCTGCATGGTTTCCCTCCATATACAGTTATCTGTATAAGTCATCTCTAACACAATTAGAAGGTCTGGCCTTCGGCTGATATACCCCCTAAGCAGGAGAGCCACAGCTAGGGGGAGAACATAGAAGCATGATCTCCAAGTTCATGTGTATGATACGGTAAAAAGGTTAATAAAGGCAATGAAACTTTGTGCTTAAAAATGTGCTGATATGTGCTAGTTTGTGCTTATCGATAAATGAAGGGAATATGATATAAATGGCTGAAGCAGAAAATTTCACAAAGATCGAAGACCAAGCCGCCAGAAATGTACTAAAGCAGCTCCGAGCTCAGATGGCAAATTTGCAGATGGAAAAGAAAATGCCTATACGGCAATTTGTCGAGAAGTTGTCGGAGGTTTCTTTTAAATGGAATCGATTTACATATAACCGTCTTGAAACGGGCGTTATTCGAATGAATCACGAGTATTTGATACCAATTTGCAAAGTGCATGGAATAACTGAAGAGCAATATCACAAGTTAATAGATGATGAAATTCGCCGATTAACACAACACCATAATATTCAAGAGAGCGGCAAAACGAATGATCAAATCGAAAAAGAATTGATTAGTAAATCACAATCTATAGAATCAAGTATGTTCAACGAGAAAAAACATATAAGCAACATTGAAAATCAACAATTAACCGAACTCATACGTGGTCGTGAAGAGGATTTAGTCTGGTTGAATAATGCATTCTTTCCAAATGGAGTTATTGCGGAAGGGAAAAAAGTTGCCATTACGGGAATTGGAGGAATGGGAAAAACGACATTGGCTTTAGAGTACGCAAAGAGTAACGCCCATTTGTATACTTACCAATTCTTCTGTTTGGCAAGTACTCTGGATAATCTAACGGTTTCTTATTTGCGCATAGCCGATATTCTAAAGAATGAAGATACAGAAATACGTCAATGTATCGAGTCAGATCGTGACTCAAAAGACTACACCGATAACATAATTCGTTCTGTCCGCATCTGGCTTCAGCGAGCGCACAATTATTTAATTATCTTCGATAATGCCGACATGATACCGGACGTTGTACGCAAAAACCTCGCAAGCCAGGATGTTGACTTGGAAACAACGGAATGGCTGGCAGCAAAGGACTCGTTGACCGAGACAGAGCTAGAAACCTTCTTACCCAGCACTGCCTTCCTCAGGGGGCATGTACTAATATCTTCCCGCAACAGTATAATTCCAGAAGTATTTGGAATGGTTGACGCGTTACAGTTAAAGGAATTGCTTCCGGAAGCTGCGGAAGCATTCCTTATGGAACGAACGCAGAAAGGAGATAGAGCTTGCCTTCCTCACGAAGAACAGGAAGCGCTTGCACAACTTGTCAAATATCTCTATGGATTGCCCCTGGCACTGGAGCAGGCTGGAGCTTACATTAGGGAGGAAGATCAGCTATTTACTACATATCTCCTCAGTTATAAACTAACATCAGCGGACACACTAAGAGAAGAGGAACATAGAATAAAGACGTTGGAACGCCAAAGACCGAAATTGGGAAAGTATGCACTAACTGTAGCAACAACATGGCTTATATCTTTTGGCGCAGTAGAAGCTGAAAGCAAAGCAGCGGCAGAAGCGTTTACACTTAGCGCATTTCTTGATCCTGAGGCTGTTCCCTATGAGATACTAATCGCTGCCTCGAAACTAGTTAAACACGGAAAAATATCAGCTCTTACTAATCTTAACGTTCACTTCCGATCAGCCAAAAATGAAGCAGACATTGCAGACCGATACGATAAATTATTAAAACCTCTGCTCCGTTATTCTTTAGTAAATAAGAATACTCATCCAGCTCAGTCCTTTAAAATTCACCGATTAGTTCAAGCGGTACGTCGCAGAAGTCTAAAAGAAAGTGAATGGGTATTCTACTACAATGTATTTATAAAATCGACCACGGCTTTATGGAAGCGATGAAATATGCGTTACTATGAAACAGCACAAATCTATCAGGCTGAGCGGATTATACCGTCTATTTTCAACTCTTTTAGTTACGAAGAAGAAGGTCCTTTAAGCAAAGATACAGCGCTTCTGCTTAACGAACTAGGCGAATTCCTGCATAGTTCTCATCGTTATTCCGAGGCCGAAGCATTCTATAAAAAAGCATTGGCCATCAATGAAAATATGGAGAGGCCGGAACATGCTCGCACGGCAATTTATTTGAATAATTTGGCTCTTCTCTACGACAGTCAAGGGAAATACGATCAGGCAGAATTGATTGCACACCGAGCGCTCACTATCCAAGAAAAAGACCTTGACCCAAAACCACTTAGATTTCTTCTTGAAATTTCCGGTTTAATGTCTTATGGCATATGGTCTCGTCCTAAATATGCTAATATAGCCCTTAGCCTGAACAATCTCGCACTTATTTACACTCACCAAGGGAAATACGATCGGGCGAAGCCTCTGTATGAGCAAGCTCTAGACATCCAAAAGAAAGTACTGGGATCTAAGCATCCTCGCACTGCTTACATCTTGAACAATCTGGCATCAATCTACGAGGGGCAAGGGAAATACGATCGGGCGGAATCGCTGTATAAACGGGCGCTAAGTATCAATGAGAAAGTATTGGGGACAGAACACCCTGATACAGCGATGAGCTTGAACAATCTCGCACTTAATTATACTTATCAAGGAAAATATGATCTGGTCGAATCGCTGTATCAACGGGCGCTGGACATCAACAATAAAGTATTGGGGACAGAGCATCTTGATACGGCGTTGTACATGACTAATTTAGCAGCCCTCTACGACAGCCAGGGGAAATATGACAAAGCTGAACTACTGTATAAACAATCGCTGAAAATCCGCGAGAAGGTGTTAGGGAGAGAGCATCCTCGCACCGCTACAAGTTTGAACAATCTTGCAGCCTGCTATGATGAACAAAAGAAATACGATCAGGCCGAGATACTGTATATACGGGCACTGGCCATCCGCGAGAAGGCGTTAGGGAGAGAGCATCCTGATACAGCTACAAGCCTGCATAATTTGGCCGTCCTATACGATAGTCAAGGAAAACACAATCAAGTTGAGCTGCTGTATAAGCAGGCTTTAGCTATCAACAAGAAGATATTAGGACCAGGGCATCCCCATACGACGAGCACACTGAACAACCTGGCATTCCTCTACTACAATCAAGAGAAATACGATCAGGTCGAGGCACTATATAAGCAAGCATAGGTCACCAAGAGGAATACATTGTTCACCGCTCGCTATCCCCACTCGCCTCAAAATCGGTAGATATGCTCAATTCACGCCACTTGCGGTCGGATTCCAAGCGGGCAAGATCGGCCTGTTCGACATTGCGAGCGGCATCGCTGCCAAACAGCAGACGCAGCGGCGGCTCGTCGAGGTTTGTAATCAGGTTTGCCATTCCATGGCGCTCCCATTCGTAATCTTGGCGCATCGCTTGGCCAGGACACATGGGCAAAGTGCCGCGCGGGATGGAGTGAAGCTCCTTGCCGCCTTCATCGAAGCAAATGACCGGACGCTTGGGATTGTACGGACGATGGTAGACCTCCAGAACATCTTCTATCTGCGCCACGCAATGAAATGTATCTCTGTGTAACAAACCTGCTGGTCAGCACTATTCTGTTAAGTGAGCGCCCTGTTGGCCCTGCTTAGATCTCAACTGTCATCGCGAGGTAGAGATTACGCACGAAACACAAGTGATGTCGTTAACGGCGCAGCGGGAGCCGCAACCGAAACGGCCACCTACGTACGATACAATATGCCTGTTATGGCTGGGCGGACGTGGTGGACCACTAACAATTTGGGCGGCGAGAACACCTCGGGCGCCCCAAGAATTTGTCGGATTTTCTTTTATTGGCTATAGAGTGCTGGCCGGCTATGCCAACAAATCTCGTTTCAAAAATAACAACTGATTGTCCGCTTTCGATATGCTGGGCGGATACCCGTTTTCAAACTGGAAGCTGGCTTATTGTGGACTGCATTGGCAGGCATGAAAGGAGATTAAAGGGCACGAACACGTCTGTATTTCTCTGATTTTTCACGATCCCAAGAAAGCGATATCCAATGAGTATCCTCGACATAAACCGAATTGCACTGGAACTGGTCGCCCGTGATTTTAGCGATGGCCATATGCCCACCAATGGCGGGCCAACCAAAACATCCCGTGCTCTCGCCATCATTCATCTCGCGGCTCATGACGCCTATGCGAAAGTGACGGGACAGCGGCCCCCCCAACTTGCCACGCTCCCAAATCCTCCTGCCGGTCTGGGCTCGGACGATGCAACGGGAACTGATGCGCTGATCGGGGCTGGAATTCATGCGGCTCAACAACTATATCCAGATTCCACTGCCTACATTGCAGTGGAATCTGCCAATCTGGTCGCGACTGCCAATCCCCAAGCGCTATTGTATGGAGAACAAATCGCCGATTTTTGGATCAATGAGCGTAAGACCGATGGTTCTGCCCTCCCGCAAATGGACGGCCTTTATGACAGTGCTCCAGGTCGCCATCGCCCGGACCCACTTGTCCCAGGTCAGCAGACATTGGGACGTAAGTGGGGCCAGGTAAAGCCGTTTGCTCTTTCGGATGTCGCAACGGAGACACTCCTAGCCCCTCCGCCAGCGCTAAACACCGCAGAATACGCAGAAGCCTTTGACCATGTCTTTGTAAATGGTCGGAATAATACGACGCTTCGTTCCGAACACTTTCGCCATCAAGCCGCAGTCGGCATTTTCTGGGGATACGACGGCTCGAATAAATTGGGAACGCCGCCTCGCTTATACAATCAAGTCATCCTCAATACACAGGATTTCATCGATGCGGCCCCGGTCAAACAGATACAGATTTTGACGGCGATCAATGTCGCAATGGCCGATGCCGGGATTGCAGCCTGGTACTGGAAATACACCTATGATTTCTGGCGCCCAGTCGTCGCCATTCGAGAAGCGGAGAAAGGCTGGGGGCCAACAGGTCACGGAGATGGCAACCAGTATCGACAATCCAAAGGGGATCCCTTCTGGCTTCCGTTAGGAGCGCCCAAGAGCAACCCCATTCTCCCAAAAGACCCGGTTTTACCGGCGGCCATCGCTAACTTTACTCCGAACTTCCCCGCCTATCCATCCGGACATGCCACTTTTGGAACCGCCTGCTTTGAGACGGCGGCGTCTCTGCTGGGCAAGACACCGGAGCAGATCAGTGTCACCATGGTCTCCGACGAGTTCAACGGCAAAACGACGGACAATACCGGAGCGACACGGCCGAATTGGGAAGCAACCTTTACCTTGCGTGAGGCCATTGAGCAAAACAAGATCAGTCGTATCTACCTTGGCGTTCACTGGGCTTTTGACGCTACGGGCGGCGAAAGCGTCGGCCATGCCGTTGCGCAAAAAGTCATTGCTGCGTTTCCATAATCGTTTCAGCTGATCTGCGGAGAACGATCGCGGGATCTGCGATGGCCGAATGCAGGGGTTAGGAACCTGTAAGCATTTAACAGGTAGGATACTGAGCACGATTACACAAATTGCAGGGTTATCTAGATTCTCCGAACGAGGGATCGCTTCTTCGTTCAATGTAAGCTAGCAGGAGGGACCATGAATTTTGATGAAGCGTTGCCTCGCCTCGTTGCGTCCTATGACCAAGGTCTGTTAACTCCATTTGTCGGTCTTGGTGTGAGTGTTGGTACATGCAGTCAGTGGCGTGATTTAATCGTGAATTTATCCGAAGAAGCAAGGCAACAAGGACTCGGCGTCTTCCCGGACATCAATGCCGTTCCCGAGCCTGAACTGCCAAAATGGGCAAACCGGATCGTTGCCCTGTTGCGACGGAACGACCCGACAGCGTTTCCAGACGTGATGCGGAAAGCGCTCTACGCAAAAAAACCAAGTGATCCAATGTTTATTACAGATGCGGTCAATGAACTTGCCAATGTATGATGGCCTCTTGTCCTGACCACCAACTATGACGACTTACTTTTTCGCGCATCACTGACTAAACATGGTGGTTGGGCTGTGTGCGGACGATCTGCGGAGGATTGTACGAGGGTCGTAGCATCGCTGACTATACCTTCCACGCGCATACTATGGGCGCTGCAGGGTTTCTTGCCATCTCTAGAATCTCCATTCCAACCGGCAAAAGACAAAGCTGCTTGCGAGAATCGGAAGGTGGAGTTGGCGAGGGAAATGGTGATCGGCCACGAAGAATACCGTCGCGTGACTCATTGTGCTCCCTAGTTTCGACGGGCGTTTGCCCAGGTATTTCAATCCCGATCCCTGTTGTACGTAGGCTCCGGATTGCAAGACACTTACTTGTTGGAATTATTTGGAGAAGTGATTGAAATGACTGGCATACCGCCAATTCCACATTATGCTATTATGGAAGAGGGCAAAGTGGATGCGAACTTTCTCCTAAACCGGTTCAATATTATAGTATTTGAATACCCAAAAAGTTCAAAATACAAGGATCTCTGTAATTGGCTTCATAATTTCAACCAGTCCGTAACAAGCAAGAGAATTTTGCCGATGACATTCGGGGTTTCATTTGCAACACCGAAAAAGAAACTGGATATTACATCAGACACGTCGGATCTCATCATTGTTCGCGGGGCTCTTCCTGGACTTCAACCCGAAGAATGTGCTGGTATCAGCTGCGGACGGGGATATGGCCCGAAACCCATACCGGGATACGATGGTGGTAAATACTTAGCTGCAAATCATATAGATCAAAATGATTTCAAATGGGTAAGTGACCATGTCTTGGCACGCTTCCGCCAAGGCAGTAAGTGTTCACCGTACTATGGTATAGTTGCTCGTTCGGAAAATCCATCCGCGATGGACAAGCAGGATTTAAGAATATTTCCACGATGCTGTGATGCATTTCTCACAGAAGCGGAAAAACAAGAATATCGGGTAGCCCGATTGATGATAGTGGCCGGCGGACCATCGAGTCCCTACCCGCCGCTCCATGCTGCCATTCAAACTATTCGCGGCATCCGAGATTGGTATAGGAGCCATCCTCTTTCCAAAGTGCGCGTTGTATTGCATTTGGTGGATCCTAACATTTGGTTCAATATTTCGTCTGGGCGCCTTAATTTAGTTGAGCTGCTACAGTGCGATGATTTCCAGATAGTTACGCTTATTGCGAATCCTGACGGCACAACATCTCGTCATTATCGCATCGTTTCGAAGACCGATACCCTGATATCCATCGCTGATTCCTTAGCAGTGCCTATTGAGGGTTGGGCGGCCGAATTGCTCCCGCCGCCAACACATATGTGGGAGCATATTCTGTTAAATGATGCTGCCGCACAATTACCGCTCCTTGACTTAGGAACGGTTCCTGGAAGTACGCTTCGTTTCTACGCCCACAGCACGCGAATAGACCGACCTACGCTCCAAGGATCTGGGCCGGATTGAGCACACATTGTTTATTCGTGAGTTAAGCAGCGGCACCTCGTATCAATGCCACACAAAACAACGGAAAGCCCGCAATGCTCTCCACCATGATTGGGACTTTGTGCCATTGCTACGATTGATAGGCGCCATGGGATAGAGGCCGAGTGGAATGGCCAAATCGGATAGCTAAATAGATGATAGCCAAATTAAATCGGCATTCCAATTATTGGATATTTATTGCATAAGTAGCCAAGTTATGTATAGCAACTTGGCTGCTTTATATTGCAGCAGTCATCAGCCAGGGGGGTAGTGTCAACTCTGTTCTGTAAATTGTCGGAGTATCCTTGTGATTGATTGTGATTAATGAGCGAACGTCAAGTAAGCCTTGTCAGCTTGCCAGTCGTCGCTGATCTCCATCAAAACAGCCGAAAT
>Ga0207671_10002637_pt1 | contig 18865 bp, 12 predicted proteins | sample KBSC24metaG_FD_184352 | JGI IMG/M metagenome (GOLD analysis project Ga0207671, IMG submission 184352) | Corn rhizosphere microbial communities from Kellogg Biological Station, Michigan, USA - KBS C2-4 metaG (SPAdes) (version 2) | ecosystem: Host-associated > Plants > Roots > Rhizosphere > Soil... | reverse complement strand
CGAGCGTGAGGTCGTCGCCCGGCTGGAGCGCGAAGCGGGCGGCGGCGAGCAGATCCTTCACCGCGAGCGGCGCGCCGAGGCTCAGCCGGTCGACGCCCGCCACCGGCACGCCATGCGCGTGCAGCCGGGCGACGAGCAGGGAGGCGAGCTCGCCGCGCTTGCGGACGAGGATCATGACGTCCTCGGGGCGGAGCGGCCGGTCGCGGGTCGCCAGCCAGGGCCGGGCGTCGATCCACGCCTTCACCTGCCGGGCGAGCCGGTCCGCGAACAGGCGGGTGGCGTCGTCCAGCCAGCCCTCCTCGCCCGCCGCGACCTCCTCCGCCTCGCCGGCGATCACCGGCGGCCAGAGCAGCACGCGGCCCGCTCCCGTCTTCGCGGCCTCGTGCGGCGGCACCGCCTCGAACAGGCCGAGGGCGTCGGCGCCGAGATGCCCGATCAACCGGTCGACGACGGCCAGGATGGGCGGCGTGGAGCGGAAGGAGCGATCCAGGGACAGCGAGGCGAAGCGGCGCTCGCCCTCCTCGGCGCTCTCGGCGAAATATCGCTCGGCGGCCTTGAAGAAGACCGGGTTGGTGCCCTGGAAGCCGAAGATCGCCTGCTTGAAGTCGCCCACCGAAAACAGCGTCCGCAGGCGCTCGTGGGGCTCCGGCGCCGTCCGCCAGAATTCCTCCACCAGCGCCTTCACGATCGCCCACTGGCTCGCATTGGTGTCCTGCGCCTCGTCGACGAGGATATGGTCGGTGCGCTGGTCGAGCTTGTAGCGCACCCATTCGCCCATGCCGGGCGTGCCGAGCAGGCGGACGGTGGTGCGGATCAGATCCTCGAAATCCACCGCGCCGGCCGCGCGCTTGGCCTCGGCATAAGCGCGGGCATAGGCCTGCCCGGCGCGCAGCCCCGCCGCCAGCAAAGCCGCGAACACCGCCTTGGCGCGCAGCGCCAGCAGATCGGCGCAGCGCTCGCCCAGCCGCATCGCGAGATCGGCATAGGCACCGTCGGCCGCGAGCAGCTTCGCCGAATATTTGCGGGGCTCGCCCTTCGCGGTGTGGAAGACCCGGACCAGATCGTCGAGCGATGCGGCGCGCGCGGCGGGATCGCCGGCTCGCCACGCCGCGATCCGGTCCGCATCGGCGAGGCCGGTGGCGGTGCCCCAGGCAGCGTTGGCGGCGGCAACCCGGGCCAGCGCGGCCATGTCGAAGCGATCGTCGGCGCAGCCTTCCGCGATCACATCCTCGACATCGCCGTCCGGCACCTCCATCGCGCGGCGCAGCTTCGCCTCGATGCCCGGCCCCAGCGCCGCCATCGCCTCGGCCGCGCGAGCGCACTGGCGCAGGAAGCTCTCCGCCCCCTGCTCGCCCAGCCGGCGGCTCAGCACCTGCACGTCGCGGACCAGCGGCAGGTCGCCGCCGCGCTCGGCCTCCACCAGCAACTGCGCCAGCGTGGCATGGGCCAGCGCCTGCTCCTCGCGCTCCTCCAGCGGGCGGAAGCCGGGGATCAGCCCCGCCTCGGACGGGAAGCCGGCCAGCAGGGTCTGGCAGAAAGCGTGGATGGTCTGGATGCGCAGGCCGCCGCCGGTCGCCTCCAGCACCCGCGCGAACAGGGTGCGCGCCTCCGCGATCGCGGCATCGTCATTCGGCTCGCCGAGCGCGAACAATTCCTTGCGCAGGTCGGCCGGCTTCATCCGCACCCAGCTCGCCAGCCGGGCGTGGATGCGATCCGCCATCTCGGCCGCGCCCGCCTTGGTGAAGGTGAGGCAGAGGATCGCCGCCGGATCGTTGCCGGCGAGCAGCAGCCGGATCACGCGGGCGGTGAGGACGTGGGTCTTGCCGGTGCCGGCCGAGGCCGACAGCCAGACCAGCCGCCTGGGATCGGAGGCCTCGGCCTGCGCGCCCTCCAGCGGCTTGAGCAGCGACGGGCGGCGGCTCATTCCGCGCCCTCCTGCCGGCCATACCATTCGTCCAGCCGCATCAGCTGGTCATAGTCGCCATAAGGCGAATATTCGGGGTGGAGCTTGGCGACGAACGGTTCCTCGCCGCTTAGCCACTTCGCCGCCGCCTCCGAGAAATGATGGTAAGCGAGGCTGGTGAAATCGGCCGGGTCCAGGCCCGACCGGCTCGATATCGCATTGGCGACATAGCCGAGCTGCCCGTCCTTCTGCGCCAGCGACCAATATTCGAAGCCCCTGGCGAGGCCGGCCACGTCGGCGAAGCCGCCCTGCTCCGCGATCAGCCCGAGCAGCCCCAATTGCATCGCATAGCCGCCCGCCACCTGCCGGGGCGCCGGCGGCTGGCCGGTCTTGTAGTCGACGATGGCGAGGCCGCCATCGGCCAGCCGGTCGATCCGGTCGACCTTGCCGTAGAGGCGGATGCCCTCGATCTCGCGCTCGCCGAAGGTCTCGGCGAGGATCGGGCGACGGCCGGCCGCCGCATCCTCGATCATCCTGTCCGCGATCCAGCCGATCGCCTCGCGCAGGCGCGGCGCCCACAGCGCGCGCAGCACCGGGTGCGCGGCGATGCCATCCAGCATCGCCTCGGCGCGGGCCGGCAGCTTCGCAGGATCGTAGCCATCCTCCTTGGCCCACGCCTCCAGCACGTCGTGAACGGCGGTGCCCCGCCAGGCCGCGCTGGGATCGGCGTCGATCGGATCGAGCGCGGCGAGCCTCAGCATCTCCTGCGCGTAGAAGGCGAAGGGATCCGCCTTCAGCCGGTCGAGCCGGGTCACCGCCAGCTTGCGCGGGCGATCCTTGGCCGGCGGCGCCGGGCGCGGGCGGGAGGCGGGGGCGAAGGCATCGGGCCGGTCGACGGCCATCGTCCAGCGGCGCAGCTCGGGCGCGCGGGCGATGCCGCCGGTCATCGCCTCCAGCCGCAGCCAGAAGCGCGAGGCGACCGCCGGCGCCCGCGCATCGCGGCGGGCGCGGGTGACGAGCGCGCGCGGGCTGCCCAGCACGCTGGCGAAATCGTGCGCGGCGAGGCCGATCCGCCGCTCCAGCCCCGGCAGGCCGAGCAGGGCGCGGACGCGCGGCCCAAGCCACGGATCGGGGCTGGGCAAGGCCGGCCAGACACCCTCGTTGAGCCCGGCGGCGATCGCCACATCGGCATGCTGGAGCCGTTGCTCGATCAGGCCCCAGACGAACACGCGCGGATGGCCGCCCTGCGGCGGGCGCACCGCCACCTCGTCCATCAGCCGGGTGAGCAGGGACGCGACGGCGGTGGCGGCGAGCGCGGTCGGCCCGAGCGGCGCCGCCGCCTCGACCTCGGCGAACAGTTCGGCGGCGGCGCGCCCCGCCGGGCCGGCCCAGGCGGCGTCCCCGGTGAGCGCGGCGATCGCCTCGCGAAGCAGCGGCAGGATGACGGGCAGCGTGGCGTCCCGCGCGAAGGCCGCTTCGAGCGGGGCGAGCAGGGCGGCCTGCGCCGCCCACCAGTCCCCCAGCCCGCGCGGCGCGCCCTTCCTATCCGCCAGCCGCCCGGAGATGCCGTCGAGCCCCGGCGCCGGGCGCGGCCCGCGCAAGACGAGATCGAGCGCGCGGACCTGATCCAGCCACGGCAGCCGGTCCCCGGCCCGCACCAGCGGATGCTTGAGCAGGGTCAGCAATTCGACCGGCGCGAAGCCACTCGCCGCCGCCTCGGCCAGCGCCACCACCAATGTGCCGGGGGGAGTCGCGGAGAGCGGCCGGCCAGCCGAATCGTCGGCCGCGATGCCCCAGCGCGCGAGATGCGCGGAGACGCGCCGCGCCAGCGCGCGGTCCGGCGTCACCAGCGCGGCGGTGCGGCCCGGCTCCTCCACCGCCTGCCGGATGGCGATGGCGATGGCCTGCGCCTCGTCCGCCGGCGTCGCGCATTCGAGGGCGCGGATGCCGGACAGGCGCCGCTCGGCGGGCGGCAGATCCTGCCACTTGCCGGTGAAGCGGGCCGGCGCCATCGCGTTCGCCACCGCCCTGCCCCGCGCCGCCGAGGCGCCCGGCGCCGCGCGCCCGCTCCACCGCCAGCGCTCGACCTCGCCGCGCGCCACGCTCATCCGGTCGAGCAGCAGCTTGAGGTGGAATTGGGGATGGGTCTCGATGCAGCGGCCCTTGTCGTCCGGGCCGAGCGCGTCCCACTCCGCCTCCGGCATCGCGAGATCGAGCGCCGGCAGCAGCACCGATCCGCCGGGCAGCCGCGCGATGTCGCCGAGCAGCCGCCCCACCGCGGGCGCCGTGTCGGTGATCCCGGCCGCGACCACGAAGGAGGCCGGCGGCCGCTCCCGCCAGATCGCGGCGGCGCGATCGAGCAGGCGGTTGCGGCGCTCGCCCGGCTCGATCCGCCGGGTCGCGGCGAGCTCGGCCGGCCAGCGCGCCAGCACCGCCGTCAGCACGCCCAGCGCGCGCTGCCAATGTTCCGAGAGATCGCCCTCGACCTGCAGATCGGGCAGCGCGCGGATCGGAATCTCCTCGGTGGCGAGCTGGTCCAGCGTGCGGACCAGGGCCTGCGCCAGCCGCACCGCCTCCGCCGCGTCGACCGGCTCGCCCGCCTTCGCCCGCTCCTCCGCGATCAGCCGGGCCAGCATCATGCGGCGCGGCATCGCCTCGATCGCGGGCGGCACCGGCTCGGCATCGGCGGGATCGAGCAACTGCCCCAGCGCCTCGTCGGGATCGAAGGCGCCGATCGGGGCCATGCGCGGCAGCAGCAGCCCGCCCTCGGCCCGGCGCACGAAGGCGTCGGTGATCGCCCGCTGCGCGCGGTTGTTGGGGACGAGGATCAGGCCCCGGGCCAGCGCCATGCGATCCCCGCCGGCGCCGGCGATCAGCCCTTCGGCGAGCGCATCGGCGAACGGCCGGTGCGCGGGAACGGTGAAGACGGACGGGCGGCGCTCAGCCACCCTTCAGCAGCTCTTCCGCCAGCGGCAAGGCGGCGGGCGTGCCGACGTCGCACCACAGGCCCTGGTGCACCACGCCGAAGGCGCGGCCCCTGGCGATCGCGCGATCCCACAGGATGTTGGTGGAGAAGGGCCCGTCGGGCGCATCCTCGAACAGGCGGGGCGAGACCAATTGCACCCCGGTGTAGACGAAGGGCGCGACCTTGCGCGGCTCGCGGCGGCGCAGGTGGCCGGCGGCGTCCATGTGGAAATCGCCCTGCCCGCTGTGCGCCGTGGCGCGCGCCAGGGCCACGACGAGCAGCAGCGCGTCCATCTGCGCGTCGTCCCAGCGGTTGGCGAGCAGGCGCAGCGTGTCGATCGCGCCGTCCACCCACAGATTGTCGCTGTTGATCACGAAGAAGGGCTTGTCGCCGAGCAGCGGCAGAGCGTGGACGACGCCGCCGCCCGTCTCCAGCAGTTCGGCGCGCTCGTCCGATATGGCGACGTCGAGGTCGGCGGCGTGGCGGCGGACATGCGCCTCCAGCGCGTCGGCCAGGTAATGGACGTTGACCACCACCCGCTTCACGCCGGCGGCGCGCACCTTGTCCAGCGCATGATCGAGCAGGGAGCGGCCGGCCACCTCGATCAGCGGCTTGGGGCGCGTGGCGGTGAGCGGGCGCATCCGCTTGCCGAGCCCGGCGGCCAGCAGCATCGCGGTGTCAGGGGTTTCCCGCGCCGCGTGCGGATCGGGGCGGAGCGCCAGCGGCTTGGCGAACTTGGTCACGCGCTCATCTCCGTCCAATGGGCCGCGCGAAGCTCGGCCGGTACGTTCGCCGCGAACCATGCGGCCACCGGCGCCAGCGCCGGATGCCGCAGGTTGCGTTCCAGATAGCCCCAGACGCGCGGCTGGAAGGGCAGGTAGCTGCGCTTGCCGTCGCGCTTCCACAGGCGCGTGAAGATGCCGAGGATCTTGGTGTTCCGCTGCGCGCCCAGAATCTCGTAGTCGGCGCGGAAGGCGTCCGCGTCGGCGATCCCGGCCTCGGCGGCATACGCATCGAGCATCGCCGCCTCCAGCGCCGGAGGGACGTCGCGGCGCGCATCCTGCAGCAGCGAGACGAGATCATAGGCGCGGTGGCCGGCCAGCGCGTCCTGGAAATCGAGCAGGCCGAGCCGCCTCAGCCCCTCGCGATCGAGCAGCATGATGTTGTCGACATGATAATCGCGCAGCACCAGCACCGGCGGCCTGGGATCGGCGACGCGCGGCAGCACCGCGTCCCACGCCGCCGCCCAGCCCTCCGCATCGACGGCGAGGCCGACGGCGGGCGCATACCATTCGGGGAACAGGCCGATCTCGCGGCGCAGCACCGCCATGTCGTAGGGCGGCAGCCCGTCCGGCACGGGCTGGTCCGCGAGACGGGCGAGCAGCGTGATCGCGTCGCGATAGATGGGGGCCTCGTCCTCGGCGCCGGCGCGGAGCAGCGGGCCGACCAGCCGGTCGCCGAAATCCTCCAGCAGCAGCAGCCCGCCGGCGCGATCGACGGCATGGCTGCGCGGCGCGGACAGGCCCAGCGCGTCGAGATGCCCGGCGATCGCCAGGAACGGCCCGACATCCTCATGCTCGGGCGGCGCATCCATCAGCACCGCCCGCCGGTCGCCATCGACGACGCGGAAATAGCGGCGGAAGGAGGCGTCGCCGGCCAGCGGCAGGATCTCCGCCCCGGCCCACCCGTTCGCGGCGAGGAAAGCGGGCGCGTGGGCGGGCGGAATCATCGGGGGGGCCATCGCGCCTCCCATGCCGCCGGCGCCGCCCAAGTCAAGCGCCGCCCGCCGGACGGATCGGGCGCCAGCGTCAGGCGGAGCGCGTGGGGCCACAATGCGTCGCCCAGCCGCTCGGGCCATTCGATCAGCAGCGCGCCATCCTCCAGCATCTCGTCGAGGCCGAGCTCCCCCGCATCGTCGGGATCGTCGATGCGGTAGAGGTCGACATGGGCGACGGGCAGCGACACCTCCGGCGGTGCATAAGGCTGGACGATCGCGAAGGTCGGGCTTGGCGCCTCCCCGGCGAGGCCGAGCGCCGCCAGCGCGCCGCGCGCGAGGCTGGTCTTGCCCGCGCCGAGATCGCCGAACAGGGCGATGACATCGCCGGGGCGGAGCAGCGCCCCGAGCCGGCGGCCGAACGCCTCGGTGGCGGCGGCGTCGGGGAGGATCAGCATCGTAAAAATCCTCCCCAAGCTTGCTTGGGGAGGGGGACCGCCGCCGCAGGCGGTGGTGGAGGGGCGCCGTCGCAGACGGCGTGCTGCGCCCGCCGCCCCTCCATTAGCCTGCGGCTGGTCCCCCTCCCCATCTGCGATGGGGAGGATTGAAGGAACGTCCTCACGCCCGGATCCTCGGCAGGCGGATGGAGATGGTCGTGCCCTGCCCCATCTCCGAATCCAGCGACACCTCGCCGCCATGCGCCTCGACATAATGGCGGGTCAGCGGCAGGCCGAGGCCGATCGAGCCCTCGCGCCGGTCGGCCCGGTCGCTGGCGCGGTGGAAGGGATCGAACAGCTTGGTGCGCTCCTGTGGCGGGATGCCGTTGCCATTGTCGGAAACCACGACGGTCGCCTGCTCGACGTCGCCCGAGGCGTGGAAGAAGATGCGGCCGCCCTCCGGCGTATAGTCCACCGCGTTGCGCAGCACATTCTCGATCGCCTGGCGCAGGCGGCGGACATCGCCCGTCACCACCCCGGCGGAGGGCTCGACGGCGACGATCATCTCCAGCTGGCGCCGCTTCGCCTGGCCCGACAGATCGCCGGCGACGCCCTTGCACAAGGTCTCCAGCTCGATCGGCACATGCTCCAGGTCGAGATTGCCGGCGGCGCTGCGGGTGAGGTCCAGCACCTCGTCGATCAACTGCCCCAGCCGCGTCGAGGCGGTGAGGATCGAGCGGACATATTCGTCGCCCCGCGTCGTCAGCGGCCCGGCGAAGCCGGCCTGCAGCATCTCGGCGAAGCCGCCGATCGAGGTGAGCGGGGTGCGCAATTCATAGCTCATCGTCGCCATGAAGGCGGACTTGACGCGATCGCCCTCCTCCAGCGCCGCGGCACGGTCCCGCAGCGCCTGCTCGGCGCGGCGGCTGTCGGTGATGTCGAGCAGGGTGAACAGCGCGTTGCCGTCCGGCAGCGGCACGGCGGCGAACTGGAAATGGCGGCCGTCGGCGAAGGCGATGCGGCCGGCGCGGCGCTGGCGCTCGGTGGTGGCGAGGCGCACCAGCTCGCGGATCAGCCCGGCGCGCGCCGGATTGGCGAGGCGCGGCGCCACCATCGTCACCAGCGCGTCCACGCGCGGGTGGCGGGCCAGCTCCTCCTCGCTCAGGTCCCACACGTCGGCGAAGCGGTTGTTCCAGAGGTGGAGGCGGCCGTCGCCCGCGAACACGCCGACCGCCTCGTTCATGTTGTTGAAGGTGGCGGTGCGGACGCGCAGCAGCGTGTCCGCCTCGGAGCGCAACCGCACCTGCTCGGTGCGGTCCTCGAAGATCATCAGGATGCCGCCGTCGGGCAGCGGCTGGGCGACCACGCGCAGGTGAGTGCCGGAGGGGAGCTGCCAAGCCTCCTCCTGCGCCTCCTCGGACAGGAACCAGCGCCGCCGCTCGGCCTTCCAGCCGGGAAAGTCGCGGCTTTCGGGCAGGCGATCGGCCTCGCGCATCCGTTCCAGCACGCGATCGAATTCCGGCCGGTCGGCGATCCATTCGGGCAGCATCGCGAACAGCCGCTGGAAGGCGGCGTTGGAGAAGGTCAGGTGCCGGCTCGAATCGAACTGGGCGACGCCGGCCGACAGGCGATCGAGCATGTCGCGCTGGGCATTGGCGAAGCGGACGAGATCCTGCCGCGCCTGCTCGATCTCCTCGATGTCGATGGCATAGCCGGCGATGCCGGTGGGGCCGAGCGGCACGTCCACCACCCGCAGGGTGCGCCGCTCGCCGCCGATCGTGGCGGGCACGGTGCGCACCGACATCTCGCCCTCGTCGCGCGCCGCCGCCGCAGTGGCGATCGGGCTGCCCGGCCCCTGCCCCTCGATCAGCTCCAGCCCGCGCTCGATGACGTCGTGCGCGCTGTCGCCGTCGACCGCGCGGGTATAGGCCGAATTGACCAGGCTCAGCCGCAGGTCCGGGCTGCGGTGCCACATCGGGATCGGGGCCGCCTCGATCAGCCCGGCGAGCGCATCGAGCGCGCCGGCCAGCCGGTCCCGCTCGGTCTCCAGCCGGCCGATCTCCTCCTCGCTCTCGGTCGCGTCGAACAGCCAGAGCAGGGCCGCCCCCTCGCCGAGCGCGGTCGCGGCGGGGCGGCCGCGCACCATCAGCACCCGGCGCGCATCGGTCGGCCGCAGCGCGCGGGCGAAATCCGCGCCGCCGCGCTGCACCGCCAGCACGTCGCGCGTCAGCGCCTCCATGTCGGCGGGCTCCAGCCGGGTGGCGAGATCGGAGAGATGGCGCGGCATGCGATCGAGCCCGAACCAGTCCGCCACCCGCTCGTGCGCGCGCACCCGCCCGTCCGACGACACCAGGATGGGCAGCGCCGGCGCGCCCGCGAGCATGTGGCGCAGCCGCCCGAGCTCGGCGACGCCGGCCCGCGCCGCATTGTGCCGCCGCCAGCCGAGCGTGACCGCGACCACCGCCGCCGCCAGCCAGATGGCGAGGATCACGCCGGCCAGGGTCGCGTGCAGGGGATCGAGCGTGATCATCCGCCCGCCCTCGCCGCCGCCACGCGGCATCGGCAACACATGGAGAAGCCCCGCACCCTCATCGCGGCCTGTCTAGAGCGGATCGGGACGCGGAGGAAATATCTTCGCGCGAAAAAGACTTGGTCTCGAAGGAAGGGGAGGGGCCCGTGGCGCGCACCCGCTGCGCGCGCATACCCGGCGGGTGGGAGGTACGAGGTCCAAGGACAGCCGCCCCGGCATCCGTCATCCCCTGCGCAGGCGGGAGCCCACCACCCGATCCGTCGTTTTGGCGGCGCGGTGGGGAGGTGAGGCCCTGCCTGCGCGGAGGCGACGCGGTGGCGATTCTCGCCCCAAATTGCTTCCATTTGTCGGTAAGGATGGCGATCTTGCTCGCGGACTTTCGACCGTGGCATCGAGCAGCGATGGAACGAACCTTGCGCTACCTGTCGTATGCCGCGCTGGTCGGGGTTGGAGGCTTCCTGCTGATGCTCGGCCTGTTCTACGGCGACTAACGCCCCAGTGCTTGTCCTTCGGCCGTGATGATACGGCTTCCAGAACCGGCCTGTCCGTTTAATGGTTTAAGGTAGAGCCCCGTGACGGCATCACATGATTGCATTTTCTGTAAAATCGTCGCGCGTGAAGCGCCGTCCCATGTTATTTGGGAGGACGAAAAGCACCTAGCCTTCCTGTCCATATTTCCGAACACTGAGGGGTTTTCGGTCGTGATCCCCAAGGCTCATTATTCGAGCTACCTGTTTGACCAACCGGCTGAGGTCATATCCGATCTGGTCTTGGCGAGCGGGCAAGTTGCAAAGCTGCTCGATCGCCGACTGACGGACGTGGGAAGGACAGGGATGATATTTGAAGGCTTTGGCGTGGACCACCTGCACGCCAAACTGTTTCCCATGCACGGGACGAAGGTGGCAGAGTGGACGCAACGCAAGTCGAATGTCACTAAGTATTTCGATGAATATGAAGGCTACGTATCATCGCATGATTTCACGCGTGCGGATGACAATGTGCTTGCGAAACTGGCTCGCAAGCTTCGCGCTGATCCAGCGAATTGATACCCCTCCTATTTTCCAATCGTCTCGGGACGGCAGCTCCAGCCTCTGTCAGCCTGAAACCTGCCTGACCGCTCCCCACCAGCTACGGGGCATTCCGCCTCCCCCTTGTCGGGCGAGAATCGGATCGAACGCGCCGCGCCGCCGGCCGCCGCGTCCCTACCCCGCCGCCGCCTCGATGATCGGCGCGAACGCCGCCGCCGTCAGGCTGGCGCCGCCGACGAGGCCGCCGTCGACGTCCGGCACCGCCAGCAGGCCGGCGGCGTTGCCGGCGTTCATCGAGCCGCCGTAGAGGATACGGACCGTCCCGGCGCGCTCGGCGCCCAGCAGCTCGGCGAGCACGGCGCGAATCCCGCGGTGCATGGCGCCCACGTCCGCCATCGACGGGATGCGGCCGGTGCCGATCGCCCAGACCGGCTCGTAGGCCACCACCAGCGCCTCGCCGCCGGCCACCGGCACCGATCCGCGCAGCTGCGCGGCGACCACCGCCTCCGCCTCGCCCGCGTCGCGCTGCGCCTCGGTCTCGCCGACGCAGACGATGGCGATCAGCCCGGCGGCGATCGCCGCCTCGGCCTTGGCCTTCACCTGCGCGTCGGTCTCGCCCTGGTCGGCGCGGCGTTCGGAATGGCCGACGATGGCGAGCGTCGCGCCCGCCTCCACCAGCATGCCGGCGGAGACGCAGCCGGTATGGGCGCCGCCGGGCGCGGCGTGGCAATCCTGCGCGCCGATCGGCAGAGCGGGCGCGCGCGCCACCGCACGCTCGATCAGCGTGAAGGGCGGGCAGATCGCGACGTCGACATGGGCGGCGGCATCGGCGGCGGCGGCGATCCCGTCGAGCTCGGCGAGCGCCTCGCGGCTGCCGTTCATCTTCCAATTGCCCGCGATCAGCCGCCTGCGCATCGATGCCCCCCGAAATTGTCCTGTATCGGACAAAGCCGATAGCGAGCGATGCCGCGTCGCGCCAGCCTCGCTTGTCGCGGGGCGCGGGCCGTTCTAGGGGAGGCAGCCTGTCACTTGGGCACAGTCTGTACGGGAACCCGCATGCTCTCTCTCTTCCGCAACAATCCCAAGCTGGTGATGGTGATCTTCGCGCTGGTCGCGCTCGCCTTCGTCGCGACCGGGGTGATCACGCGCGAAATGCCGGGCATGTCGGGCGGCGGGAGCACGACGAGCGCGGGCGCGATCGCCACCATCGGCGACGCCTCCATCTCGCCGGACGATGTCGAGCAGCGCATCCGCAACCGCTACCAGCAGGCGGTGCAGCAGCAGCCGAGCCTCGACATGGCGACCTTCCTGTCGAGCGGCACCTTCGAGGCCGCCGTGGACCAGGTGATCGGCGCTGAGGCGATGGAGCAATATGCCCGCCAGATCGGGCTCGTCGCCAGCGACAAGCAGGTCAACGGCGCGATCGCCGCCATCCCCGGCTTCCGCGGCCCCGACGGCAAGTTCAGCCAGCAGGTCTATGAGAATGTGATCCAGCAGCAGCACCTGACCGACAAGGCGGTGCGCGCGGACTTCGCCGGCGACCTGATGCGCCAGATGCTCTACCTGCCCGTCACCGGCGCGCTGACGCTGCCGGACGGGCTGGTGAAGCCCTATGCCAACCTGCTGATGGAAACCCGCGCGGGCGAGATCGGCTTCGTGCCGCTCAGCGCGGCGCAGGCCGGCAATCCGCCGACCGCCGCCGAGCTGCAGGCGTTCTACAAGGCCCACCTCATCGCCTATACGACGCCGGAGCGCCGCGCCCTGCGCTATGCGCTGATGGGCCGCGACCAGGTGGCGGCGAAGGCGGTGCCGACCGACGCCGAGGTGAAGCAGGTCTTCGATGGCAATCCCGACAAATATGCCGCCCGCGAGACGCGCGACCTGAGCCAGGTGGTGCTCTCCGACGAAGCCAAGGCGAAGGCGTTCAAGGCCTCCGTCGCCGGCGGCAAGAGCTTCGCCGAGGCCGCCCAGGCGGCCGGCTTCAGCGCCGCCGACACCGGCGTCGGCGTCAAGACGCAGGCGCAGTTCGCGCAGCAGGCCGGCACCGCCGTCGCCACCGCGGCCTTCGCCGCGCCGCAGGGCGGCGTCACCGATCCGGTGAAGTCCGATTTCGGCTGGGTGGTGGTGAAGGTGAACGCGGTCAACCATGTCGCGGGCACCCCGTTCGAGACGGCCAAGGCCCAGATCACCGCCGATCTCGTGAAGTCCAAGCAGGACAAGGCGCTCGCCGACCTGGTCTCCAAGGTGCAGGATGCGCTCGACAACGGGCAGGGCCTCGCCGACATCGCCAAGGCCGACGGCCTGACCGTGATCGAGACCCCGACGCTGACCATGAGCGGCATCGATCCGGACCATCCCGACTACAAGGCCCCGGCCGAGGTGCAGCCGCTGCTCGCGCCCGGCTTCAAGACCAACCCCGACGATCCCGCCTCGGTGCAGACGGTGCTCGCCAACGAGCGCTATGCGCTGCTCGGCGTCGGCCGGGTCGTGCCGGCGGCGCCCATCCCCTTCGCCCAGGTGCAGGACCGGGTGAAGACCGATTTCCTCGCCCAGCGCGCCAATGACGCGGCGAAGCGGATCGCGACCGACATCCAGGCCAAGGTCAAGGCCGGCACCAGCATGGCCGATGCCTTCGCCAAGGCCCCGGTGAAGCTGGACGCACCCAAGCCGACCGGCGGCCGCCGCATGGATCTCGCGCGGATGCAGGGCAATGTCCCGCCGCCCGTCGCGGCGCTGTTCAGCACGACGGTCGGCTCCGCCAAGATCGTCCCGGCGCCGGGCGGGCAGGGCTGGTATGTCGTGCACGTGAGCAAGGTCACGCCCGTCGACGACAAGCTCCTCGCGCCGATGGCCCAGATGTCGCGCGGCGACCTGCTGCAGGCGGCGAACGAGGAATATCTCGACCAGCTGGCCAACGCCGCCAAGATCGCCGTCGGCGCGAAGCGCGACGAGGGCGCCATCCAGGGCGTCCGCGCGAAGCTGCTCGGCGCGACGCCGGCCCAGTGAGCGACGCGACAGCCGATCGCCGCGCCGCCGAGGCGCTGGCCTCCGGCCGCCCGGCGCTCGTCTGGCGGCGCCAGATCGCGGACACCGAGACGCCGGTCTCCGCCGCGCTCAAGCTGATCGAGCCGGGGCGCGGCGACTATCTGCTCGAATCGGTGGAGGGCGGCCGCACGCGCGGGCGCCATTCGATGATCGGGCTGGCCCCGGACCTCGTCTTCCGCGCGCGGGGCCGGGAGGCCGCGATCAATCCGCGCTGGCTGGCGGACCGCGACGCCTTCGCCCCGTGCGAGGGGGACAGCCTGGCGGCGCTGCGCGCGCTGGTCGGCCGCTGCCGCATGGACGTGCCGCAGGGCCTGCCCAAGGCGCTCGCCTGCCTGGTCGGCTATTTCGCCTATGAGACCGTGGGGCTGGTCGAGGACCTGCCCCGCCCCGCGCCCAACCCGCTCGATCTGCCCGACATGCTGTTCGTGCGGCCCAGCCTGATCCTGCTGTTCGATCGCCTGACCGACGAGCTCTTCTGGGTCGCGCCGGTGTGGCCGGATGCGGGCGGCACCGTCGAGCAGGCGCTGGAGCGGATCGAGACGGCGCAGGCGCGGCTGGCGCAGCCGGTGCCCGCGGCCTCGCGGATGGCGTCCGAGCCGGGCGAGGCGGGCCTCGCCTCCACCCTGCCCGCCGGCCGCTATGGCGAGATGGTCGCCGCCGCCAAGGAGTATATCGCCGCCGGCGACATCTTCCAGGTGGTGCTGGCGCAGCGCTTCACCCGGCCCTTCCCGCTGCCGCCCTTCGATCTCTACCGGGCGCTGCGGCGGATCAATCCTTCGCCTTTCCTCTATTTCCTCGATTTGCCGGGCTTCGCGCTGATCGGCTCCTCGCCGGAGATCCTCGTCCGCGCCCGCGACGGCGAGGTGACGATCCGCCCGATCGCCGGCACCCGCCCGCGCGGCAGGACGGATGCGGAGGACGCCGCGCGCCGCGAGGAGCTGCTCGCCGATCCCAAGGAGCGGGCCGAGCATCTCATGCTGCTCGATCTCGGCCGCAACGATGTCGGCCGGGTCGCCGCCGCCGGCACGGTGACCGTGACCGAGAGCTACACGGTCGAGCTCTACAGCCACGTCATGCACATCGTCTCGAACGTGACCGGCCGGCTGGACCCGGCGAAGGACGCGATCGACGCCTTGCTCGGCGGCTTCCCGGCCGGCACCGTGTCGGGCGCGCCCAAGGTCCGCGCCTGCGAGATCATCGCCGAGCTCGAGCCCGAGACGCGCGGCGCCTATGCCGGCGGCGTCGGCTATTTCTCGCCGGACGGATCGATGGACAGCTGCATCGTGCTGCGCACGGCGGTGGTGAAGGACGGCGTGATGCACGTCCAGGCCGGCGCCGGCATCGTCGCGGACAGCGATCCCGCCTCCGAGCAGCGCGAGTGCGAGGCGAAGGCCGGCGCTCTCTTCGCGGCGGCGCGCGAGGCCGAGGCGCGGGCGAGCGAGGCCGGGTTCGGGCAGTAAATCCCCCTCCCTGGAAGGGAGGGGGCAGAGGGTGGGTGGAGGCACGCGTGACTTCAGCCTCACCAGCCTTGGCAACCGTATCGCGACCCAAGACCCACCCCCAGCCCCTCCCTTCCAGGGAGGGGAGTGATTCACCGCAAAACCCGTATCGAATTTAACCATCCCTTAGCCACGTTCCGCGCAGAACCGGCGCCATGTTCATGGACAATGGCCCGACCCAACTCGCGAACACGGTGCGCAAGGCGGCCAAGCTGTCCGGCGACCTCGGCATCCGCACGCTCGACCTGCAGGCCAACATCGCCGCGCTGGCCGAGCGCGTGACCGAGCAGGCCGCCACCGTCGAGCGCATCGGCCTCGACACCGACCGGCTGGAGCGCGACCAGCAGGCCGTCTCGATCGCCGCGCGCGAGGCCAAGGAGAAAGCCTCCACCGCCTCCACCGTGATCGACGATTCGACCAGCCGCCTGTCCGCCGCCAACGCCAATGTCGTCGAGCTGATCGACCAGGTCAGCCAGATCCACGCCGGCCTGGGCAGCTTCAACGCCGCGCTCGCCTCGGTGGCGCAGGTGACCGAGGCGATCAGCCGCATCACCAGCCAGGTCAACCTGCTGGCGCTCAACGCCACGATCGAGGCGGCACGCGCCGGCGACGCCGGCCGGGGCTTCGCGGTGGTCGCGCAGGAGGTGAAGAAGCTGGCGCTGGAGACGGCGTCCGCCACGCAGAAGATCGACCAGGCGGTGAAGGGCCTCACCCTCGAGGCCGACGTGATGCTCCACCGCATCGAGAGCGGCGTCGACAAGGCCCGCGCCGCCCACACCGGCACCCGCCAGATCGAGGCGATGACCGCCGAGGTGGGCGGGCTGATGCAGGGCCTGAGCGACGATACCGACGCCGTCGCGCGCTCGATGGAATCGATCGTCGGCGCGGTCTCGGGCGTGCGCCACGGCATCGGCGCGCTGGGCGACACCAGCAGCGACAACGCCACCGACCTCACCCAGCTCAGCCGCCTGCTCAGCACCGTGTCGGACGACACCAACGCCCTGCTGCAATATATCGCCGAGAGCGCGGTCGACATCCCCGACTCGCCCTATATCCGCTTCGCCACCGGCATGGCCGCCGACATCGCGGCGCGGATCGAGGGCGCGATCGCCGAGGGCCGCGTCACGCTGGCCGCGGTGATGAGCGAGGATTACCGGCCGATCGCGGGCAGCTATCCGCAGAAATACGACCATCCGGTGCTGCCCTACCTCGTCCCGGCGGCGCGGCCGCATCAGGAGGCGGCGCGCACGCTGCCCGGCTTCTTCGGCCTCACCGTCACCGATCGCCACGCCTTCGGCGCGGTCGCCATGCCCGAGCGCTCGCAGCCCGAGCGGCCGGACAAGGCCTGGAACGAGGAATATAGCCGACACCAGCAGATCTTCGAATTCGCCGACACCATCGCCCAGTGCCGGACGACCCAGCCCTTCCTGATCAAGGCCTATCGCCGGCCGGTCGCCTCGGGCGGGGTGGTGCTGCTCAAGCAGGTGATCGCCTCGATCCATATCGGCGGGCGGCACTGGGGGATATTGCAGCTGGCATACCAGGATCAGGGCTGAATCTGGTCCTCCCCGAGCTTGCTCGGGGAGGGGGACCGCTCGCGAAGCGAGTGGTGGAGGGGCGGCGGTGGCACACCGCCGTCTGCGACGGCGGCCCCTCCACCGCCTTCGGCGGTCCCCCTCCCCAAGCAAGCTTGGGGAGGAATGGGTTGCACTCCCCCCTCATCGCGCTAAGTCGCAAGCGCCATGATCCTCGTCCTCGACAATTACGACAGCTTCACCTGGAACCTCGTCCATTATCTCCAGGAGCTGGGCGCCGCCGTGGAGGTGGTGCGCAACGACGCGATCGGCGTCGGCCAGGCGCTGTCGAGCGGGGCGGACGCGTTCCTGATCTCGCCCGGCCCCTGCACGCCGAACGAGGCCGGGATCAGCCTCGATCTCGTCGCCGCCTGCGCCGAGGCCGGCAGGCCGCTGCTCGGCGTCTGCCTCGGCCACCAGGCGATCGGCCAGAGCTTCGGCGGCACGGTGGCGCGCGCGCGCCAGCTGATGCACGGCAAGACCAGCCTCGTCAGCCATGACGGCACCGGGCTGTTCGAGGGCCTGCCCTCGCCCTTCACCGCCACCCGCTACCATTCGCTGATCGTCGAGGAGGCGGACCTGCCGCCGTCGCTGATCGTCAATGCGCGCAGCGAGGACGGCACGATCATGGGCTTCCGCCACGAAAGCCTGCCGATCCACGGCGTGCAGTTCCACCCGGAGAGCATCGCCACCGAGCATGGCCACCAGATGCTGGCCAACTTCATGCGGGCCGCCGGCATCCCGGTGCTGGAACGGGCATGATCGCGCGGGCGGCCCTGGTCCTCGCGCTCGGGTCGCTCCCTTCCGCCGCGCTCGCCTGGACCAAGCCGCCCCCCGACGACGCCTGCCGCGCCGCGCCGTTCGAGGGCGCGGCGTTCACGCTCTGCCAGGCGGTGCCCGGCAAGCAGACGCTCCGCCTCGTGGATCGCGGGCCGGACGGCAAGCCGCTGCGCAGTTTCGCGAAGCTCAAGGCGGCGGGCGGCAAGACGCCGGTCGCCTTCGCGATGAACGCCGGCATGTTCGATGCGCGCGGCTTGCCCGTCGGCCTGCTGGTGATCGACGGCAAGCCGCAGAAGCCGCTCGCGCAGGGCAAGGGCTCCGGCAATTTCTTCCTGAAACCCAATGGGGTCTTCTACGAGGATGCGACCGGATGGCATGTCGTCGACACGGCCACCTACGCCACCGACCAGCATGACGGCCTCACCTTCGCCACCCAGTCCGGCCCGATGCTGCTGGTCGATGGCGCGCTCAACCCGCAGATCGCCGCCGACGGCCCCTCGCGCAAGCTGCGCAACGGCGTGTGCGTCGATGCCAAGGGCGTGGCCTGGTTCGCGATCAGCGAGAAGCCGGTGTCCTTCGGCCGCTTCGCCCGGCTGTTCCGGGACAAGATCGGCTGCAGGGATGCGCTCTATCTCGACGGCACCGTCTCCAGCCTGTGGGACCCGGCCGCCGACCGCCAGGACGCGCGCGCGCCGCTCGGGCCGATTGTCGTGGCCGAGCAAAGCAAGTAGCGCGATCTTCCGATGACCGACCTCGCCCTGCTCCCCGATCCCGCCACGCCGCTCGCCTTCGAGACGGCCGAGGCCGCCTTCGCCGACATCCTCGACGGGCGCGTGCCCCAGGAGGCGATCGTCGCCTTCCTCACCGGCCTGACGCTGCGCGACGAGACCGCCACCGAGATCGCCGCCGCCGCCCGGGCTCTCCGGGAGCGCATGATCGAGGTGAAGGCGCCGGAGGGCGCGATCGACGTCTGCGGCACCGGCGGCGACGGCGCGCACAGCCTCAACATCTCCACCGCCGTGGCGATCGTGGTGGCCGCCGCCGGCGTGCCGGTCGCCAAGCACGGCAATCGCGCCGCCTCCTCCAAGGCGGGGGCCGCCGACACGCTGGAGGCCCTGGGCCTCGACCTCGACCGCGCCGCGGCGACCGCGCAGGAGTCGCTGGAAGAGCTCGGCCTGGCCTTCCTCTTCGCGCAGACCCACCATCCCGCGCTCGGCCGCCTCGCCCCGGTGCGCAAGGCGATCGGGCGGCGGACGATCTTCAACATCGTCGGCCCGCTGTGCAATCCCGGCCGCGTCACCCGCCAGCTGATGGGCGTCGCGCGCACCGACTATCTCGGCACCGTGGCCCGCGCGCTCGATCTGCTCGGCACCGAGAGCGCGATGATCGT
>Ga0207671_10002632_pt1 | contig 18878 bp, 20 predicted proteins | sample KBSC24metaG_FD_184352 | JGI IMG/M metagenome (GOLD analysis project Ga0207671, IMG submission 184352) | Corn rhizosphere microbial communities from Kellogg Biological Station, Michigan, USA - KBS C2-4 metaG (SPAdes) (version 2) | ecosystem: Host-associated > Plants > Roots > Rhizosphere > Soil... | reverse complement strand
CCACCAGCAGAGCCACGCCGGCCCGTAAGAGAGGCGCTGCATTTTCTGTCGTCACTCCTCCATCAATCTGTATCAGCGTGCCCAGTCCTCTTTCATGGATCATTTTTTTCAGGTTACGGATCTTTTGATAAGTATGAGGTATAAACTCCTGGCCCCCGAAGCCGGGGTTTACGCTCATGATCAGCACCATGTCCAGATCCTGGAGGATGTCGGTGAGTAGCTCTACCGGAGAATGAGGATTGAGGGCTACGGCCGCCTTCATGCCCAGGGACTTGATCTGTTGTATATTCCGATGGAGATGCCGGCATACTTCCAAATGCACGGTAAGTCTGTCTGCCCCTGCCTTTTTAAAGGCTTCCGTAAATTTCTCCGGCTCTTCGATCATCAGGTGCACATCGCAGACCTTGGTAGTCGCCTTGCGTATCTGTTCGATAACGGGAAGGCCAAAGCTGATATTCGGTACAAAACGCCCGTCCATCACATCCAGATGGAACCAGTCCGCCTGGCTGTCGTTGAGCATTTTACATTCTTCCTCCAGGCGGAGAAAGTTGCTGGCGAGCAGTGATGGCGCAATTATAGGTGTAGACATTTTGTAGGCGTTTATGTTTTTATTATTTGAGTCTTTGTATCCTGTCCCTTGCTTCTGTAAAATCCTTGTCGAGCGCCAGTGCTCGCTGATAGAAAAGGGTAGCTTCCTCCTTATGACCGGTGGCTTCATAGCAGCGGCCTATCCAGAAGTATCCGTCGGGATAGGTATTGGAAACTTTTACGGACATCTGGAATACTTCCAGAGCCTCCGCATATTTAGCCTGGTGGAAGAGTATGATACCTTTCTCACGATAGGCATCGGTGAACTTCCAGTCGCGCCGGATACAGGAGTCGAACTGGACGATGGCCTGTTTGGTCTGTCCGATGTTGGCGTAGTAGATGCCTTTGATGAACATGGGGTCAACGAGCTCATGCGTACTGTCCTTTTGCAATACTGCATCACAGAGGCCGATAGACGCGGCATTCCGGGTCATGGCATAAATATAGGCCAGCTCAAGCGCATAGGTATTGACGGGCTGCAGCGTAAAGGCTCTCCGAAGAGAGGCGAGGGCGCCGGTGGTGTCCTGGGTCTTTTCCTCGAGGAGCCCTTTTTCATACCATGCTTCGAAGTCCGACGAGTCGGCGCGGAGCATGTCGTTGTAAAGTTGCAAGGCGTGTTTTGTCTGGCCTACCTGAAGATACAGGTCAGCCAGCATATTGGCGAAGCCCGGATTGCCCGGGAATTTTTTCCGGCAGTCCTCCAGCAGCCGGATGGCTTCCTGCGGGCGGCTGATGATGCTGAGCGTAGAGGCATAGCGAAGACCTGTGGTTTCATCGGGATGAAGCTCCCACGCTTTCTTATAATCGTTGGCTGCCAGTTCGTGCCTGTCGTTCCTTGACAGAAGGTCTCCTCTTCTAAAATACAACCCGGCCTTGTCGGCTGCGTTCTCATTGATACTGTCGGTGAGAGCTGCGAAGGGGGGCTTTTTTAAAATAGCGTCCTCCTCTTTGGTATTATTTCCATGCCCGTTGCAGGCTGTTGCCGACAGACAGAGACTAAGCATTAAATAAAAGCATGATCTTCCCAAATTGCCCATGGGAGCAAATCTACACTTATTGTGCCAATACGATAAATGTTTGCGTAGCTTTGGGCACCTTTTCAAAACCTAAAATTCAATTTACATGTACACCGGACTTCTACATTTACACAGTTTTTTGAGATGGGTTATTCTTTTATTACTTGTAATAAGCGTTTTAATGAGCCTTGCCGGCATGACGGGGAAAAAGCCCTTTACCGCTGGTCAGGCCAAAATAGCCTTGTTCCTGATGATCTCGGCGCATATACAGCTACTGGTAGGATTGTACGAGTGGATATTTGGTCCATGGGGGGTGAAGAGGCTGGGTGATATGGGGACGGATAAGGTAGCACGATTTTATGGGGTGGAGCATATCACGGGGATGATCATTGCCATTGTATTGATCACCATCGGCCGGGGCGTAACGAAGAAGAGTATTCCGGATGCGGCGAAGCAGCGCAGGACCTTCTGGTTCTTCCTGATAGCACTTGTGGTCATCCTGGCGTCCATACCCTGGCCATTCCGGGAGGCTATTGCGAGGCCCTGGTTCTAAACGAGCCTGGATCAGATTGGGTAAAATAAAGATGCCGCGGAGCTATCCGCGGCATCAATTTTTTTGTCAGGGCCAACGATCTTCAGGTTAAATTTAGTCATCATTCGGACGGATTCACTATTCCAGGTTTTGCCCAGGCAGGTGTTTCTTTCGGACGATTGGATCTTTGCACTACTCTTTTTTTCGGTTGTCGGGATAAAGAGATCCTCTGGTTTTACATGGCGATTCGGATCGTGGCGGTTTTTCGGATTCGGACTCAGCTCGGTTTCTCGGATGTAGGATCTTTTGGTTTTTTTCTGGATCTGGATCAGGTTTTCTTAGGTCTGGGATCTTTTTGGTTTTTTCGGATTTGGACTCAATTCAGTTTCTCGGATGTAGGATTCTTTCTTGGTTTTTTCTGGATCTGGATCAGGTTTTTTCAGGATGTAGGATTCTTCATTTAGTCTTTTCTTGGATCTGGATTTAGGGTTTTTCTTGATTTGGACCTTTGCTTGGTTTCTTAGGATCTGGTTTGTTTCGTTTGCTGATACAAAGATGTAAAATCCCTGTAGACACAAAGAGTTTTTTCGACCAAAATGCGGTATTACCCGACGAAAGAAAGATTTGCTCGATGAAGGTCGGTTACATTTCTTTTGGGGGCTGTCTGAGCGGCTTTTGGGGGCGTATTTATTGGATGTTGAGACGGGCGGCCAGCTCTTCTTTATGTCCTTTGCCTACGGGGATGGCGTTCCCCTGTACGTATATCGTATTGCCTCTGATGTCATCGATCTTATTTATGTTGATAATATAGGAGCGATGGACTTTTATAAAGGAGGGACCTCCCAGCTTTTCTTCCATGTTTTTGAGGGTGCTGTAGGTGATATAGGTTTTTCCGGGGGTGACGAACTTGACATAATCCCGCATGCTCTCCATAAAAAGTATATCGTCTTTTTTTATTCTGACGAGCTTGTCATCCGCCTTGATAAAGAGGAAGTCGATGTCTGAGGCCGGGGGAGGGGCGGGGGTGGCAGTGGGTCCTGTTCCGGGGGCCGGCAGGCCCTGGACTTTGTGAATAGATTCCAGGAACCGCTTGTATGTAAAAGGTTTTTTTAAGTAGTCATTGACGTTGTATTGAAAGGCGTCGAAAGCATATTCCGTCTTGGAGGTAGTAAGTATGATCTTGGGGGAGTAAGTAAGACTGTCCAATAATTGGAATCCGTTAGCGCCAGGCATTTCCACATCGAGAAAGATAAGATCAGGCTTGTGTTCATCGAGGAATGCCAGTGCGTCAGGGACGTTGAGGAAATGTCCTTTAACGTCGACAAGACCGGATTTCTCGCAGAACTTTTTGAGAAAGTCGGCGGCGATCTGAATATCTTCCACTATGATGCACGTTGTCTTCATGCCCCTTCATTGTATCTTTTTAGCCTGTTATATTCATTTTCTATGATATGTTGGGCTTCCTGCTTTTTTCGAACAAGAGCGGCAAAATCAGCCTGAAGTTCTTCTGCTGTATGGATGGCGCATTTGTTCTCAAATTCCTGGCAGAGCTCCTGGAGGTCGGTAAATCCAACATAGCCGAATAATGTCTTGCAAGTGTGGATATTAGTGCCAAGCAGGGTCAGGTTCTTGTGCTGATAGGATGTTTGTACCTTTTCCCAGTAGGCAGGAAGATCGCGTAGGAAATCCTCAAAAACGGTCTCTGCGTATATAGTATCGCCTTCGAACAGTTCTTCCAGAAAAGTAGCATTTAACCTCTCGTGGAAGACAAATTGATCGGAGCGGATTTCTTTCATCAGGTATTGCAATTTTGTTATAACGAATTCGTTAATAGTATATATGTAGGTGTAACCTGCATATATACCGAATATCAGGATCAGGTACTTATCCATACGGGAATTGCTCGTAATTATTGTTTCAAAATCCAGTTTGTTATGAAAAAGTTTCGACCCTTGCTCGTCCTCTTGATTCTATTGGGTGTCTTCACCACACCCGTCTTCAGTCAGGTGAAATGCAATCTCTTACAAGCCAACAATGCCACCACCGAGACCCACTCGAATGCAGCGGGATACTGGTTTGGTGTCATGGAGCTGCCCTTTCTTTTTATTTCCGTCTTCTTCGCTTTTATGACTGCCTATGCGCTCAGGGGTGGGAAGTTCGGGAAAGGCATGAACTTTATGGCCTGGGGCTTTCTGGTGATGGCTGTGGGACATTTGCACATGCAGATCGAGCACTATTACGGGTTCAATCTGTTCAAATCCCTTCTTGGATCGTTCAGCGGTTCTATCGCTTGGTTTGTAGCGCTGATCGTTACATGGGGTTTGTCTGGCCTTGGGTTTTATTCCATTTACAAGGCCAGTAAAGGCGCATAGCCGGCTGCCTTTTCATGCTTAGGAACCTCCTCAAAGGGAAGAACAGGAGCGCCGGAAAAAATAAGGGCGCCATCCGGGCAAACTCGGATGCGCGTTCGCATTTGTATAAAGCTCTTTTCGACTACCTTATTTCCTGTATCCCCGCCACGGCAACCGCTCCTCAGCTGGTACAATTAGGAAGCAAGGCGTCCGGAAAGAAGGTGGAAGAGGTTTTCAATACCTATCTGCTTTTTGAAAAATATCTCACCACTTTCGAATCAGAGCAATTTACCAGGGACTCCCTACGGGAAAAAGTGCGTCAGCGATTTCCCGGTGTCCTGCAGGAAGCTATCTTCAATATTCTCTTTGTACCGGAGAGTGAACAGAAAATAATATTAGCCATTGAATTCCTGCGCAGCTTCCTCAAAGATGTGAGTGATAAATTCGGCAGAGCCGGGGAAGGTTACGTAGAAAAGAAACTAAAAGAACTGGACGAGCTGCAGGAGAGGGCCCGGGAGGGAGAGATATTCCGTAAGCTGCAATTCCTCAGTTTCGAGGTCTTTAAGTTTGTCGGCGACAATTATGGGGAGCCGCTGGCAGGAAAGATCTTTGAAAAGACATACGAGGTCTTCTCATCCAGCTATAAAGAGCTGGAGGCCTTCCCCTATATGCTTACGCTGATACCCAGGGAGATCGTCGATCGTGAGCATCTGGGCATATTTACCCAGGCGCAGATAGAGCAGGTATTCCTGGAAAAGCTGGCCGAATCCGAGCAGCTGAATATTGCGCTGGACCAGAAGATAAAGGAGAACGAGCAGACGCAGAAACTCCTCCGGAAGAACGAGATCATGCTCAGCGGCGTTATCTCTTCGGCCCTGGATGCCATCGTGCTGGTAGATGAGACGGGTCATATCATCCATTGGAACAAGGCCGCGGCGGAAATATTCGGGTATACGGAGGAAGAGATGAAGGGTAGGCTGCTGGCCGCGACGATCAGGGATTTTACAGGCTGGACAAATGAGTCCGTCAATCAGCGCACGGAACTGACGGCTGTGAGAAAGAACGGGGAAGAGTTCCCCATCGAGCTAACAATTACGGGCATACGGGATGAGTATGAATCCTATTACAGCGCCTTTATAAGGGATATCTCTTCCCGCCGCCAACGGGAAGAAGAGCTGTTGCAGACGAAAGAAAAGGCCGAGCAGGCTGCCAAAGCCAAGTCGCAGTTCCTGAGTGTTATGAGCCATGAGCTGAGGACTCCGTTGAATGCCGTCATCGGCATCACGCATTTGATGCTGCAGGGCAATCCCAGGGAGGATCAGCAGGAGGACCTGCGTACCTTACAATTCTCAGGGGAGAGCCTTCTACATATCATCAACGATATCCTTGATTTTACCAAGCTGGATTCCGGAAAGATCGAGCTGTCGGCCATTGACTTCAACCTCAGAGAGCTTTCACAGAGCCTGTACCAGTCCTTTAGCTATAAAGCCCGGGAAAAGGGCATCGTATTCGATGTGGAATACGACGAGAAGATGCCTTTTATGGTGAAAGGGGATAATTTCCGGCTGTCGCAGGTTTTGAATAATCTGATCAGCAATGCCATAAAATTTACCAGGGAAGGATCGGTAAAGCTGAAGATATCGTTGATAGAGGAGAGAGGCGCCGCCTATGTCACTAAATTCTCCGTCATCGACACCGGTATCGGTATTGCCCAGGAGAAGAAGGATAAGATATTCGAGCAGTTCACACAGGCGGACAGCAATACCACCCGGCTGTATGGCGGCACTGGTCTGGGGCTTTCCATATCGGCCAAGCTCGTAGAGCTGATGGACAGCGCCATCGTCGTAGACAGCGAACTGGGAGAGGGGTCCAATTTTAACTTTAGCATCCTGCTTCAGCCGGGCAGCCAGTTGCAGGCGCCTGCTCCTGCACAGAAACCAGCGGATAAGAGCAATGAGCCATTCCGCAATAAGCTGATCTTACTGGCGGAGGACAATACATTTAACGCCAATATCGCGCGACGTTTTATAACGGGCTGGGGAGCGGACCTGGATGTAGTCGCGGATGGCTGGCAGGCAATCGAATTTGTCAGCAGAAAAAAATACGATCTGATCCTCATGGATGTGCAGATGCCCGTACTGGATGGGTTTGCCTGTACCCGTAAGATCCGAAAGCATTTTAAAGATGTTCCCATCGTAGCCATTACAGCATCTCCCAAGAACGAGATACTGCAGGATATACTTGCCTGTGGTATGAATGATTTTGTAAGCAAACCTTTCAAGCCGAACGAGCTGCGGAGCAAGATCCTGGAATACCTGTAACGGCTATCCGCGCCGTCCCAGCTCGATCACTTCACAATCCCGCATATTTTTCCCATCGATGACAAATCGGACGATGGTACGGATCTGGTGCCATCCCTGGTTGCCGGCGGCGCCGGGGTTCATATGGAGGCATTGCAGCTTGTCATCGTACATGATCTTGAGGATATGACTGTGGCCGCAGATAAACAAGCCCGGAGGGTTGGCCTGCAGCTCTTTTTTTACCGTTGGGTTATAGCGGGGAGGGTAGCCGCCGATGTGGGTCATATAAACATCGACCTCTTCGGAGGTCCATCTCGATTTTTCGGGATAGAGACTTCGGATATCCTGTCCGTCGATGTTGCCATATACGCCGCGCAGCGGTTTAAAGGAGGACAGACGCTCTGCCAGCTGGGCCGTGCCAAAGTCCCCTGCATGCCATATCTCGTCACAGGATTCGAAATGACGGAAGATACTTTCATCCAGGAAATGATGGGTGTCAGATATAAGGCCGATGCGCAACATGAGAGTTCCTGATTATTTCGGCCGTAAATTAAGATTTATTAACTTTATGTCAACGAATCGCGTATGCTATACTTCCGCAATTTCACCTACTGGATAGACAAACGCAACTGGAAATATTATTTCCTGATGGTGGCGCTGGAAATGGGAAGTTGAAGGGGATCATTCCATATCACCCGTTTCTTTGTCTTCACACCATACAAATTCATTTATATGCCACATTATTATAAGCTGGGTTCCATTCCCCACAAACGTCATACACAATTCCGCCAGCCCAACGGCGCACTTTATGCCGAACAGCTATTTTCTACCGAGGGTTTTTCCAACGATTATTCGCTGATGTATCACTGTCATCCGCCGACGGAGATCATCCGGGTGGATGATCCTTATGATGTCCAGCCGCGGGTGGCGGAAGAGAAGATGCTGAAGCATCGCAGTCTTGAAGGTTTCAATATCCGCCCCGAAAAGGATTATCTCCAGAGCCGCAGACCGGTGCTTGTCAACAATGATTGTCATATCGTGCTGGCGGCTCCGCAGGAAAGTATGACCGGCTATTTTTTTAAGAACGCGGATGCCGATGAAATGATCTTTATCCATAAGGGCAGCGGGATCTTGCGGACGATGTATGGCAACCTGGATTTTGGATATGGCGATTACCTCGTTATCCCAAGAGGCACCATTTATCAGATATCGTTCAACGATGCTGACAATCGCCTCTTTATTGTAGAGTCATTTAGCCCCATACGTTATCCAAAGAAATATCTGAGCAAATATGGTCAGCTGCTGGAGCACTCGCCCTACTGTGAGCGGGACATCCGGCCTCCGCATGAGCTGCAAACGATAGATGAAAAAGGGGACTTCCTTATCAAGACCAAAAAGAAGGGAAGGGTCTATGGTATTCATTACGGACATCATCCTTTTGATGTGATAGGGTGGGACGGCTGCTGCTATCCTTTTGCATTCAGCATACATGACTTCGAGCCTATCACCGGTCGCGTCCATCAGCCGCCGCCTGTCCATCAAACCTTTGAAGGCAATAACTTCGTCGTATGTTCCTTTTGCCCCCGGCTCTTCGATTACCACCCCCAGTCCATTCCGGCGCCATATAATCACAGCAATATCGACAGTGATGAGGTACTGTATTATGTGGACGGAGACTTCATGAGCCGGAAGAATGTCACCAAGGGTATGATCACGCTGCATCCCAGTGGTATCCCCCATGGCCCGCATCCCGGGGCGGTGGAGAGGAGCATTGGGGCTAAAGAGACGAGGGAACTGGCTGTGATGGTAGATACGTTTCATCCCCTGATGCTGACCGTGGACGCGTTGGAGATCGAAAATCCGGGGTATACGATGAGCTGGGCGGAATAAGTCTTATATTGAGCGGGAGAAAACAACTTAACTATGCTCCCCCGATTGCTGGCTTTTTCTATTTTCTTATCGGTGACCCTGCCGGGCTGTCATACACGTCAGTCAGGCGATCTTATCGTGTACAATGGTGTCGTCTATACGGTAGACAACACCTTTTCCAAAGCGGAAGCCTTTGCCGTGAAGGATGGAAAGATACTGGCTGTAGGCACGGACAAAGATATCCTCAATGGGTACACGGCTACGCAGACAGTGGATGCCGGCGGGAGGGCTATATATCCCGGCTTTATCGACGCGCATGCTCATTTTGTCGGATATGGACGGTCTTTGTATGCTGCGGACCTTTTCGGGAGTACAAGTTCCGGCGAAATGGTACAGCGGGTGCAGGAGTTCGCCAAGGCTCATCCCGGCCTTGCCTGGATCATGGGGCGTGGGTGGGATCAGAATAAATTTCCCGACAAGACATTCCCCGATAATAAAAAATTGAATGAACTATTTCCCAATACTCCCGTCCTGCTCGAGCGGGTGGATGGACATGCGCTGCTGGCGAATGCAAAGGCGTTGGAACTGGCAGGGATCAAACCCGGCCAGCAGCTGCCGGGTGGAATGATAGAGACGAAGAGGGGCCGGCTGACAGGTATACTGGTGGACAATGCTAAACATTTGGTGATGGCGGTGGTGCCTATCCCGTCATTTGATGAGTTTGCAGCGCAGCTGGGTGCGGCCGAGCGGCATTGTTTTGCCCAGGGGCTGACAACCGTGACAGATTGCGGTCTCGGCCGGAAGGAAATTGAAGGCATCGACAGTCTGCAGCAGTCGGGGAAATTACGGATGAGGATGTATGTTATGATAAGCGACCGGCCGGAGAATCTTGACTATTATATTCCCAAGGGTCCTTACAAGACGGATAGATTGTATGTGAAGGGTGTCAAGGCGTATGCAGACGGGGCGTTGGGGAGCAGGGGCGCCTGTCTGTTACAGCCTTACGCTGATCGTCCGGGGTGGTCCGGGTTCCTGCTGAGCAGCCCCGATCATTTCGACTCTTTGGCACAGCGGCTTCAGGGGACGGACTTTCAATTGTGCACCCATGCTATAGGAGATTCTGCCAACAGGGTCATTTTGACCATTTACAATAAGCATCTGGGAGGAAAGAATGACAAACGATGGAGGATCGAGCATGCGCAGATCATTCATGACGGCGACTTCGACCTGTTTGGCAAGGCGTCGATCATCCCTTCTGTGCAGCCTACGCATGCAACCAGTGACATGTATTGGGCCGGGGACAGGCTGGGGGCGCAGCGGCTGAAGGGGGGATACGCCTATAAGCAGCTGTTACAGCAGAATGGGTGGATACCGCTGGGCACGGATTTCCCCGTAGAGGATATAAGCCCTTTTAAGACCTTTTTAGCGGCTGTCTTCAGGGTGGATGCCAAGGGGTCGCCTACGGGGGGATTTCAGCCTGAGAATGCGCTTAGCAGGGAGGAGACTATCCGGGGTATGACCATCTGGGCGGCGAAGGCCGATTGTCTGGAAAAGGAGATTGGGAGTCTCGAGCCGGGTAAAAAGGCGGATTTTATCATGCTCGATAGGGATCTTATGAAGGTGTCCTGGGACGAGGTGCTGCAAACCAGAGTGGTTTCCACCTGGTCCGGAGGGATGAAGGTGCACTCATTATAATGTAAGTAATTAGCTTGAGGGCACGGTTTTTTACCTTTATTTCCCAAAAAATTATGACTATGGAATACAGGCAATTAGGCGAATCGCCGCTGTCCGCATCCGCCATTACGTTCGGAGCATGGGCCATCGGGGGCTGGATGTGGGGCGGGGCAGAGAGAAAGGATGCGGTGGAAGCCATTCGCGCTTCTTATGATCAGGGAGTGACATCCATCGACACGGCGCCCATTTACGGGCAGGGGCTTAGCGAGGAGATAGTAGGGGAGGCGTTGTTGGGGATCCCCAGGGATAAGGTGCAGATCATGACGAAGTTTGGGATGAGATGGGACGAAAAGAAGGGTGAGTTTGCTTTCAAAAGCCAGGACAACAGCGGCAAGCCGTTGGAGATATACAAACATGCCGGCAAAAACAGTATTATCAAAGAGTGCGAAGACAGTCTCCGGCGTCTGGGAACAGACTATATCGATCTTTACCAGATCCACTGGCCCGATAGCACGACTGCCGTATCGGAGACCATGGAGGCCGTGACGTCCCTTTTAAAGCAGGGTAAGGTCCGGGCGGCAGGAGTTTGCAATTACGATGCGGCATTGATGAAGGAGGCTGAAAAGACCCTGAGCCTGGCTTCAGACCAGGTGCCGTTCAGTATGGTGAACAGGGACATCGAACAGGAGCTGGTCCCCTGGTGTATAGAGCATAAAAAGGCCATCCTTGCCTATAGCCCTCTGCAAAGGGGGCTGCTGACGGGCAAGATCAGACCGGGGCATTCCTTTGGGGAGGGGGATACCCGGGCGGGGAGTAAGTTTTACAAGCCAGATAATATATTGAATATCAATTCATTTTTAGATAAACTGCGTCCCATGGCCGAGGCGAAGTCCGCAACCCTGGCACAGTTGGTGATACGTTGGACGCTGGAGCGTCCGGGCATTACGATTGCGTTGGTGGGGGCGAGAGATGCGGAGCAGGCTGTGCAGAATGCCCGGGCCATCGATGTGAAGCTGACGCCGGAGGAGATTGTGTTCATAAACAGTCAGTTGCCGGCGCTGAAATTGGTAGATTGACACGCCCGTCTGACCCCTCGGCGCACCGGTGGGAAAGTTCTTGGGATTTACCCCCAAAAAGCCGTAAATTAGAAAATAATTAAAAAACGATTGCCGTATGATCAGATATCATGAACTAAAAGTTGGAGACTATGTGCTGGCCGATTTCGAAGGCCAGCGTTCTGAGGGTGAAGTCATCGGTCATAATGAACCGGACAAGATGGCCTGTGTGCAGACCAGTGTGCAGGATTTCTGGTATACCACGGACCAGCTATTTCCTATCCCTTTGGATGACAATCAGTTAATGCTTATGGGATTTGAGAAGGAAGTCTATGACGCCGGTGTAAAGTACAAAAGGGGACCTTTCCGGATCCTTTTGGCCACGCCCGGCGATTTCTCGCATTTTGAGATGTGGTACAGGGAGGACAGACGTCACATTACCCAACCGCTGTATGTGCATGAACTACAGAACCATTATCGTCAAATGACAAAGGTGGAACTTGTAAGACCCCATGGTATTCAGGCCTCTTAGGAGGCTGTTTTTCAGGGTTTATCACACTTTTAATACGAAAAACTAATTTCTTTGCCGGAATTTTCATATTTCGGTATTATATTCCTATCTTTGCGCTCCCAAAATCTGTATGGCTAAACAAGCACTCATTAAACAAGATGGAACGATCATAGAGGCCTTATCCAATGCTATGTTCAAGGTAAAGTTGGAAAACGGGCATGAGATCCTGGCTACCATCTCTGGGAAAATGAGAATGAATTATATCCGCATCCTGCCGGGTGATAAGGTAGGGGTGGAGATGAGTCCTTATGATTTGACAAGGGGAAGAATTATATTCAGATACAAATAAATATAATCATGAAATAGCGTCGAGCGTATTCCATGATACCATTGAAAAGACAAACAATACATCATGAAAGTTCGTGCATCCATTAAGAAACGCAGTGCCGATTGTAAGATCGTGAGGAGAAAGGGGAAGCTGTATGTTATCAACAAGAAGAATCCTCGTTTCAAACAAAGACAAGGATAATTCGTGGCCAAAGGCCCGTTAATTAGTTAGTGAATAATAAACAGAAATAAATTATGGCTCGTATTGCCGGTGTAGACTTACCAAAAAACAAAAGAGGGGAGATCGGACTTACCTATATATTCGGTATTGGCCGCAGCACTGCCCAATATATCCTGAACAAGGCAGGCATCAGCTTTGACAAGAAGGTGCATGAGTGGAATGACGATGAGCTGAATTCCATCCGTAACATCATCACCAATGAGTTCAAGGTGGAAGGTGCCCTTCGCAGCGAGGTGCAGATGAGCATCAAGCGCCTGTTGGATATTGCCTGCTATCGCGGGTTACGTCATCGTAAGGGTCTGCCAGTCCGTGGTCAGCGTACCAGGACCAACAGCCGTACACGTAAAGGCAAACGTAAGACAGTTGCCGGCAAGAAGAAAATAGCCAAGAAATAGTAAGTTTTAACTGCAACCTGCCATCGGCAGGTTGCAGTCTTATTACATATTGCACCATTTGAAGGATCAACTGCGGATACCCGGTGCAGGAGGAGGGTTGGTCCGGGCTCCGGAAGGAGCTGGTCTTAAAAAATTAAAGATTACCTTTTATTTGACAACATGGCAAAAGCACAAGCACCCAGCGCAAAAGTCGCTGCGAAGAAAAGAATTGTAAAGGTGGACATTTATGGCGATGCACACATCGTTGCCAGCTTTAACAACATCATCATCAGTCTCACTAACAAGAATGGCCAGGTAATTTCCTGGAGCAGCGCCGGCAAGATGGGCTTCAAGGGTTCCAAGAAGAACACTCCCTATGCTGCGCAGATGGCATCTTCCGACGCCGCCAAGACGGCTTTGGATGCAGGGCTGAAGAAAGTGGATGTATATGTTAAAGGTCCCGGTTCCGGTCGTGAAAGCGCTATCCGCGCCCTGGCCAACAGCGGTATCGAAGTGGTAATGATCAAGGATGTGACACCGCTGCCTCACAATGGCTGCCGTCCTCCCAAGAAACGTAGGGTTTAATATGGAACCACCCCTAAAGGGTGGATCCGTCGTATATATCATACAAGCTGGGTAAGATTCAATTTTAAGATTTTTAGATAATCTTATCCGGGAACTTAAAAATCTAACAATCAAATTATGGCACGTTACAGAGGTCCGAAGACCAGAATCTGCCGCATTTTCGGCGAGCCTATCTTAGGCAATGGCAAGTATTTAACAAAGAACAGCAACCCTCCCGGTCAGCACGGCGCAACCAAAAAGCGTAAGCAGCCCGGTGAGTATGCATTGCAGCTTAAGGAAAAGCAAAAGGCAAAATATACTTACGGAGTGTTGGAGCGTCAGTTCCGCAAGACGTTTGAAGAAGCTGTGCGTCGTAAAGGCGTTTCGGGTGAGAACCTGATCAAGCTGCTGGAAGCACGTCTGGATAACACGGTATACCGTTTGGGTATTGCTCCTTCCCGTCCCGGCGCCCGTCAGCTGGTTACGCACAAGCATATCACTGTCAACGGGGAGATCGTCAATGTTCCCTCTTTCCAGCTGAAGCCCGGTGACGTCATCGGTATCAAGGAAAGCACTCAGGGGAATACAGGTATTACCAGCCAGATCCGTGGTAAGAATGCCAAGTTCAACTGGCTGGACTGGACTGAAGCTGAATTCAAGGGTACGTTCATCGCATACCCTGAGCGCGAGAGTGTGCCGGAGAACATTAAGGAGCAGTTGATTGTTGAGTTGTATTCCAAGTAAAGATTTGCCTTCAATAGTTAAATAGTTAAATCGAAATTTTAAATATGGCCATTTTAAATTTCCAGAAACCAGACAAAATCATTCTTCAAAAAGCGACTGATTTTGAAGCTCAATTCGAATTTCGTCCTTTAGAGCCAGGATATGGTGTCACCATCGGCAATGCCTTGCGCAGGGTACTGCTGAGCTCGCTCGAAGGTTACGCAATCGTTGGGGTCAAGATCGAAGGAGCCGACCATGAATTTGCTACACTGAAAGGTGTGACGGAAGACGTGGTTGAGATCATCCTTAACCTGAAGCAAGTTCGGTTCAAGAAGAAAGTTGAACATGAAGTGACACAGGAAAAGATCACGCTGAGCTTGAAGAACAGAACGGAATTCACTGCCGGAACACTGGGAGAAGCAACCCCCAGCTTCGAGGTGATGAACCCCGGTCTTCTGATCTGCACCCTGGATTCTTCTGCTAAGCTGGACATCGAGATCACTATTGGCAAGGGCCGTGGCTATGTTCCCGCAGAAGACAACAAGCCTAAGGATGCACCCTTTGGCTATATCCCGACGGACGCTATCTTCACACCTATCAAGAACGTGAAGTATTCCATCGAGAACACCCGCGTTGAACAACGCACCGACTTCGAAAAGCTGATCATGGAAGTATCCACCGATGGCACTATCCATCCGGAAGAAGCTGTTAAGCAGGCTTCCAGGATCCTGATCCAGCATCTGATGATCATCACCGACGAGAATATCACTTTCGACAATAAAGAAGAGAAGAAGGAAGACCTGGTGGATGAACAAACGCTGCAGCTGCGTAAGATCCTGAAGACGCCTCTGGAAGACCTCGATCTTTCCGTACGTGCCTTCAACTGTCTGAAAGCGGCAAAGATCAACAGCCTTAGCGAGCTGGTGACTTATGAGCAGGAAGACCTGATGAAATTCCGCAATTTCGGTCAGAAATCCCTCGCTGAGATCGAGCAGGTACTGGGCGAAAGAGGCTTGCACTTCGGTATGGACCTGGGCAAGCTGAAGGTAGATGACGAATAAATCACTGGTCGGTCATGCTAATGCATGACCGACTTTTTTTTTAATACAGCCTTACAATTCCTGACACGGTGTAAGGTTTAAAATCAAATGTCATGCGTCACGGAGACAAAATCAACAATCTCGGCAGGACAGCTTCACACCGCAAGGCGCTGTTAAGCAACCTGGCCATACAACTGATCACTCATAAGAGGATCGTTACTACGCTGGCTAAAGCCAAGGCCCTGAGGACTTATATCGAGCCTCTGATCACCAAGGCAAAGGACAATACTACCCATCAACGCAGGGTGGTATTCAGCTATCTGCAGGACAAGGAAGCTATCACCGAACTGTTCGGCCCCGTAGCTGAAAAAGTAGCAGGACGTCCTGGTGGCTATACCCGTATCATCAAGCTGGGCGCACGTGTAGGGGACAACGCCGAGACTGCCCTGATCGAACTCGTAGATTTCAACGAGATCTATGGTAAAGGCAAAGGCGAGGCTAAGGAAGCTGCCGGCAAGAGAACCCGTAGAGCAGGTGGAGGCAAAAAGAAAGCCACTGCCAAGGCAGAGGGTGAGGCTACAGAAGCAGCTCCTGGAGCAGAAGCTCCCAAAAAAGAAAAGAAAGAAAAGAAAGCGGCTGAATAATTTGTGTAATTCTTTTGTACTTATTAGGCCGTCCGTTATCAGCGGACGGTCTTTTTTTTGTAATTTCGCGAAATTTTCTACAACATGTCCAACGCCATCCTGTTACTCGAAGACGGTTCTGTTCATTACGGTAAAGCATTCGGCAAGAGAGGTACTACCTCCGGTGAGATCTGCTTTAATACGGGGATGACAGGCTATCAGGAAGTGTTTACTGACCCCAGTTACTATGGACAGGTGCTGATCATGAACAGCGTGCATATCGGGAATTATGGGGTGAAGGACGCCGACATCGAGTCCGACGGCGTCAAGATCAGGGGCCTCATCGGAAGGAACCTGGAAGAGCAGTTCTCCCGTCTGCAGGCCAAAGGTTCCCTGGATGAGTATCTCAAGGCCAATAATATCGTCTGTATCGAAGGGGTAGATACCCGCGCCCTGGTGGCCCATGTACGGGTCAAGGGGGCAATGAACTGTGTCATCTCGTCTGAAATAACCGATATCGATCAGCTAAAGGCCACCCTTGCCAAGACCCCTTCCATGGATGGACTGGAGCTGGCCTCTGCTGTCAGCACTGAAAAGGAGTATGAACTGGGCGATCCGGGCGCCGGCATTCGGATTGCCGTGATGGATTACGGGGTAAAGCAGCATATCCTCCAATGTATGGTGGAAAGAGGGGCTTTTGTAAAAGTATTCCCAGCCAGGACCCCGCTGGAGAAGGTCCGCGCCTTCCATCCGCATGGCTATTTCCTTTCCAATGGTCCTGGTGACCCCGCCCCCATGGATTATGCCATTCCTACGGTAAAAGAAATATTAAAAGAAAAGAAGCCCCTTTTTGGCATCTGTCTGGGACATCAGCTCCTGGCCCTGGCCAACGACATCCCGACCTTTAAAATGCACCACGGTCACAGGGGGCTCAATCACCCTGTAAAGAACCTGGTGACAGGCAGATGCGAGATCACTACCCAGAACCATGGTTTTGGCGTGGATCCCGTCGCGGTGAAAAAAGCCTCCAATATCGAGATTACGCATGTCAACCTGAACGATGAATCCATTGAGGGCATACGGCTGAAAGACCGGCCGGCCTTTTCCGTACAATATCACCCCGAGGCGACCCCTGGTCCTCATGACAGCCGTTACCTTTTCGACGACTTTATCGAGCTGATCAAAAAGAGCCAATCATGAAAATAGCCATCATCAACGGGCCTAATCTCAATCTCCTGGGTACCCGCGAGCCGGATGTATATGGCAGTAAGACCTTCGAGCAGTATTTTAAGGAGCTGCAGCAGCTGTTCCCCGCTGTGGAGTTCGACTATTTCCAGAGCAATGTAGAAGGCGAGCTTATCGATCAGCTGCAGAAGGTGGGATTCTCCTGCGATGGGATTATCATCAATCCGGGAGGGTATACGCATACATCTGTTGCGATAGGAGATGCTATTGCCGCCATAAAGACGCCTGTAATAGAAGTGCACATCAGCAACGTACATGCAAGAGAGGATTTCCGCAAGCTGTCCCATGTTTCCGCTAAGGCAAAGGGAACGATCATGGGGCTGGGGCTGAAAGGGTATGAGCTGGCGGTCAGATACTTTCTTTGATGGTCGGGCCTGGTCAGCTCTTCGGGCTATGCGTATCGGCTTACAGCCAGACCCGCATCATCAGCGCAAAACCCGTGTCCTGTTTGGGGTTTTCTGTCTTACGGATGATATGAAGGCCATTGGCGCTCCAGATCCTGAATACTTCTCCTTTTTTATGGGTGTTGACCTCGTGCTCTATCTGCGGCACCATTGCGCCCCGCGCAATCCACCCCAGGTCGCCTCCTCCCTCTCCTCCCATCGAATAGGTCTTGGCCAGCTGATCGAAGCTGGCGGCGCTGTCCTTTAATTTACGGATGATGAGATTCCCCAGGGAGTCTGCAATGCGATAGCGGAAGATAGAGGTGTCGATAAAGATCTGGCTGATATGGTAGAACTGGTTGGGCGCCTTTGTGAGCAGCTGGACGACAAACCGATTGCTCTTTTCGCCGTAGGGGCCATATACTTTTTTGATCTTACCCGTATAAGCCAGACTGTCGGCCAGACTGCTAAAATTGCGTGTCCTCGTCACGATGACCGTATCAATCTTGAACCGCTTCTGGAGTATTTCCTTTGCGTACATTACGGGGTTGGGGCTTTGCTCCAGGGCTGCCTTCATCTGGGGTATAGTGAATTTCTTAGCCTCTGCCTGCATCTGTGCGATCATTTTCGCCTCCTGCTCCGGCGTAAGCTTTTGACCTTCAGGCTGTGCGGGGGCCTTTGCAGCCGGATTTTGCGCGCTGGCCGCGGATGGGGCAAGGATTATTAAGCCGCTGAATAGCAGGCAGGTTAATAGAAGGACTTTGTTCATCCCGGAAAGTTAAGGGTTAGATCATAAATTGGAATGATTTTCGTTCTTTTTTAAGGCAATGGGGCGGTGTCCGCTCCGTTAAAATCAACGATCATGCGGTGGATATTCTTTCTTTTCTCATTGATTATCTTGCAGATACATCCAGTGAAGAGCTTTGCTCAATGGAAAGACTTTAAGATAAGCCCCAACGGGGATACCCTGAACTGCACCGATAAGCAGGACAAAAAGCAGGGTAAGTGGGTGAACCATTACGATGAGGTAAGGGGGGAGCCGGGTTATGAGGAAGAAGGACTCTATAAGAACAATCGCAAGGAAGGTACCTGGAGGCTCTATAGCCTGCAAGGGGATCTGACAGGGGTGGAGTTCTATAAGTGGGGGTTCAAGGATGGGGTCTGCCAGTATTTTGGCATGAATGGGACGCTGCTGAGGGAGGAGAGCTGGAGGGCTTTGAATCCCGATAAGGAATATGATACTATCCAGGTGGAGGATGTCGATCATCTCGATAACTACAAAACTGTAATTATAAAGAATGAAGGAGCTGGCCTCAAGGACGGCGTCTGGAAGTTCTATGATCCTGCCACGGGTATGGTTGCGCGTACCGAGACTTACACATTAGGCAAACGGGAGACGCCAAAGAATGGCTCTTCCACTACTACTGCCGCCAATGCGCCAAAGGCGAATACCAAACCAAAA